>Ga0228701_1002628_pt1 | contig 10340 bp, 8 predicted proteins | sample McNCre117_Aug_MG_2_FD_178017 | JGI IMG/M metagenome (GOLD analysis project Ga0228701, IMG submission 178017) | Freshwater microbial communities from McNutts Creek, Athens, Georgia, United States - 11-17_Aug_MG | ecosystem: Environmental > Aquatic > Freshwater > Creek | place: USA: Georgia...
TGGGCACCACCTATGCCTCACTTTTCCCTGAAAAGGTTGGACGTTTTGTTCTCGATGGCGCAATTGATCCGCGCGTTTCCGATGAACAGCAAAGCATCAACCAGCTGGCTGGTTTTGATCTTGCCCTGAACAACTACCTGAAAGACTGCGTTGACAACAATGTTGATTGTCCGTTCAAGGGCAGTTTCTGGAGCGCCAAGCAAGTGGTAAAGAATTTCCTTCTCAAGATGGAGAAGAAAAATCTTCCAACCTCGATGGACCGCGAGCTAACCATCTCCTCGGCTACCACCGGCCTGATCATGGCGTTGTACTCAGACACCTACTGGCAGTATTTGACCCAGGCATTCACCGAAGCAAAGGCGGGGGACGGAACTACCTTCTTGCGCTTGGCTGATTTCTACAACGACCGCCAAGACAACGGCACTTACACGGGCAATACTTTTGAAGCGAACGTCAGCGTCAACTGTCTTGACTCACGTTCTTCATCCAAAGCTGCCGACATGGAAACACAGAACGCGAAACTGCTTCAGCTTTCCCCAATTCTTGGCCGCTACTGGCAGAACGGCGCGCTACTTTGTGAGCAGTGGCCATTCCCTGTTGCCGAGAGACCCGAAAGCTATTCTGCGAAAGGCGCTCCAACAATCGTGGTCGTGGGAACTACCGGTGACCCAGCTACGCCGTTCGAGCAGTCGGTTGACCTAGCCCATCAGGTGCTGGCCGATGGCTTCCTAATTACGTTCAAGGGTGAAGGTCACACTGCTTATGGTCGCTCAAACGAATGTGTGAGCTCAGCTGTAGACGACTTTTTGATAAACGGGAAATTACCTAACAAAGAACCGGTTTGTTAGCGATTGTAACGACTCCATAACGTAGTCGATTTCTGGGAATAGACCCTCGTTCTAGGTATAGATTTTGGAATGGTGCGTGGTTAACACGCTTCAGACCAATCAAAGCCGATTGGTCTTTCAAAATGAACATTGGAGTTCAATGGGATCGTCAGAGAACGAAAAGGTTTGGGAAGAAACCCAAGCCAGCCCGGAATTTCAAGCCCTCAAGAAAAAGTTCCGCAACTACGCATTCCCGGTTGCCATACTCTCTTTGGCTTGGTATTTCCTTTATGTATTACTCACCGGCTTCGCCCGCGAAGCCCTAGCCACAAAACTGTTTGGTGAAATCAACCTCGCGTTGGTTCTCGGACTTCTACAGTTCGTAACTACCTTCCTTATTGCGTGGGCTTACGACAAGCACTCAACCAAACACCTCGACGACGCATCAGACAAGATCGCGCGCGAAGTTGAAAGTAAGTTGGCCAAATAATGAACCAAACAACACTCAGTTCAATCCTGTTCGGCGCATTCGTCGCCGCAACGCTGTTCATCGTTTGGCGCGCAGGTCGCACCAGCAAGAAGTCGACCGACTTCTACGACGGTGGAGCAAGCTTCTCCGGTTTCCAAAACGGTATGGCTATCGCTGGCGACTACATGTCGGCAGCATCCTTCCTGGGTATTGCTGGAACCATCGCGCTATTCGGCTACGACGGCTTCCTCTACTCCATCGGCTTCCTAGTTGCCTGGCTCATTGCCTTGCTACTAATCGCCGAGCCTCTTCGTAACTCGGGTCGATTCACCATGGGTGACGTGCTGGCTTTCCGTATGCGCCAGGTTCCTGTGCGCACCGCGGCAGCAACGTCCACCTTGGTCGTTTCGATCTTCTACCTAATGGCTCAGATGGTTGGTGCCGGTGCACTGGTTTCACTATTGCTCGGAATCACCGACCCAACCGCAAAGAACTACATCATTGCCGGCGTCGGTATTTTGATGATTCTTTACGTGACCATCGGTGGAATGAAGGGAACTACCTACGTTCAGATTTTGAAGGCATTCCTGCTCATGATTGGTGCAGCACTGCTCACCATCTTGGTTTTGGCATACTTCAAGTTCGACATTTCGGCATTGCTTGCAGAAGCAGCCAAAAACCAGAACCCAAAGAACCCAGACGCCTTCCTTCAGCCTGGTCTGAAGTTCGGTAAAGAAATTCTGATTGACCCAGCGCTTCCTGCATCGGCTGCGAACACCAACGTGCTCGCTACCCTGTGGAGCAAGCTCGACCTAGTTTCGCTAGGTTTGGCACTAGTTCTAGGTACTGCAGGTTTGCCACACATCCTGATCCGTTTCTATACCGTTCCAACCTCGAAGGCTGCACGCAAGTCGGTTAACTGGGCTATCGGTAACATCGGTGCTTTCTACCTAATGACGATTGCTCTTGGTTTTGGTGCTGCTGCACTGATCAACCGCGTGACTCTCACCGGTGGTTGGAAGGTCGACAAGATCAATGGAACCAAGTGTTTGGTAGACAAGACTCTGGTTCAGATTGCGGATCCTGCAAACACCAAGGCCTGCACGACTGACTCGATTGCTCAGTACGCGGCTCTTACCGATGAGCAGAAGCTACACGCTGTTGCAGCCGACACCTCGGGTAACGTGGCAGCTCCTCAGCTAGCCGAGTTTCTCGGTGGCCACGGCCAGATTGGTGGAGCAATCATGCTTGCCGTTATTGGAGCAATTGCGTTCGCAACCATCTTGGCTGTTGTTGCCGGTCTAGTTCTTGCTAGCTCGTCATCGTTCGCTCACGACCTCTACGCCAGCGTAATCAAGAAGGGTAACGCTTCTCCTGAGAAGGAAGTTCGCGTTGCCAAGATTGCCGCTATCGTAATCGGTTTGGTTTCGATCGTTCTAGCAATTGGTGCTCAGTCGCTCAACGTTGCCTTCCTAGTTGCCATCGCCTTCGCGATTGCCGCTTCGGGCAACCTGCCAGCTGTGCTTTACTCCTTGTTCTGGAAGAAGTTCAACACTCGCGGAGCAGTATGGGCCATCTATGGTGGTTTGTTCTCGGCTCTGATTCTGTTGATTTTCTCGCAGAACGTTTCGGGTGCACCAGACTCGCTAATTCCGCTAGTTGGTGGAGAGGGCTTGAAGTTCGACTTCTTCCCACTTCGCAACCCAGGTATCGTTTCTATTCCTCTGGGCTTCTTGTTCGGCTGGATTGGAACCGTCACCTCGACCGAAAGCAACTCGGCGAAGTATGCCGAGCTTGAGGTTCGCTCACTATCGGGTGCTGCCATCGGCAAGGCCGCTCAGCACTAGCAGTAACGAAACAACCCCCTGCGCTATCGGGTGTAGGGGGTTGTTTCGTTTCGTGGTGAAATAGTAGGGATAACTATGGCTAAGAGACCCACAATTCACGACGTTGCCGAGCGCGCTGGCGTATCGAAGTCGCTGGTGGCACTCGTTTTCAAATCAGATACCGGGGTTAGCCAAAAGCGTCGCGACATCGTTCTCAAAGCTGCCAAAGAACTTGGCTACACACCTAACGCATTCGCGAGCGCACTTCGATCGGGGAACAACGGTTTCGTGGGTATCGTTGTGGCCGATTTTCACAACCCGCTTTTCACCGAGTTTGCCGACCTAGCTCGTCAGGCGTTTGCCGCTAAAGGCATTTTCTGTTCGATTGCTACTTCGTCGGTGACGGTCGTTGACGGCGTCGAGCGAATTGATCCGGTACCGATTCAGCACCTGCTTGACCTGAAGCCAAGTAGCTTACTTTTGGTTGGCAGCTTGGTCGACCATGCTCCGTTCGCTCAAGTGGCCGATGACTTGCCGGTGGTCCAGGTGCTCTCGTCGAAGGGTGCTTTGAAGAAGGCGGTTTCGGTTCGAAGCAACGACGACACCGCGATGAAGCAGATTCTGGATCACCTGCTAACCCTTGGTCACAAGAGCATTGTTTACATTGGCCCGGAGGTTGAGCGCGTGGCCAAGGACCGCCGCGCAGCCTACGAGAATCAGGCGAAACTTCACAAGATCAAGCTCAACGTGGTTTCTACCGGTCTCTACCGTTCAGAAGCATCTGGTTTGGCTGCTGGCCTTGAAGCCATGAAGCTAAAGCCAACCGCTATGGTTTGTTTCAACGACAACGTGGCCTTTGGTGTTCAGGATGCCTTGGCTCGCACCAATCAAAAGATTGCGGTTACGGGCTACGACAACACCTTCTTCAGTTCGCTCGAGCGCGTGAGCCTGACCACGATTGACCAGGACAAAGAGAGCATCGTGAGCCAGGTGGTTTGGTTGCTGACCGACGAAGATGCCTTGAAGAAGTACCAGGGCAAAGAGATTTTCATCGAGCCAGGGCTGGTTGTTAGAAACTCGAGCACCAAACTCAAATAGCTTTTGGTAATGTTTTATTGTTAATACAAATGGAACGTTCCGAAGCGGGAGTAAAACATGGCTGAGCAAAAGCAAATTGGCGTAGGTCTAGTTAGCGTTGGCTGGATGGGTAAAGTTCACGCTCGCGCCTATCAGGCAATCCCAGTGGTTTACCCAGAGCTTGGAATCAAACCTCGACTAGTCATCGCCGCCGACACCGAGCCATCTCGTGGCGAATACGCAAAAGATGTTCTTGGCTTCGAAGAGTCAACCCTCGACTACCACGAGGTACTAAACCACCCAGACGTCGACGTAGTTTCAATTTGTGCCCCAAACTTCCTTCACGCCGAAATCGGCATCGCAGCAGCCAAGGCTGGCAAGGCTTTCTGGATTGAGAAGCCAGTAGGCCGAGGCGTAGACGAAACCACTGCCGTGCAGAGTGCCGCAGCCGAAGCAAATGTGGTTTCCAGCATTGGCTTCAACTACCGCCACGCTCCGGCAGTTGAAAAGGCCAAGGCACTAATTGCCGAGGGTCGAATTGGCCGCATCACCAACATTCGCGGAACCTTCTTCGCCGACTACTCGGCCGAACCAAACGCTGCGCTATCTTGGCGCTTCAACCGCAAACTTGCTGGTTCAGGCGTGCTCGGCGACCTAATGGGCCACCTAGTTGACCTGGTTCAGTACGTGGTCGGACCAATCTCAGACGTCTCGGGTATGACCTCGACCGTGATCAAACAGCGCCCAATTCAGCAGATGGGTAAGGGAACCCACTTTGACGTAATCGAAGGTGGAGAACTTGGCGACGTTGAAAACGAAGACTACGCAGCGATGATGATTCGATTCGCCGACAACGCGGTTGGTGCTGGGGCTGTGGGTACTCTCGAAGCGTCGCGCGTTTCGGTAGGTCCTCGTGCGTCATACAACTTTGAAATTTACGGAACCGAAGGCTCACTCCATTGGGACTTCGAGCGCATGAACGAATTAGACATCGCCGTTGGTCGCAAGGGCGACCTAGTTGGCTACACCCGTGTCATGGCTAGCCCAGGTTTCGGCGACTTCAGCCACTTCCAACCAGGCGCGGGGACCAGCATGGGCTTCGACGACCTAAAGGTGATTGAGGCTCGCAAGTTCCTGGAGTCGTTCACCGGAAGCGCTCACCTAAATTCCAACATCAACGATGCGGTTTCCGCTGCGGCTGTGTGCGAGGCGGTTGAACGTTCGGCCGAGTCGGGTCAGTGGGTTCCAATCAAGCCTGTTGCCGGAGTTACCGCAGCAATACGCTAGTTGAACGCCTGGAACACAATCCAGACGTTTAGCCCTGAAAGCGCCAAGGTGATGGCATAGCCCAGAACCTTGGTCACGATGTGATTCTTGAGCGAACCCATGAGTTTGCTGTCTGATGTGAGGCGAATCAGCGGGAACAGCGCAAACGGGATTCCGAAGCTCAGGAACACTTGGCTTAGGACCAGCACATCGGTGGCACTCATTCCGAGCGACAAGACCAAAAGCGCCGGAACCAGCGTAATCAAACGACGAACGACCAGTGGCATAGATTTCTTGATTAGTAGGCCGTCGAAGATAACCTCACCAGCATAGGTGCCAACCGAGGTCGAAGCCAAGCCGCTGGCTAGAAGTGCGAGCGCAAACAGCACCGCGAAAGTCGCTCCACCAGCACTCAGAATCTCTTTGAAAACTGTCGCGATCACGTCGTCGCTACGATCTCCAATTCCTACTAACGCCCCGAGGACCAGCAGGGCAATGTTCACGGTTCCCGCAATCAACATGGCAAACGAGACATCCCATTTGATGATGCGAACTAGGCGGGCGTTGTCGAGGCTATTTGACAACGCGCCTAGACGGTCGCGGCTGAGCGCTGAGTGCACGTAGACAGCGTGAGGCATGATGGTGGCTCCGAGAATTCCCAGAGCCAATAGGGCCGATTCTTCGTCGACGAGACGAGGGGAGAGGCCTGCGAAGAAATCGGTGGCAACCGGCGACCACGACGTTATCGCGGAAATGAAACCGAAGCTGGTGAGCACGATCAGACCGAAGATGAAGTATTCAAATGACTTACCTCGTCCGCGTGATTTCAGATAGAGCAAACCGGTTGAAACCACAGCGGTGGCTACGCAACCTGCCAGCAGTGGCCAACCGAAAAGCAGGTTCAGAGCAACTGCTCCACCAATGAGTTCTGCCAGGTCGGTGGCAATGGCCACCAGCTGTGCCTGAAGCCAATAGAGGAACCGAGCGATCGGGCTTTTGAGTCGTTCACCCATGATTCGCGACAAACTCTTGTTGGAAGCTAGCCCAAGCTTTGCTGCCAAGAATTGCACTAGCCAAGCCACGAGATTCGCAGCGACCAAAACCCAGAGGAGCAAGTATCCGTAGTGGGTTCCGGCGGTAAGGTTCGTGGCAACGTTACCGGGATCTAGGTAGGCCACTCCTGCAACCACTGCCGGGCCGAGTAGGGCTAGATACCCAGACTTAGCGTTTGGCTTTGATTGCATTCTTCAAGACTAGGCAGGTAAATGAGACAGAGTTTATTTAAGCCCAACGGCACGCTTGATTAGAGCGGAAATTTCCTTCGAGACTACTGGAGTCAATTTGGTGAGAGCGTATGAGGTTGGCCAAAACGAACCTTCATCGAGCTGAGCCGCTTCCTGGAATCCGACAGTGCAATAACGAGTCTTGAACTTCTCGCCATCTTGAAAGAACAGCACAACTTTGCCGTTCGCATAGTAGGCAGGCATTCCGTACCAAGTCTTAACCTCGAACTCTGCATAAACCGAGAGTGCTAACTTGTGCAATCCGAGCGCTAGCTCACGATCCTGCGGGGCCATCGATTCGATGCGAGCCAAAGTAGCCGCAAGGGATTCTTCTCGGGAGAGTTGAAGTTTGCGTTCTTTAGCCGCTTCGCGCATTGCTGCGCGCTCTTCGGCGGTGAATTTTTCGGTCATACAAAAGATTTTCGCAGAAGGTAAATCAATTTAGACTTTTCCCATGGCGAAAAAGATAACACCGACTGATAAGTCGGATCAGCAGTTGCCAACCATGGCCGATGTAGCTGCCAAGGTGGGTGTGTCTCGCCAACTCGTTGGTTTGGTGTTTCGCGATGCGCCAGGCGTCGGTGCCAAAACTGCGGCCAAGATCCGCGCCGCTGCCAAGGAAATTGGCTATCGCCCAAACCTTGCCGCGCAGTCTTTAAGGCGCGATTCATCGAACAATATTGGCTTCCTTTTCCACGCCGATCAGTCTTCTATGCAAGACATTCTTCCAGCCATGTACAAGTCCGCTAAGGCAGCTGGCTTCAACCTGATCATTAGTGCCGTTTCCAAGTCGCACAACGAGAATGAAGCTATCGAAGAGCTGCTGGGATACCGTTGCGAAGGTTTGGTGCTTTCGGGCTCTGAACTGTCGCAGAGTCGACTCCAGAAACTTGCGCGCGAAATTCCGTTGGTTAGCCTTGGTCGCCGCTTGGAACAGGTTCGGGCCGGCATGGTGTCTTCCAATGGGGAAGCTGGAATTTTTGCTGTGACCAAGCACCTAATCAGCCTTGGTCACAAAGACATCGCTTACGTACACGCCAAAGACATGAGTGACTCCCAGTACCGTCTAGAGGGCTACCTAGCCGCAATGGACGCCAACAAGCTGAAGTCACGCATTGTGACAATTGAAGGCGACTTTGCCGAAATCGGTGGTGGCAACGCAGCCAACAAGCTTCTCAAAGAGAATCTGCCTACAGCCGTGGTTTGTAACAACGACCAAAGCGCTCTGGGTCTCTCTCACCGATTGCTGCAAGCAGGCATCAAGATTCCGTCGCAGGTGTCCGTAACCGGCTACGACGACACTGTCGCCCAGTTTCCGTTCATGAACCTCACCACAGCAAGGCAGGACCCAGAAGACCTAGCTCACTTTGCCGTCGAAGACTTGGTTGCCCGAATTCGTGGCGAGAAATACATCTCAGAAACCTACCTAACGCCTGCCACATTGGTGGTGCGTTCGAGCACCGCTAAGCCACGCAAAGATGCAACCCTCCGCGCCTAGCACGAGCAAGTAAATATTTACCAAAAAGTTATCAAAAAAGCTTCTTTTTATTTGGCACGTGCTAGTAAATGAGTTAGTTTAGTCATAGAGGAATATTGCCTCTCGTCAGATTTATCCCCCCGAATGCCTATCATCCGGGGGGATAAATTCATTTAAAAAGAATTTCGGCCTGAACTAAAAGCTCAGGCCGAAATCACTTGTTTAGAGCTATACCTTTTTCGAGTTCTTACGCTCGTCGATGATGATTGCCACGATGATGATGCAACCCTTCACCACGATCTGAAGGAACGGCGAAACGTTCAGCAGGTCTAGACCGTTGTTGATGGTACCGATTAGTAGAGCACCAACTACGGTTCCCCAGATCTTTCCGATACCGCCCTTGAAACTGGTTCCGCCCACAATTACTGCGGTAATGGCATCCAATTCGATGCCCTGACCCAGGGTTGAGTTACCCGACCCGATACGAGCAGACCACAAGATACCTGCAAGTCCGGCTAGAAGACCGCTGAGGGTGTAAATGATGATGGTTACGCGAGGAATGCGAATACCTGAAACGCGAGCTGCAACTTCGTTACCACCGATTGCGTAGGTGTAACGACCGAACTTGGTATAGCTCAAGATAAAGGTCGCAATAAGTGCCACAGCAGCGAATAGAACCACTGGTAGCGGAATCCCCGAAAGTGGAACCTTAGGGTCGTTGAATAGGTAGCCCTGACCTAGGTAGTTGTACTCAGGCTTTAGGCCCGAGAACGGGCGACCGTCGCCGGTGTAGATGTATGCCAAACCACGAGCGATAGACATCATGCCCAGGGTTGCAATAAACGGTGCCAAACGGAATTTGGCAATCAAGATACCGTTGGTGAAGCCTGCGAGGGCCCCCACGCCCAAACCGGCTAGGACGGCAACGATAACTGGAACATCGATACCTTCAAACTTGACCAAAGAACCATTCGGGTCTTGAGCCAAGCTGGCTGCCACCACGGCTGAAAGTCCGAGGATAGAACCAACCGAAAGGTCGATACCAAGGGTGATGATGACGAAGGTCATACCCACACCGATGATTCCAATTGCTGAAACTTGGCGAATAACGTTGACCATGTTCACCGGAGCAATCGAGTTGCCATCGGTCATGATGGCTAGCGCTGCCACGAACAGGATGAGCACACCGATGATCATGTAGGTGCGAGCGAAGTGCCCGAAGTCAAATTTCTTCGCAGCCACCTGAATCGATGAGGTTGCGGTTGTTTCTTTTGTCATTTTCTTTTCTCCTTGTTCTTACGCAACGGCTTCGTCGGCGAATCGTGTTGCAAGTTCCATAATTTTTTCTTGGGTGGCTTCCTCGCGGCTAACCTCGCCAACCATTTGCCCCTCGCACATAACAACCACACGGTCGCTCATGCCCAAGATTTCTGGCATCTCAGAGGAAACCATGATGATGGCCTTACCCTGCTTGGCTAGTTCGCCCATTAGGCGGTGGATTTCAGACTTCGCACCAACGTCGATGCCGCGAGTTGGTTCGTCGATGATCAGAATGTCTGGGTCGGTAAGCAGCCAGCGCGAAAGAAGTACCTTCTGCTGGTTACCGCCGGAAAGGTTCTGAATCTGCTGATCAAGCGAAGGAGTTTTTAGGGCCAGTGCAGTGCGCTGTGCCTCACACTCCTTGTCGATCATCGGACGACGAAGAACACCCATAAATGAGAAGCGATCAATCGCAGCCATCGACATGTTGTCGCGCACTGATAGAACGCCCATGATGCCGGTCTTCTTGCGGTCTTCGGTAAGAAGACCAATACCGGCGGCAATTGCCTGGTGTGGTTCGCGAATCTTCACGACTTTGCCATTCACCTTGACGGTTCCCGACTCTGCTGGGTAGATACCGAACAGAGTCTCAAGCACTTCGCTTCGGCCAGAGCCCATCAAACCTGCCACCCCGAGAATCTCTCCGCGGCGCAACTGGAATGAAACGTTCTTTACTAGCTTTCCGCGGGTTAGTCCCTCAACTTCGAGGACAACTTCACCAATCTTGGCTTCAACCTTCGGGAATAGCTGGTTAAGTTCACGCCCAACCATTAGCGAAATGAGTTTGTCGCGGTT
>Ga0228701_1002632_pt1 | contig 10315 bp, 8 predicted proteins | sample McNCre117_Aug_MG_2_FD_178017 | JGI IMG/M metagenome (GOLD analysis project Ga0228701, IMG submission 178017) | Freshwater microbial communities from McNutts Creek, Athens, Georgia, United States - 11-17_Aug_MG | ecosystem: Environmental > Aquatic > Freshwater > Creek | place: USA: Georgia...
CGCCAAAGGCTAGAGAGATTTCGGCGATCTCGTCGTCGTCGGTGATGACCACAACGTTCCTACCCAGCACAGCCCTGGCGGCATCGATGGTGTGAGCGATTAGCGGTTTGCCGCCGAGATTACGAACATTCTTGCGCGGAACTCCGGTGGAGCCACCGCGAGCAGGAATGAGCGCCCAGGCGGTCATGGTTTTAGAGGCGAACTACGTTGGCGCCGGTCATCTTGCCGCGGGTGTCGAAAACGAGCTTCGACTTGGCCTGAATGTCGGCAAGGTTGTAGGCGGCGTGTGCCTGAAGCAGCACAACGATGTCGGCTTCGGCTAGAGCGGCATCAAGGTTGCTCTCACCGGTTAGCACTTCACCGTGCGACTTGAAGGTTGGCACGAATGGGTCGTAGAAACGAAGGTCGGCGTTCTTCTCCCGAAGGATGCTAACTACCTCTAGCGAAGGTGATTCGCGAAGGTCGGCGATGTCTGGCTTGTAGGTAATTCCGAGAAGAAGAACCTTGGCACCCTTTAGCGGCTTGTCGTTGTCGTTCAGGATGTCCTGAATGCGCTCAACCACGTAGGCAGGCATGCCGGTGTTAACGTCGGTAGCCATCTCAATGAAACGGAACGGACGACCTAGGCGGCGCTTGACTTCGTAGGAAAGGTAGTTCGGGTCAACTGGAATACAGTGACCACCAACACCTGGGCCTGGGTAGAACGCCTGGAAACCGTAAGGCTTGCTCGAAGCCAAACGAACCACTTCCCATATGTCGATGCCTAGTTCTTTACAGAACATGGCCATCTCGTTGATCAAAGCGATGTTGATGTGACGGTAGGTGTTCTCCAAAAGCTTGGCAGTCTCGGCTTCTCGAGTACCAACGGTTTCCACCACGGTCTGAATGAACTGGCTGTAAAAGGCAACGGAGCGCTTGGTTGATTCGGCGCTTGAGCCACCAACAATCTTTGGGGTGTTGGTGATGTTGTAGTTCTTGTTACCTGGGTCGATGCGCTCAGGTGAGAAAGCTAGGAAGTAGTCGACGTCGAGGGTGAATCCCGCGTTTTCGATGATTGGGCGAACCAACTCTTCGGTGGTGCCAGGGTAGGTGGTTGATTCGAGAATAACAAGGGTGCCCTTGGCCATGTTTGCAGCAATGGTTTCGGTAGCTGAAACCACGTAAGAAAGGTCTGGTTCACCGGTTTCGTGTAGTGGGGTTGGAACACAGATAACGATGGTGTTCACAAGACCTAGGTCCGCTGGAGTGTTGGTGGCACGGTAACCGCGCTTGATGGCATTCGCTAGCTCAGCATCCGAAATGTCGTCGATGTGAGAGATACCGTTGTTCAGGTTGGTTACGGTCTTTTCGAACACGTCGAAGCCGAGGATTAGCTCCTGGTTTTCAGCGTTTGCCAGCCCAATTGCAAGGGGTAAACCGACGTAACCTTGCCCAATAATCGCAGTTTTAGCCATGCGAAAAGCCTACCTTGTATCCTTGAAACTATGCGTCGGGTATTGAAGAGGCTGGCCGAGTCTGCGCCGTCTGTGGTGGTGATGGAGTGGCTTTTAGCGCTCTGGCTCAACCTGGTTTCACTGCTCAAACCGCTCGACAAATTCGATGTCAAAGTAACCGTAGTGGTTCCCGCTTTCAACATGGAAGCATTCATCGTGCAGTCGATGCGCTCGCTTGCCGCTCAACGCTATAAAAACATGCGCGTTATTCTGGTCGACGACCACTGCACCGACCGAACCGTTGAACTGGCCCGCCCATTCGAAAAGCGTTTTGACCTCACTATTGTTCGCGGAACTGCCGATGGCCTGGGTGCCGCCAGAAACACCGGCGTCGACCAGATCGGCCAAACCGACTACCTAATCTTTTTAGACTCCGACGACGTCATGACGCCGGGCACCCTCTCGAAGCTCGCACGCCTAGCCCGCAAGTTCGGTGCCGACATGGTGAATGGGCAGAGCGCCAAGTTCGTGGGTCTTGGCATTTTCCCAAGACCAGACACCCGTTTCCTTTACCAGGGACGCCGCGAGGAACTGCTGACTCTGGAAGCGGAACCGAAAATGATTTACGACTCCACCCCTTGGAACAAGCTGATCAGCTGGGACTTCTGGAAAACCAACCAGCTTTCTTGGCCGCTGCACGTTTACTTTGAAGACCTCATTCTGTCATCGAAGATCATGGCGCTTGGTGCCAAAGTTGTGCTGACCCCAAAGATTATTTACCTGTGGCGCGTTCGCGTGAACACCGCAAAGTCGATCACCCAAACCCACGCCGAAATTCGCACTCTGCGCGATCGAGTTAGCGCTGCCAGAATCGCGACCGCGAACTTGCAGGAAGCGCTCGCGGCTGGTCGAATCACCCAGCCAACGTTTGAGGCGTTTCAAGAGAAGCTTCGCAGCCACGACCTAAAGATCTATTTGCCGCACTACCCGAACCCAACCGGTGAAGCGAAAGAACTCATGGACGAGTTTGCGCTTCTTGCTGGAGTCAAGTGATTCGCGCCCTTCTCAAAACGGTAGCCAAGTTCTCGCCTGCCGAAGCGTTGGTCTTTGGCCTGGCCAAAGTCGTTGGTGGCGGCAAAGGCAACCATGATGATGTGGCTCAGGTTCGCGACGTCGACGCCGTTTACCTTTGGGTCAACGACCAGGACCCAACCTGGCAGGCCAAGCGTGCCGAATTTCGCCCAACCACCGAAGGCTCGGTTGCCACAGCAAAGTCGCGCTTTCGCCAGTTCAATGAGCTGGTTACCTCAATTCAACTTTTGGCTGTGAACGCGCCTTTTATCCGCAAGGTGTTCATCGTGGTTGACGATCAGCAGCCTGATATTTCACGAATCATTGGCGACCTACCTTTCGAAATAGTTTTGGTGAATCACAGCGAATTCATTCCGAGCAAGTACCTACCCACCTTCAATTCCAGAAGCATTACCTCTCACCTGCATCTGATTCCGGAGTTGTCGGAGCGTTTTCTTTACCTAAACGACGACGTATTCATTGCACGCAAAAGCAGAGTCGAAGACTGGTTCGATGGCCAGAAGCTTCGTCTTCGTTTTACCGAGACCAAATTCCCTGTGCTCGAGTCTTTGGCTGAGAATGAAGTTTTGTATCGTGCCCGCTGGAAATGTGTCGAGCTAGCTAAGGCTCGCGGATGGGCAGTAACCGACCAGATGCCGGAACACGCTGCCTATCCACTTACGAAATCGATCATGAAATCGCTTTGGGAGCTCTTCCCGAAAGAACTCGAGGAAACCGCTGCCGCCAGATTCCGAAGCAAAGACGCAATCTTGCCGGAACTGCTCGCCTTCTACTTTGCGATTGGCACCAAACTTGGGGTTCCTGCCGAGAACTCAACCTATAAGTACATCCCAATGAATGAAGCGAGCGGTATCTTGCCGCTGATCGATCTGGCACTAAAGCCAAACCGATTCTTGTCGCTCTGTCTAAACGACGTTTCCGAGGTTGCAACTGGAAACAGCATTTCCGAGAAAGCTTTGTTGAAGCGCTACCGCCGCACGCTGAAGTTTTTGGAAGCAACCGCTAAGTAATGAAACTTCGCCTCGACATTCAAAAGCTCAGAACCTTCGCGGTTTTGGGTGTGGTGATTTTTCACCTGTGGCCAGATGCGCTGCCAGGTGGTTTCATTGGCGTCGACGTATTTTTTGTAATTTCTGGTTATCTAATTTCCAGTCACCTGTTCAAGGAACTGAAATCCGGTGAATTTTCCTTTGCCAAGTTCTGGGCTCGCCGAGCTCGACGCATTCTTCCAAGCGCAGTATTGGTTTTAGCGGCAACCGCCGTCGCTGTGGCAACGATTACCCTGGTTCTCGATCGAGTCAAGGCGTTCAAGCACATTTTGGCTAGCCTGCTGTTCGCCGAAAACTGGATGCTCGCCGGCGACAGCGTGAACTACCTAGCTCGCGATGAGGCTCCGCTACCAACACAGCACTACTGGTCGCTTTCGGTGGAAGAACAGTTCTATCTGGTTTGGCCGCTGGCAATCTTCATCATTTGGCGATTGGCTAAGAGGCGTTCGAACTCTGCTCTGAAAGTTTCGATTGCCCTAATTTTCATAGGCTCATACGCCTATTCGATCGCGGCAACGATTCACGATGCATCTCCTGCCTACTTCTCAACTTTCACCCGAGTTTGGGAGTTCTGTGCCGGAGCATTAGTGGCCTTGTTAGCCAAAGGCGCTGCCAACAAGGCGACTGGGGTTATCTACTACTTTGGCTGGGCACTACTGTTTGGTTCATTCTTCTTCATCGATTCAAACTCGCTATTCCCTGGCTACATCGCCATCATTCCGGTGGCCGGCGCTGCGCTAGTCATCTGGGCGAATTCATCATTGCAAAACAACCAACTCACAGCAATTACCGGCCGCACTAATGTATTGATTTCCGATGTCTCGTTCGCCTTCTATCTATGGCACTGGCCGCTAATCGTGTTCAGTAACGAACTAAGTGGCCGCCCACTCGGAAACGAAGTCTTGGCAGGGCTACTTGTGCTTAGCGTGGTGCTAGCTTGGCTGACCACTCGCTTCGTTGAAGCACCGATTCGTTTTGGAAAGCGTCTCAAAGGCGTCCTGGCTAGGAAATTCTTGTCATTCAGTTTGGTTGGTCTAGCAGTGAGCGCGGTCGTCTTTGGTGGTGTTTGGCAGTTGTCCAAAGTAGACCAGGCAAAGGCCGTTGCCAATTTCCAAAAACAAAACACCAACCAACCGCTAACACCAGATCCGGCTTTGGCATCTCTTGATGTTTCAAAAATTGCGACCGGCAGCAAGTGTGCATCGCAGGGGTCAACCGCTGCGGTCAAGGTGTGCCACTTTGGAAACGAAAACGCGGCAGTTTCAGTCGCCGTGCTCGGCGACAGCCACATGATGGCGTTGTTCCCGGCGGTAGAAACTCTTGCCGCAAAGCGTGACTGGAAGATCACGACCTACGTGCGCTCAGCCTGCCCATTCATCGGCCGACACTTTGTGACCGTGAGGGATCCGCGCGAAGCTGCCTGCAACCGCTGGAACGACAAGGTTCGTGCAATTTTGGCCAACCAAGATGCATTCGACTTCGTCTTTGTAACGGCAAACCACAAAGACGGCCTGCTGGGCAGCCCAACCTATGGAGCCAAGTCTTTTGCCCTCGCCTGGCAGCCGCTGATTAACCGCGGCACCAAGGTGGTTGCGGTTCGCGATGTGCCGCTAATGGCCGGAGCCCTCGAGTGTCTTCAGCGCAACGTTAACAACGCTGGCTACTGCGCAATGCCAGCCAACGAAGAAGTGCTTGGCAACGATTCGTTGTTCACCGCCGCGAAGCAGACCGCCGGAGTTTACGTGATCGACCTAACTTCAACGATTTGCCCGAAGGATCTATGTCAGATTGCGCTAAACGGTTACACGGTCATGCGTGACCACGGTCACCTCACAGCCACGTTCGCCAAATCGCTTGCCCCTATTATTGAGAATGAACTTGAGGCGCAAAACGCCTTCGCCAAGAAAGGCTAAGAAGTGCAAACCTTATTCGCCGAAATCAAAAACTTTATCTTCAAGAACCTCATGACTTTTGTGGTTCTAGCCGTCAGCGCATTCCTGCTGGTGTTGATTCTGCTCTGGGTTACTTTGCTAACGCTCTGGAGTTCGGCAGGTGTCGATGTTTTGCAGCAGATCGCTCTGGTATCTGGAATCGTTGTGGCATCCGTCGCGGTGGTTGTTGCCGTAATGGTCTTCGCCAATAAGGCTCGTCTTGACCGGGCTCGCGCTGCCAGCCTCGAAGCCGAAGTTGCCCGCAATCTGGTTGTCGTGAACGAATACCGCCAGGCTGTGCTCGATTACGAAAAAGCCAGCAATGGCAAAAAGTAATTCAATCAGCGACGCCACGGTAGCCGAATTACGTAACCGCCACCCTCACCTTCGCGACCCAAAGTATTTAGAGTTCTTTGCCCTCAAGAACCAGTCGCTCGCCGTTGCCGACCTGCTAGCCAGAGCTGCCAGCGACGACCGTTGTAAAAGCGCAGACGAGTATGTTGCCAACTTTCAAACGCAAACTTCATCATTTGAAGCCGCGTTAGGTTTCGCTCGCGTTTACGGTTTGCTCAAAGGTGATTCGGCGCGCGAGACTTCATTGGCAATCTTTGAACTTGCTGCACCTAAGGTCAAGCTCTCCCCGAGTCAACTTGATTACTACAACTTTCTGCTGGTTCACTTTGGCAAGGGCGAGCAAGCCGCCGCTAATGCCAAGCAGCCTTACCTTCAAACAGCGGTGAACTATGAGCTGGCTCCAAATGCTTGGTTCGAATCCTTTTCCAAACTGTTTGGCAGGGTTGGCAGCAAGCTAAAACCGCTATCTCCGGAACCAGAAAGTTTCCGGAAACTTTCTGGAATCGAGGGCTTGCGAAAAGTTTCGGGAGACTCACTGGTCTCGGTAATCATGACTACCTACAAGCCGGATGCCGATGCCGAGCACGCGATCAACTCGATTCTTGAACAGACCTATACCAACTTTGAGCTAATCATCGTCGACGACGGCTCTGGCGAGGAATACCGCGAGTTACTGAATCGCTTCCAAGCCAAGGATTCACGCATTCGTTTGGTGCTCCTGGAAAAAAACGTGGGTACCTATGGTGCTCGAAACGCTGGCTGGCTGCACGCCAATGGTCGCTACCTAACCGGCCAAGACTCCGACGACTGGGCTCACCCAATGCGTTTGGAATTACAGGTTCAAAACCTAGACGCCAAGCCGGAACTCGCTGGAAACTGGACCCGCGGAATTCGCGTGAACGAGCATCTGCAACTCGACATTCGCGATGGCAATTTTCCACTGCGCAAGGGCGAGCGTTCGGTTGCCGTTTCCATGATGATTCGCCACAGTCCAACTTTCCTCAGACTCGGCTTCTTCGATGGTGCTCGTAAGGGCGCCGACACCGAATACCTGCACCGTATGAAAGCCGTTTTTGGAGCTAACCGTTTTGCCGAGATTCCTGAAGTGCTCTACGTCATTCAGGCTCGCTACGACTCGCTTTCTCGAACCGACTTTGCCCCCGACTGGAAGCACCCGAACCGCCAGATTTACGCAACCGCTTTTGGCCGCTGGCACCGCAAGATTGCCGCCGGCAAGGGTGGTGGCCACTTCATCGACCTAACCGATACCCGCAAGTTCCCGGTTCCCTTCGCTTTCACCCCGCCAGCCAAGCGCAATGTGTCTCGCGAATTCGACCAGGTCTTCTTTGGCGACTGGTACTCAACCTCGGAGCGTCAGACTTGGCTCTTGAACCAGTTGAAGGAAGCTGCAACTAGTGGCGCCAAGGTCGCATTCGCCCAGGTCGATAGTTTTTACAAGAAGTTCGCTCGCCAAGGCAAACCTTCGAATGAACTTTTTGAACTTTACGAAAGCGGCTTGGTCGATTTCGTGGCACTAGACGATAAGAACGTTCTAGTTCAGAAGCTCATTACTCCAAACGAGTTCGCCTATTTCGCGGAAGCCAAAGTTTCGAATCTTGATGTGAACGTAGTGGAGTTGGTCTCGTTCAACGACTCAATCGCTGAATTCGAGTCGCTCGCCGAGTCCGCTGTAAACGGGATATTCCCGAGAGCAAAAATCAGCAGGACCCGCGTCTAATGAGATTCATTCTTTCCAAGCTTGGGCTTGGCGCGCTTCGTAACGATCTCTCGGTTCGCGCGATCTCTTGGCAAACGCTGATTAGCCGAATCGGTAATGGCTTGTTTATGACCATCGAGGTCATTTACATCACCCAGATTGTTGGGCTCACCCCATACGAGGTGTCGATTGCTCTCGGCGCCGGTGGTCTCGTCTCACTGTTCTTCTCGGTGCCCGCCGGAATGATTGCCGACCGCTTTGGCGCAAAGCGAGTGCTGTTCGTGGCCCACGTGGTTGAAGGCTTTGCCCTGCTTCCACTGATTTTCGTTCGCGACTTTTGGTCTCTGCTCGCGGTGAACATCGTAGTCTGGTTGGCCGGCACTCTTGGCCACACCGCTACGTCGACGGTTATCTCCACCATGGGCACCGGCGAAGACCGAGTGACGATTCGTGCCGCACAGCGTGCCATGGCGAACCTCGGTATTGCGCTGGGAACCATCATTGCCGGTATTGCTCTATGGATCGATACAGCAATTGCCTACCAGTCGACCATTGCACTCGATTTTCTAATGTTCATCTGGGCTGCCACCTTCATCTTCCGGTTGCCGAGCATTGCCCCGACCATTAAAAAGGGCGAGCCAATCAACTTGATTGCCTTCAAAGACTGGCGCTTCTTGGCAGCCACAATCTTGAACGGTGTGGTTTCACTTCACTTCATCATTCAGGGAGTGGCGCTGCCGCTTTGGATTTTGCACTACACCGACGTACCGAAGTGGTGGGTCTCGGTCTTGTTCGTCATCAACACCGTGCTGGTCACCGTGCTTCAAATCCGTTTGAGCCGAGGAACCGGCGACCTGATGGTGAGCGTAAAGAAGTTCCGTTTAGGCACGGCCTACCTGTTGCTTTCCTGCCTGGTCTATGCGGCAGCGGCTCACCTCGACATCTGGATTTCGGCAGGCATCCTGGCGGTTGGCATGATTGTGCACACTCTGGGTGAGCTTTACTCGGCAGCCGGTTCTTGGAGTATCGGGTTTGAGCTGGCGGTCGAAAAACACATGGGGCAATACCAAGGTGTTTACTCACTCGGCTGGGGAATCGGCGGAACCTTTGGCCCGCTTTACATCACCGCGATGGTGGTTGGCCTTGGCGTCTTCGGCTGGGTCGTAATGGGTCTCGTATTCTTGGCAGCCGGTGTGGTCATGCATGCGCTGGTAAAACGCCATCCGGTAATGAACGCTTAGCGGCCGTACTTTTGAAGTAGGGCATCAACCTCGTTGCTCTTCATGCCAACCCAATTTTTGGTTGACTGAACTGCCCAGATTGACGGCGCTGAGATCTGAGTTGCAATTCTGTCCATCTGGCCAACCAGGTCGATCTTTTTGGCGGCGTTTTTGGTGGCCTTCAATTCGTCGAGGTATTGGTTGAAGCAAGGCTTATAGCGCAGGCATCTGGCAAACATGGAGCCTCGGTTTTTAGCCTGAATCTGAAAATTGTCGTAAATCAACGGATAGCCAATAGAGAGCGCATCCATTTTGAAGTTGTAGCTAAAGGATTCATCGGCACCGGTTGGGTGCATTGTGAAAACACCCATGCTGTCGCTTCTGAGGTAATAGTTATTGATGACCGCACCGGAATAGCTATCCCAGGCCGAGGTGAAGTTTTCTACAGCCCACATGCGAATGAATTCGTCGCGGTCGGTGAAGCGATCCATGGCCTGCCACCACTCCGCGTCGTCGACGATTTTCTGAGCGTTCTTTAGTGCACGAAGGTCGTCCTTATTTGGGGTGCTCTTCCAACCTTCTTTGACTTCAAAAACCGCGTTATCACAGTTTTCGCCACCGGTAGCTGCGCCGGCTTTGATTACATCTGTCCAGTGATAACAAGGTTCATAAAGGTGCTTGGTGCGAGTGGTGTACCGCTCCTTCAGAAAGACGTCGTCGTAGGGTTCGATAACGGCGAATAGGCCTTTGTCGTAAGACTGCGAACCGAGCACCACGGTTACTTGGGCATAGGCCACTCGAGGTGCCGGAACATTCATGGCATTGAAAAGTTTGTATGAGGAATACTCGTGAATCTTGGAAACGTCTTGAGTCATCGAGTTCAGCGTGAGCGAGCTTAGGGTTCCGAGGAAACCAAGTTTCAACGGACCACTGCGTTTGAACTTCACACGCAAACTAGGACGATTTGTGCGAAGGCTCGGGTTTTGCTTCAAAGTGCTAGTTCCCTTGAGGTGGAACTTCACCGGCAGGTTTGTGAAATTGATGTCGGCGCCCTCATTGGTTATTGAGAATTTGGCTGATACAGAATCTTTTGGCTTTAGAGCCAACTTGGCAGCGTTTTTGTCGGTGACCGTGATGGTGATTTGGCTCACGGCGTTGCTTTCGAAAAAGTCTTTGGTGTTTGGTGCGGCAGTCGCTGGAACGTTAGTCAGCCCGAGAAATAAAAGAAGTGCAACCGATAGCGCACCTCTAAATTTCATTCATTAATGCTAACAACACAACCTGAGAGGTTTTGGGCTAGCCTTTCACCATGATCAACACTGCAGTTGCTAAAGCTCGCGCCGCCCAAAAAAACTGGGCGCAGGTGCCAGTTGCCGAACGTGCCGCGATTTTCCGCAGGTTCTCAAAACTGGTTTTAGCCAGACAGTCGGAAATCTTGGACGTGATCCAGGAAGAGACCAAAAAGAACCGGCTCAGTGCTTTCGAAGAACTACTCGACACCGCCCAGTTGACTCACTAC
>Ga0228701_1002638_pt1 | contig 10295 bp, 10 predicted proteins | sample McNCre117_Aug_MG_2_FD_178017 | JGI IMG/M metagenome (GOLD analysis project Ga0228701, IMG submission 178017) | Freshwater microbial communities from McNutts Creek, Athens, Georgia, United States - 11-17_Aug_MG | ecosystem: Environmental > Aquatic > Freshwater > Creek | place: USA: Georgia...
GGTTTAGCGGTTAACAACCCTGTGAGGCAAATCAGGATGCCCAAGCCCGGCAAGCCAAGACAGCGGCGACTAGAAGCTGGCGAAGAAGAGGCACTGCTGGCTGCGTGTAAAGCATCACGCGCGTACTACCTGCACAGCTTCGTGGTGCTAGCTATAGAGACAGGGATGCGCTCGGGTGAGCTGCTTGCTACTACTTTGGGAAACGTGAATTTTGAGAAACGCACCATCTACTTGCCTGACACCAAGAACGGTAGCCCGAGAACTGTGCCCCTGTCCACGAGGGCGCTAAGTGCAATCCATGCGCTTCCTAGATCAAACAATGGGCGGTTGTTCACCTCAGGCTATCACTCCATACATAACGCATTTAAGCTCGCCGTGACCAAGGTGCAAGCTGCTCATCCTGATAGTCAGACTTTCCTTCGCGGGCTGCGGTTTCACGACCTGCGCCATGAGGCGGTGACACGGCTATTTGAAAAGGGACTGAACCCCATCGAGGTGGGCATGGTCAGTGGGCATAAGACGCTGTCGATGCTGCAAAGGTACACGCACTTGAAGGCTGAGGTGATATCGGCAAAACTCGTTTAACCCATAAGTACCAAAGTTTGGGGCTTTTAATTTCAGGAGTGTTCATGCTTGATCAGTAAAATAACTAGTGCGAGTAACGTGAGAGCTCGCAGCAGCCATAGGTACTGACTGGACAACCCGACCCGCTTGATGCAACGGTCGGTAAACCCTGATGTGAAAGGTGTGCAGGTTACCCCTGCATTCACAATACAGCGGAGCTAAGTCCTAAATGTCTCATCTAAAACTTTCAAATTCAAGCCCGACACCTCAGCTTGAAGTAATCATTAAAAAATCAACAGTTCTAGGCACTGTAGGTTTTAGCGGCCCAACTCTTTGGCGTCGAGTCAAAGAGAAAAATTTCCCTCAACCAGTCCACTTGGGCGGACGTTCAATAGGTTGGCTGCAGTCTGAAGTGTGCGCGTGGATCAAAGCCCGTGTAGAACTTCGTGATCAGATTCACGCCGGCAAGAGTGAAGGGGTTCAATCATGATTGAACAACTGCACCAACAGAGGCGTGCGCTTTTCTATTCGCGTGGGAAAGACAAATACGACAATAAACCAGCTCAAGTAGAAGCGGCTAGCTTTGCGGCTTTTGCCAAAGCTATTGCGAACGACATCAGTGAAGCCAAAGGGCAAACCTATGTTTGCGCACCACTTTCGTTTGACCATCATGACGACCGAGCCAAATATCCGCTTGAAGCGAACTGGCGATTGGCAAGCCTTGCGCGGCAGCGTCGCTTCATTGCTTTTGATTTCGATGGATTTGCGCACCCTACGGTTTTTGAAAATCTGAGAGAACACTTAGCGCAATACAGTGCGTTGATCTACACGACTGCATCTTCTTCAGAGCTTGCCCCACGTGCAAGAGCTATTTTGGAATTGGATCGCGATGTTGATCGTAAGGAGGGTGAGTTGCTTGGTGCTGCGATTCAGACTGAATTGGAATGTCTTTTTGGAGTTGGTTCAATCAATTTTGATTCAAGCGTCTACCGAGCCGAGCAACCAATTTACACACCAGTCGTTGGATTCAGCTCATGGATTTCGGACGGCAGATCAATAGCTGTTGATCGTTACCTCAAATGTTCTCAGGTCAAAGTTGCTGAGTCTTTGAACGACGATCTAATCGGACATTTGAAATCGCTGGAAGGAAAAGTGACCATTGAGGACGTTCGTGCGGCGCTTGCTTACCTACCTCCAGATTGCGGCCGGGAGATGTGGCTTCGCATCATTTGGGGAATCAGACATGGACTTGGTGACTCAGAGGATGCCCGTGAGTTGGCAGATCAGTGGTCGATGGGTGCGATCTGTGTAAAAAGCACTGTCTCAAATTACGCCGGCAAAGCTGATGTGATGGCCGCTTTTGATGGATACGATCCAGATCGAGTTGACGGCATTACGGTAGGAACCGTGTTTAAAGCAGCACAAGATAACGGTTGGATCCGAGAGCCGGGACTCGCTCACGTTGCTGCTGCGGCAACAAAGAATTTAAATTCTCCCAGCACTTTTAAATTGACCGATGGCGTCATTTGTATTTCACGTTCAGCGCCGCCAAAGCGAGATTTTGTATTTGCAGATACTGTCACAAGGGGGGCGTTGAGTGTGATCGCCGGATCGGGCGGCGTATCGAAAACTACACTTGCAATGCAGATTGCTGCGTCCATCGCAGAGGGACAGCCGAGCGTGGGTTTTCAGGTAACGCAAGGGGCAGTGGTCGCATTCCTTGGGGAAGAAGATAGCCAAGAAAGAGACCGACGGTTTGGTGCTATTTGTCAGCGGTTCAATTCTGACCCCGTATCCGTAGCTAAATACGTCAGGGCTTTCCCAGCCGCTGGAATTGATTTGCGGCTAACACAAGTAATCGCCGGTGCACTTTGCCAGACAGTTCTTGTTGATGAAATCATTGGGATGGTTAAAGAGTTTGCTGAGGCTGTTGGACGCAAAGTTGAATTAGTCATCGTAGACCATGCAAGACTAGCAATGGATGGAGACCCAAACGATGCAGCGCATGTAACTCAACTGACTCGAGTGCTAACGCATGTTGCTCAAGCAACTCAGGCTGCCGTTGTGCTCTTGTGTCACAGTCCAAAAAATGTACTTAGCAAAGACAGTGACCAAATCAACGCAGCTGATGTTGCGGGATCAAGTGCCTTCGTCGACAACGCGAGGTCAGCATTCATGCTCTATGGAATGCGGCCTAAAGATGCAAAGGCTTTAGGTATCTCAGAAAGTGAAGCCAAGAAGTACGTCAAGTTTGAGTGTGTCAAAGCCAACTATGCCCCAACAGGTTCCGTTTGGTGGTTTGAGCGGGAAGCACTTGAAGATTGGCAAACCGCCGTTCTTCAACCTGCCAATCTAGTACCTCCGATGTTCGCTCCTGGCCAGGCAAAAGTTAAGTTGCGCCAAGCAATCTTCGACTTTGTCTTGTCGAACCCCGGTAAGTCGCAACGGCAATTGAGACTCATGGCAGGGAAGGCGAAGCGCTTCGGAGCCTCTGAAAAAGACTTAGTCGAGGCATTAAACGTGCTACTTGACGAAGGGCGTCTAAGCTTGCGCAAACCAACATCTGAAGAGTGCAGGCTGCACCGGATAACTTCGGGTAAAGCGTATTTGTTTAGTTGATTCGTCAGGAAAAGTGGTGTGAGTTTTCTCACACCACACCGCACACCGAAATTTCTAAATCAAATCAACGACTTAGAGAATTTGGTGTGATATAGAAATTCCCTCTTGAAAAATCAGAATTCTATATATAAATCAACAACTTACGTGATTTTTGCATTCCCCCGTCCCTACCGGGACCATGTATGTGTCCCCGGTAGTAGTAGGACACCATAAAAGAGAAGCCACATGCAGCCACCATTGATTTTTCAAAACCTAAGAACAGCCATCGATCAACTCAAGTCTGAAGCACTCAGCGCAACAGCTCACTCTGTGCAAGCCATACCCAAAGTGGACATCTCTGATGAGTACGTTGAGCGGATACAAACATGGGTGGGTCAACTGCCCCCAGTGCAGCGATGCCGTCAGTTCACGATTGCTGAGGTTATTGCTCTTGCCTGTCTGTCGGGGCACTTCCGGCCAAATGCCTCACAACGCTACACAGGCGAAGCACTTCGCCGCTGCGGATTCAAACAGAAACGTGACTGGACAGCGGCTGGTCGCAACAAGCGCTATTGGCAATTTGTGGGAGAAGAGAAATGAAACGCGTATCAACTGAATCCAAACTCAATGGGATCACTCAGCAGCTCCCTGAGCTTGCTAACCAGATGGCAATGGTGTGGGATGTTGCTATGAATCTGCGGAATTACGCAGATGAAGTAATGACTCTTGAGCAAAGGCTGTTCAATGCCAACCTTTTAGAGCAAGCTTACCTAGGGACAGCTTCAATCTGTGGCCTTGACCCCTGCGAACAACTTGAAGAAACGAAAGCTAAACTGAAAGTTAATGGGGCAGAAAGGGGGCGCCGTGAAAATTGAAGTCGTTATTGGCAGCTAGTCCGCATTTGCGTGACGGATACGAAATCGCAAAATGCATTTTGGGATGCGCTCGATGCCTCCGATGTTGCCTATGAAATTTGAGATTTTTGGGGTGGACTTTTGACGCGAGGGGGGAACTTATCTTGACTTAGAAAACCCTCGCGCAATGGTAATTTTTGAGCATCTTCCAATTTCTTTTTCATTTTTTCAATTCGTGCTGAGTTTTTCGGCTTGGTTGGTTCCATTGATGCACCTCGCTATTTTTTGCCATTGACTACGTAGAGTGGATGAAGTCCAGCCTTAATCACATAGAGCTCCCAAGTCGCTGCTGGCATCTTGCGTTGACCGGCCTCCCACAGTTGCCAAGCTCTCAGCGTTACATGTACTGAGTCAGCAGCTTCTTGCTGTGTTAGTCCAAGGCTTGCTCTAAGTGTGCGTATCTTTTGTGAGCTTGGTGGGGGCAACATGGATTCATTTTACGAACATTGTTCATGCTGTTTGAAGATTCATGATAAGTTGATAAAAATCTAAATGACATACCTACTATGACCACACCCGGCCCAACACTGATAAAAAAATGCAACCGCTGCGATGGGCTGATGAAGCAACGCACTATTGCTTCTGGCAATAACTTTGGTGCTCGACATTGGACAGATGGAAAGGTTGATGCCCCTATGCTTCCCGAGACGCCTTTTGTCGTTGTGTGTCCTCATTGCGGAAAAGTAGATTGGCTAAAAAATCTGGTTGAAGTTGGCGAGATTCCCGGGCCAAGAGGGTTTGGTGTGCCTTTGCCCGAGTACGACCTATCATTTGACGATCTTCCGTTTTTTAATGTACCTACTGGCGATGATTACCTAGATTTTCTTGAAAGCACCGAGCTTATTAATGACCAAGAGTTGTACTTGCGCTGGACTTATTGGCACCTAATGAACGACCCCAGACGCAAGAGTTCTGAGTTGCTGCCTTTGGGGATTGATGAAGTAGAGAACCTGCAACGATTGCTAGAACTGCTTAAGTCTCCTAGCGAGTCAACAAGATTGACTATCGCTGAAATATATCGAGAGCTAGGTGATTTTGAGGCTTGCGAGAAGATGCTTGATTACGATTTCAGTCAAGAATTCATTTCCGTTGCTGTAGCTATCTACATGTTGCAAGAGGAAAAAAATCCATTTGTAGGTGAAGTTCATGCGGATGAAATGGACGTCGTGACTTGGCATCACCACAGAGATCAGAAACTGCTGACAACAATCGTTCAACTTGACCCTAGTGGCCCCCCTTTGTTTGAGATTCATTCACGTGAGTGGTGGATCAAGGTGTTGGGCATGCTTCAACACAATTGGGCCCTGATTGAAGAGGGGGCTGATGGTTCTGCCGCCGTTTATTTCTTCCATGACGGAGAGGCTGGTATGGGCTGCTATGGCTACTCAAGAGCACAGCTCAAAGGCCGCTATGCAATCGTGGATTCGCTAGACTTTGAATCTGTTCAGTTGGCAAAAGAAGCGTTATCTCGAAATGGTTTTAGGCTTTACGGAGCCGATGAGTTGTTGGGTTCTGATGTGAAACCTCAGGGTAACTTTTTCGACGTCCGAACGATGGAAGAAGGTATCTACTCAACGCTTGGCAATTGGAAATAAGTAGGAGGATGTGGAATATGCGATACGGTCTAGCTGCTTCAGCGGTGAGTTTGTTTCTTGTGCTAACAAGTGCAAATGCTCAATCATTGATTGAGTGCAAGGTGTTACGAAAAGGCTTGCCTGAAGTTTTCACATCCTCTTATTTCTATCGCTTAAACGAGTCAAGGAAGGAATTGATTGATGCAAGTGAGGTCGCCGATCAATATAAATCACGCTACAAAACCTTGAAGTGGACCGACACGACAGTCCTCGTTGAGTCCTATTCGGGAGCATTGTTGCCAGACACAGATCAAGAGGTTAAGAGATTTACGCACACCAGCATCAATAGGCTAAACGGTGAATTTCTATCTTGGGAAAAATATAAAGACAAAAAGGGGCAAGTGCTGTCGGATCAAGAAATAGAGAGCTTTGCACAAGAAAACGGGTTCGATAAAGGGATGTTTCGTGTCGAAGTTGGTGTGTACAGAAGCGGAAAATGTGCCGTTGCGGTAAAAAAGTTCTAGTTTTAGGCTGGTGATGATTTGACAGATCTGTCAACTTTAGCCCCGTCTATATTTGTAATTCATGTCAATTTAAGATAGTATTGACCAACCCTAAGGAGCAGATCATGAAAAAATTTCTTACAGCATTCGCAAGCGTAGCAACAGCATTCGCATCGAATGCGATGCCAACATCAGCTTCAACTGTCTCCACCGTTTCTACGCTGGATGATCACAAAGTTGCAGCGCCGCAGGCAACCGTGTTGGGTGAAAACATCACAACAATTGATTCCAAAGGTGATCAGTTCAACTTCGTGTTGAAGAAATCTGCTGACACTGGGTTGATGATGGCGTATCACTCGTCACACTCATCTCATGCTTCACACTCTTCGCATAGTTCTCACTACTCAAGCCGCTAATCATTAGCTGTTGAGAATAGGTCCGCTTTTGAGCGGACTTTTTTTTACTCAGATACAAACCATGAAGCTCGAAATCGACGAACAAATTTACTGTCTTGAAGCAGTTCAAAAAGCGGCTTATCGTTTCATTGACCGTTTAACAATCCTAATCACTAAAGTCGATGGCAAACTGGTTTGTGAAGTTGATGCTGTTGCGGGTACTGAAAAACACTTTGATGAAAATGTTGCAAACTTCAAGCGAGAACTACTCGACCAGCAACTCCGAAAAAAAATTAAGGAGGAGACTGAACCTGCCCGTAACTTGATTCTTGCCTATGCATTCTCCCGCTCAGGACTACAAGGATGAGCAAGTTCAGTACTCTCGACAAATACGTAAGCCAGCAAGGCAAGTACGAGCTGTTGCCATTTCGTTTTGAGTCTCTAGAAGACAACGATGTAGTGCTAACAAATTTTGTAGGTGAGTTCGTTATCTTGAAGAGGGATAAATTGGATGAGGTTGTTCAGAAACGACTATCACCCACGGATGAAACATACTCACTCTTACGCTCAAGGCATTTCATCAAAGAGGTATCCGACACCGCAAGTATTGAATTATTAGGTCTCAAAACACGTACGAAACACAGCAACATACGAAATTTCACCAACCTGCATTTGTTTGTCGTGTCATTGCGTTGTGACCATAGCTGCCAGTATTGCCAAGTGTCACGTCAGTCAGAAAATAAAGCTGCATTTGACATGACTGAGGAGACCGCCGATAAAGCTTTACAAATTGTTTTCAGATCACCAAATCCAGCAATCAAAATTGAGTTCCAAGGTGGAGAGCCGTTACTCAACTTTGACTTGGTTCGGTACGTAGTAATCAAGGCCAAACAAATAAACGAAGTCGAAAAACGGGACTTGCAATTCGTGATCACAACGACGTTGTCACTGATAACGGATGAAATCTTGGACTTCTGTAAAGAGCATAAGATTTTTCTATCATCCTCTCTGGACGGTCCCGAAGACTTACATAACAGGAATAGACCACGTCCCGGCAAAGATAGCTACTCACGATTTGTTGATGGGTTGCAAAAGGCACGAGACAAGTTGGGGTATGACTCTGTTTCTGCGTTGATGACGACTTCCCCTGCGAGTCTGACACGAGTGCGAGACATCATTGATGAATATCTCAAACATGACTTGGACGGGATTTTCTTGCGGCACTTATCTCCATATGGTTTTGCAATTAAAACCAAAAGCTATGAGGCGTACAACGTAGACCGCTGGCTTGAGTTTTACCGAGAGGGGCTTGATTACATTGTTGAACTGAACAAGCAGGGCGTTCGATTTACTGAGCACTTTGCATCATTGCTGCTAACTAAGATGTTCACCTCTAGCGATCCCGGATTTGTTGACTTGATGAACCCATCTGGTGCAGGAATTTCTGCCGTTGTCTTCAACTATGACGGAGATGTATATGCGTCAGATGAAAGTCGAATGCTCCGTGAGATGGGTGACACAACCTTCAAAATTGGCAACTTACACACGAACTCGTACGAAGAAATCTTCACGTCTGAGGCTCTGTTGAACGCACTAGATGACTCTTTTACATTGTCAGCACCTATGTGTACTGACTGTGCATTTGAACCTTGGTGTGGTTCTGAACCTGTTTTTCACCATGCGATCTTTGGTGACGTTCTTGGACGGAAACCTGAATCTGAGTTTTGTAAACGAATTATGGGCGTTGTTCGGCATTTGCTAAACAAAATGCAAACAGATCCTGAAGCTAAAGAAATCTTCATGCGATGGGCTAACAAATGCTAACGCTATCTGGTCGAGTGATAAAAAAACATAGCTCCGTAATACCTACAGGGCCAAGGCTGTACAGCTTGTCAACAAATGCAAACCTGCCTCTGGCATTGCGTGGAAAAAAAGCATTTCTAATAAAAGAGTCTGCTGAAGTTCCAACAGGTTTTAGTCACTACTTTCATTTGGAAGGTGTTGACACGAAAATAGTCGACCCTGAAAACACAACGAATCTAGGCAAGGAATTTTCATACTTTGGCAATGATGATGTAGTTAGTCTTAGCGATGATGGTCGCATTCGCTCCATCTATAGAGCAGACTCCGATCACAACAGCATTCTTTTAACTGAGCAATGCAACAACTATTGCTTGATGTGCTCACAGCCGCCTAAAAGAGTTGATGACAGCTGGCTGCTAAAGGAAGCCTTTGAGGCTATTCGCCTAATTCCACGCGAAACGAAGGTTCTTGGCTTCACTGGTGGCGAACCAACTGTTTATGGACAGGAGTTCATTAACTTGGTTGGCCACACAAAGAATTGGTTGCCGCATACAAGTTTGCATGTCCTATCAAACGGACGGTCGTTTGCAAATGAAAAATTTGCATACGAATACGCAAAGGTTCAGCATCCCGATTTGATGGTTGGAATTCCAGTTTATTCAGCCGACCCAACGATTCACGATTACGTCGTACAAGCTGAGGGGGCATTTGATGAAACTATTCGAGGTATTCTGAACTTAAAGCGGTTTGGACAGAAAGTCGAAATTCGAGTGGTGCTGCACAAGCAAACGTACAAAGGATTGCCTGAACTTGCTAACTTTATTGCGAGGAATCTGCTGTTTGTTGATCAAGTCGCGCTAATGGGACTTGAGCACACTGGATTCACACGTGCAAATATTGATTCGCTTTGGATAGACCCAATCGAGTACAAAGAACAGTTGAGTGAAGCAGTAAAAATTTTGTCTAACTACAGCATTCACACGGCGGTTTACAACCATCCGCTTTGTTTGGTAAATCCTGATGTGTACCCAGCTTATGTGAAATCAATTTCAGATTGGAAAAATGAATTTGCAGCCGAGTGTGAACCCTGCACAAGAAAAAATGAGTGCGGCGGCTTTTTCTCTTCAGGTATTCAAAATGGATACAGCCAATCGATAAAACCATTTTTGTAAAAAATCGAGGTGGGCATGAAGCACAAATTTTTGACGTTATTTGGTGGAGTGGCAGCAGCGTTTGTCGCTCAAAATTCCGCCGCTACTATTCAAGCACCTAGCCCCATTCCTCAAATTTCAACATCCAATGTCTTGAATGTCATCGCACCAGACGGGCATGTGATTGTTCGAGACAAAAATGGTGATGAGTTTGAATTTGTTCTGAAAAATTCAGAACAAACGGGATTGATGATGGCAGGTCATAGGTCGCACAGATCACATAGCTCGCATCGTTCGCACAGCTCGCACTATTCAAGTCGTTGAGTAATCTAAACTGGATTCATGAAGGTTAGCTAATGAAGTTTTCACGCGAATGGGCAACACCCTTAACTGCTGGGGCATTCATCGTATTGGCCGTGACTGGTTTGTTGATGTTTTTCCACTTAGATCGTGGGCTTAATCACTTGGCGCATGAATGGATTGGATGGCTTTTAGTTCTAGGTGTGGTATGTCACGTAACAGCTAACTTTCTTGGCTTTAAGAAACACCTATCAGGAATGCTAGGCAAGGCGCTCATCATCGCATTCATACTGGTGTTAGGTCTAAGCTTCGTACAACCTGAAGAGCGTAAACGCCCGCCTGGTTGGGCGCAACCTGTTAAAGCATTAGCCTTCTTACCATTGAGTGAGCTGGCTTCTGTCGCAAGAATTAGCGTTGACGAAGTTCGTGCACGTTTAACGGAGTCAGGCCTCAACCCTACATCGGACGAGCAGAGCATCAAGGACTTAGTCGG
>Ga0228701_1002643_pt1 | contig 10288 bp, 5 predicted proteins | sample McNCre117_Aug_MG_2_FD_178017 | JGI IMG/M metagenome (GOLD analysis project Ga0228701, IMG submission 178017) | Freshwater microbial communities from McNutts Creek, Athens, Georgia, United States - 11-17_Aug_MG | ecosystem: Environmental > Aquatic > Freshwater > Creek | place: USA: Georgia...
TGACGATCAATGCAGGTAACGGCCCTGTGACCTTCACCGGTGCAGTGGGTGATGCCGTGGGCTCAAACAACGGCCCTGTGGGTGCATTGATCGTCAACAGCGGCAGCGCCACCACCTTGGTGAGCACCGTGGATGCAGCCAGTATCGCGACAGACGCAGTCGGTACCGTGGTGATCCAAGGTGGTCGCGTGACCACAAGTGGCGCTCAGACCTACAACGACGATGTGTTGCTGGACAACAGCGCAGCGCGCTTGACCACCTTGAACACCACAGACGCAGCGGTGTTCTTCGGCGGCAAAGTGAACAACAACACAACGGCCCCTGAGGCCTTGACGATCAACGCAGGCAACGGCGCAGTGACCTTTACGGGCGCGGTGGGCGATGCTGTGGGCATCAACAACGGTCCTGTGGGCGCATTGATCGTCAACAGTGGCAGTGCCACCACCTTGGTGAGCACTGTGGACGCAGCCAGCATCACCACAGACGTGGGTGGTACCGTGGTGATCCAAGGTGGCCGCGTGACCACAAGTGGCGCTCAGCTTTACAACGACGATGTGTTGTTGGACAAGAGCGGTACACGCCTGACTACTCTGAACACCACAGATTCACCCGTGTTCTTCGGTGGTAAGGTGAACAACAACACAACAGCCCCTGAAGCCTTGACGATCAACGCAGGCAACGGCGTAGTGACCTTTACGGGCGCGGTGGGCGATGCTGTGGGCACCAACAACGGTCCTGTGGGCGCATTGATCGTCAACAGTGGCAGTGCCACCACCTTGGTGAGCACCGTGGATGCAGCCAGCATCACCACAGACGCAGGCGGTACCGTGGTGATCCAAGGTGGTCGCGTCACGACTTCAGGCGTTCAAACTTACAACGACGATGTGTTGCTGGACAACAGCGCAACGCGCTTGACCACCTTGAACACCACAGACGCAGCGGTGTTCTTCGGCGGCAAAGTGAACAACAACACAACAGCCCCTGAGGCCTTGACGATCAACGCAGGCAACGGCCCCGTGACCTTCACGGGCGCGGTGGGCGATGCTGTGGGCACCAACAACGGCCCTGTGGGTGCATTGATCGTCAACAGCGGCAGCGCCACCACCTTGGTGAGCACTGTGGACGCAGCCAGCATCACCACAGACGTGGGTGGTACGGTTGTGATTCAGGGTGGCCGCGTGACCACAAGTGGCGCTCAGCTTTACAACGACGATGTGTTGCTGGACAACAGCGCAGCGCGTTTGACCACCTTGAACACCACAGACGCAGCAGTGTTCTTTGGTGGCAAGGTCAACAACAACACAACGACAGCTGAATCGCTGACGATCAACGCTGGCAACGGCGCGGTGACCTTCACAGGCGTGGTGGGTGATGTTGTGGGCTCATACAACGGCCCTGTGGGTGCATTGATCGTCAACAGCGGCAGTGCCACCACCTTGGTGAGCACCGTGGATGCAGCCAGTATCGCGACAGACGCAGTCGGTACCGTGGTGATCCAAGGTGGTCGCGTGACCACCAGCGGTGCCCAAACTTATAACGACAGTGTGACTCTGGATGGTGCCGCCCGCTTGGATGCGTCGCGCGTCGTCTTTAACAGTGCAGTGGATGGAAACAACAGCTTGAACATTGTTGGGGTGACGACCATCGCAGGGGCAAGCGTAGCCACAGTGGGCACGCAAACATATGTCGATACCGTTACTTTGGGTGATCACGCCACATTGACTTCAAGCCAAGGCACTTTGAATTTTGTGCGCATCACAGACGCAGGAGCTGCGCGTGATTTGAATTTAAATGCAGCCACAGCATTGGCTTTGGGCGATGTCAATTTGGGTGGTGCTTTACATGTGACGTCCCAAGCCACAGGCGTTTCACAGCTTTCAGGAACGCGCTTGAATGTGTTGGGCCCTACAACATTCACAGCAGACGTGGGAACAAATCAGGATGCACAGCTGACAAGTGCGAACAACCGTTTTGTTGGATTGCTCACATTCGATCAAACCCACAACGGCTCTTGGCATGATGTGTCTGTCAAAACCAACACGGCCTTGGTGTTGGCGCCTTTGCAAAGCAGTGGCTCCGTGAGTCTGCAAACACAAGGTGCGGCCTTGACCACCTCGACGTTGACGGTTTCGGGGAATGTGAATTTGGATACCCGCAACAGTCTCGGTGTGGGAGGACCTGTTTCTATGGGCGCAGCCGCGGTGTCTGGTAACTTCAATGTACAAAGTGGCAATGGCAATGTGTCACAAACAGGGCAGCTGGTGGTGAGCGGAGATACCTCGATCATTGCTGGTACTGGCACGATCACCATGTTGAATGTTTTGAATAATTTTGCAGGTACATTGGCATTGCAGGGAACCTCAACGTCTGTAGCTACCTCGGGTAATTTGCAACTGGGTAGTGTGACCAACACTGGTCCGATGACCTTGCTTGCACCTCAAGGTTCGATTGATTTGGGCGCTGCTTTTATTACTGGCGGTGATTTGACGTTGCAAAGCCAAGGCAACTTGAACTTGGGAGGTGCGAACATCACGGGTAGCTTGAACATGAGCAGTACAACAGGTTCGGTGTCATTTGCTCAGGCGACTGTGACGGGCAATTTGACGGCGGCAACAATTGGTCAGCAAATCGATTTAGGTTCAGCCAATGTGGGCGGGAATCTGTCGGTGCAAACCAACGGCGGCAATATCGTACAAAGCACAACACCTAATTCGGCTTTGTATGTCACAGGAAGCAGCAATTTGAATGCAGGCACTGGAAATATCACCTTGCCGAACACGCCAAATCAGTTCGGTAACGCAGTGAGCTTGCAAGCAAATGATGTACAGCTTGCCAGTAGCAACAGTCTGCTTTTGGCAAACAGCACGGTGAGTGGAAATCTGAGTGTCACATCGGTTAGCGGCAACGTCACCCAAGTTGGCGTTTTGAACGTGTCAGGTAACAGCACGTTCAATGCCACACAGGGCGATGTGGTGCTGAGCCAGGCGAACACGTTCATTCAATCTGTCGCCGTGAACTCGGTGAATGCCACAATCAACACGACTTCGGCATTGACGCTGGGAGCCAGCCGCTTGACGGGGCATTTGATCGCCACAGCAATCAGTGGTGATATCACGCAAGTGGGGCCTGTTGCTGTGTCTGAAACTACTACCTTCAGCGCCCCAGCGGGCAGCATCACATTGACCGATGCAGCCAACAGTTTTGGTGGCCGTGTTTCGGTGGACACACCACAGGACTTGAAGCTGACAGCCAGCGGTGCTTTGAGTATGGGCAAGGTGAATGTTGGCTTCACCACCAACTTGCAAAGCCATGGGGTGTTGGATATGGGCACTGAAGCGGTGTATACCGGCAAGCTCAAAGCCAACAGTGGAGGTTTTGACATCATTCAATCGGGTCCGCTGAAATCTGGCGCCAGTGAAGACTTTGATGCGGGCAGTGCCAAGATTGATTTGTTCAATCCCAAAAACTTGTGGATGGGTGCCTTGTTCTTCAAAGGTGGCATCATCATGATCAACCACCCTCAATTGCTCAATGCCGTGAATTCGGGTGTGTTGATTGAACGTACAAACACCACGGTTCCGGCTGCTGCATCAGCACGTGCGGGGGGGGATGCGTCAACACCGCCTGCGCAATCTACGGCGGGTGGTACCGGCGGTAATGCGGTCTCTGTGGTTGTGAACCGTGCACCCACCAGCACTCAAACTGGCGTGATTCAGGTTCAAGTTTCAGCCGAAGTTGCTGCACCCGGTAAGACTTTCAGCTTTGAGATGGACCCGCATACGGTGGCAGGTCATGCACAAGATGCGGCAGTGAAGATTTCACAAATGGATGGCAAGCCAATGCCCAACTGGTTGCGCTTTGACGCGGCCACCAAGACATTCACGGCCACCGATGTGCCAGCCAGTGCATTCCCGTTGCAGCTCCAAGTGATAGTTGGCAATACCCAGTCCGTCATGGTGATTCAGGAAAAACCACCAGGCAAATAAAATAAGCACCACGTATGACTGAACTGTTGTTTGCTGCTTATTTCTTGGTGCTGATCGCAACCTTGATCATTAAGACTCCCATCATCAAGGGACCATGGCTGTTTTTGCTGCGCGCGTTTTTTCCTAACTGGAAGTTTTTTCACGCCGTGGGCTATGTGCCACATCTGTACGCACGATCGGCCGTGCAACTGAGTTCCAGTGAATTGCAATGGTCGGACTGGGTGCTGATTTACCCGCGTCGTGTGCGCCGTTTGCACCACCTCGTGCACAACCCAGATACCAATCTGGGGCTTGGCCAACAAAACATGGTGGACCACTTTTGGGCCGACTTGCATGACTTGCCCGAAGGTGAGGATCCTCGTGGCTTGGTCAGCTATCAAATGATGCAGCGTTTGAGCTGTCAAGTGCTGTGCGCGCGTGATGTCAACTTCAGCCACAGCCAATTTGAGTTGCGCATGGTGCTGGATGGACGAACCGAAACTCTGGACACACACGTGATGATGACGTCGCCGGTGGTCGCATGCTGAGTGCAGCTTTGACTCAAACTCTCATAGAAGCCGGAGTGCAGGCACCCACGTTGGTGGCCATTCGCGCCACCGAGCTGTTGTTTGCATGGAGTTTGGCCCTTCAAACGCTGGAGTATTTGCGCATGGGCAAGTACATGGCTGACGATGCATTTTGGTCTTGGCAACTGCAGCGTGCAGATATACCGAACGTCACAGTACGCGCTTTGTTGGATGTATTGTTCAAGCCAAGCATGCATCAGTCGCATTTGGTGTTGCGGCTGTGTGCGGCGATTGCGTTGGCAGTGCAGGGCGCATCGCTGCCGCTGATTGGGTTTTTGTTTGCGGGCAATTTGCTCATCCTCATCCGTTGGCGTGGGGCGTTCAACGGGGGTAGCGACTTCATGACTTTGGTGTTGCTCACAGGCTTGCTCATCTCGCAAGTGGTGGGCGCATTCGGAAATATCGAGTTGGGCTGGCAAGCCGGGTTTTGGTACATCGCCATTCAAGCCATCACGTCGTACTTCATGTCGGGGGCGGTGAAGTTGCTGCGCCCTGAATGGCGCAATGGCTCGGCCATGACGATTTTTTTGAATGGGGCTATTTACGGGCCGTTGTCTGCTACACACCTGTTGCGCAACAAGTGGTTGGCATTGTTGGGTTCGTGGGGCTTCATCGTGTGGGAAATTTTGTTTCCCATGAGCTTGCTTGATCCACGGCTCGCCGCCGTGTTTTGCGCGGTGGCCGCGCTGTTTCACTTCTTGGTGTTTTGGTTCTTTGGCTTGAACCGATTTTTCTGGGCGTGGCTCTGCGCGTTTCCCGCCATCATGTGGTGCAGCGCGCAGTTCAGTGCGCGCTTTGTTTAATTCACATCAGCCAGCGATTTAAGCCATCGCGGCTTCAATCGCGTCCAGCGCTTCGGTGAGTTCTAGCCAACGCAGCTCAAGCGCAGCCAATTCATCTTCCACTGCTTTGAGGCGTTTGCCGGCTTCGGCAATCTCAGCGGGGGGCAGGGGTGTGGCGAGTTTGTCGTGCAGCGCAGTTTTTTCGGTTTCCAGCGCAGCCATGGTTTTTTCCACGCCATCGAGCTCTTTTTTCAGCGGACGTTTTTTCTCGTTGATTTCTTTGCGCAGTTGGGCGTCTTCCTTGCGTTGGTCGCGAGATGCAATGGGAGCCTTCGGAGCTTCCACCACCACGGGCGCAGCCACTTCAGCCGCAGGCGCCGCAGGTTTGAGCGCTGCTGCATTGGCTGCAGCCACGGCTTCGGTACGCAAGCGTTTCCCTTCTTCCAGCAGGTAGCGTTGGTAGTCGTCCAAGTCACCGTCAAACGGTTCGACGCCACCGCGTGACACCATCCAGAATTCATCACACACCGCACGCAGCAAGGCACGGTCATGGCTGACCAGCATCACCGTGCCTTCAAACTCGTTGAGTGCCATGCTCAGCGCTTCGCGGGTGGCGAGGTCCAAGTGGTTGGTCGGCTCGTCCATCAGCAAGAGGTTGGGGCGTTGCCACACCAGCATGCAGAGCACGAGGCGGGCTTTTTCGCCACCGCTCATGCTGCCCACGGCTTGCTTGACCATGTCACCGCCAAAGTTGAACTGGCCCAAAAAGCTACGCAAGTCTTGCTCGCGGGTGGCTTGGCCTGCCAGCTTGCCGTCGGCGGTGAGCTTTTTGCACAGATCAATCATGTGCTGCAGCGGGTTGTCGGCGGGGTGCAGCACGTCGAGTTCTTGCTGCGCAAAGTAGCCAATGTTCAGACCTTTGCCTTCGGTCATGTCGCCACCAATGGCTTGCAAATCACGCGCGATGGTTTTGACCAGCGTCGATTTACCTTGGCCGTTTGCCCCCAAGATGCCAATGCGTTGGCCCGCCAGCACCGAGCGGCTGACGTTGTGCACGATGACGGTGGGTAGTGTGCCTGCAGGCGCGTCGGCAGGGGCTGGGTAGCCCACGCTCACGCCTTGCATGCTCAGCATGGGGTTGGGCAAGTTGGCGGGTTCTTTGAATTCGAAGCTGAAATCGGCGTCAGCCAACAAGGGCGCAATTTTTTCCATGCGGTCCAAAGCTTTGACGCGGCTTTGGGCTTGCTTGGCCTTGCTGGCCTTGGCCTTGAAGCGTGCGATGAACTTCTGCAAATGCGCAATCTTGTCTTGCTGTTTGGCAAAGGCGTTTTGTTGCAGCTCCATTTGCTCGGCACGCATGTCTTCAAACTTGCTGTAGTTACCGCCGTAGCGCACCAACTTTCCGTGGTCAATGTGCAGGGTGACGTTGGTTACGGCGTCCAAAAATTCGCGGTCATGGCTGATGACGACCATGGTGCCTTCGTATTTTTTCAGCCAAGCCTCGAGCCACACCAAGGCGTCCAAGTCCAAGTGGTTGGTGGGTTCGTCGAGCAGCAACAAATCAGAGGGACACATCAGCGCACGTGCCAATTGCAAGCGCATGCGCCAACCACCGGAGAAGCTGTTCACCGGGTTGTCGAGCTCTGTCGTTTTAAAACCCAAGCCCAAGATGAGCGCTTGCGCGCGCGACTGCGCATCGTGTTCACCCGCGTCGTACAAGGCCATGTAGGCATTACCCAAACGCTCGCCGTCGTCGGTGGCTTCTGCGGCTTTCACTTCGGCACGTGCGTCGTTCAGCACCGTGTCGCCTTCAATCACGAAGTCGGTGGCGCTTTGTTCGGTCTCGGGCATGTCTTGGGCTACTTGACCCATGCGCCATTGCGTGGGGATGTAGAACTCGCCCGAGTCTTCTTGCAAATTGCCGTTGAGTAAAGCGAACAGCGACGATTTGCCTGCGCCGTTGCGGCCCACCAAGCCTACTTTTTCACCGGGGTTCAAGGTGACGGTGGCGCCTTCGAGCAACACCTTGGCGCTGCGGCGCAAGGTGACATTTTTAATCGTGATCATGGGGTATTTGCGCCTTCGACAATCGCCTGGCGTGTGAGTAGTAAGACCTGGTCGTCACCAGCACTGGTCGATAGCCACACGACATCTAGGTTAGGGAAGGCTGCTTCAAAGTAATCGCGCTCATGGCCAATCTCGAGCACCAATACTGCGTGCTCGCTCATGTGTGCTGGGGCGTCACGCAGCATGTTGCGGATAAAGTCCATGCCGTCGTCACCACCGGCCAAAGCGAGCGTGGGCTCGGCTTTGAATTCAGCGGGTAGCTCGGACATGCTTTGTGCGTTCACATACGGTGGGTTGCACAGAATCAGATCGAATCCACCATCGGCTTGGGCCAAACCGTCTGACTCGGCCAACGTCATGCGTCCCTCAAGGCCATGGCGTTCGATGTTGATTTGGGCGACAACCAAAGCATCTTTGGACAAGTCCAAACCTTGGACCGTGATGTCGGGAAAAGCCAACGCAGCCAAGATGCCAAGGCTACCGTTGCCTGTGCACAGGTCCAACACGCGCGTGGTGTGGGGGTCAAGCCAAGGGTCAATGCTGCCTTCGGCCAGCACTTCAGCAATGAGTGAGCGTGGCACGATGACGCGCTCGTCCACATAGAACGACACGCCCTGCAACCATGCTTCGTGGGTGAGGTAGGCCGCAGGTTGGCGGCTGGCAATGCGCTGGGCGATGAAGGCTTGCACGCTGGCCACTTGGGTGGCGGGCAGTTCAAGGTTGTGCACCTCGTCCGACAGATCGGTGTCGAGCGGCAAACCCAGCTTCCACAACACCAGCCAAGCGGCTTCGTCGGCAGCGTTGGTGGTGCCGTGACCGAAGCTTAAATTGCCTGCGCTGTGGGCAGCATCAAGCTGCTGCGCGCTCTGTGCAATGAGCGCGCTGAGTGTGAGAGAGGGGTTCATTGTGCGGACGTGTTGGCCGCTGAGGCCAAGCCGTGCAGCTGTTCCAGCACACGGCGATAAATGTTTTTCAGGGGATCCAAATCAGCCACGGACACAAACTCGTTGATTTTGTGGATGGTGGCGTTGGGTGGGCCGAGCTCGATGACTTGTGGGCAGACTTGCGCGATGAAGCGCCCGTCGCTGGTGCCACCGGTGGTGGAGAGCTCGGTCTCGATGCCCACTTCGTCACGGATGGCGTTTTGCACGGCACCGACCAAGTCACCCGGTGTGGTGAGAAAAGGCAGGCCGCCAATGGTCCATTGGAGTTCAAAGTCCAGCCCGTGTTTGTGCAGCACGGCGGTGAGGCGCTGTTGCAGCTGCTCAGGCGTGGATTCGGTGCAGAAGCGGAAGTTGAAGTCGACCACGCACGCGCCGGGGATCACATTGCTTGCGCCTGTGCCTGCGTGGATGTTGCTCACCTGCCAGCTGGTGGGCGGGAAGAAATCGTTGCCTTGGTCCCATTCAATCGCTACCAACTCGGCCAAGGCAGGGCTGAGCAAGTGGATGGGGTTTTTGGCGAGTTGCGGATAGGCAATGTGGCCTTGCACGCCTTTGACGGTGAGCTTGCCGCTCATGGTGCCGCGTCGGCCGTTTTTGATCATGTCACCGGTGCGCTCCACCGAGGTGGGTTCGCCCACAATGCACCAGTCCAGCTTTTCACCGCGAGCGTTCAAGGCTTCGCACACTTTGACGGTGCCGTCTACCGCCGGGCCTTCTTCGTCGCTGGTGAGCAAGAAGGCGATGTTGATCGCCGGATCGTTGCAAGCCGCTGCAAATTCTTCACAGGCCACCACCATCGCCGCCAGTGACGTTTTCATGTCACTGGTACCTCGGCCAAACAATTTGCCGTCGCGGTGGGTGGGGGTAAAGGGGTCGCTGGTCCATTGCTCGATGGGGCCTGTGGGCACCACGTCGGTGTGGCCTGCGAACACCAATGTTTTCGCGCCTGCGTGGGCGCTGCGCAGAACAGCCCACAGGTTGCTCACGCGAAAGGTGTCTGGCCCGCTGTCGATGCGCTCGCACTCAAAGCCCAAAGGCGCCAACCGCGCGGTGATGATGTCCAAACAGCCCGCATCCTCGGGGGTGACCGAAGGGCGCGAGATGAGTTGCTCGGTGAGCTGGAGGGTGCGAGACATCGACGAGGGCTTGTGTGACGATCAGTCGCGCAACAAGTCGTTGATGCTGGTCTTGGAGCGGGTTTGTGCATCCACGCGCTTGACGATGATGGCGGCGTACATGCTGTAAGGCGCGCCATTGGCTGCTGTCTTGGGCAGGTTGCCGCTGACCACAACCGAGCCCGAGGGCACGCGGCCATAGCTGATTTCGCCGGTGGCGCGGTCGAAGATGGGGGTGGATTGGCCGAGGTACACGCCCATGCCCAGCACCGAGTGTTCTTCGATGACGACACCTTCAACCACTTCGGAACGCGCACCGATGAAGCAGTTGTCTTCAATGATGGTGGGGCCGGCTTGCAAAGGCTCCAACACACCGCCAATGCCTACACCGCCCGACAAGTGCACGTTCTTGCCAATTTGTGCGCAGGAGCCCACGGTGGCCCATGTGTCGACCATGGTGCCTGAGTCCACATACGCGCCGATGTTGACGTAAGAGGGCATCAGAATCGCACCCGAGGCAATGAAGCTGCCGCGACGCGCCACGGCTGGGGGAACCACGCGCACGCCAGCGGCTTTCATTTCTTCTTCACTCAGGTGAGCGAATTTGGTTTGCACCTTGTCGTAAAAGCCCAGGTCACCGGCTTTAATGACAGCGTTGTCGTTCAAACGGAAAGACAGCAACACGGCTTTCTTGATCCATTGGTGCACGGTCCATTGGCCCACGCCCTCGCGGGTGGCGACGCGCAGACGGCCCGCATTCAACTCGGCAATGACATGCTCCACGGCGTCGCGTACTTCGTGCGTGGCGTTGTCCATGCTGATGTTGGC
>Ga0228701_1002645_pt1 | contig 10286 bp, 7 predicted proteins | sample McNCre117_Aug_MG_2_FD_178017 | JGI IMG/M metagenome (GOLD analysis project Ga0228701, IMG submission 178017) | Freshwater microbial communities from McNutts Creek, Athens, Georgia, United States - 11-17_Aug_MG | ecosystem: Environmental > Aquatic > Freshwater > Creek | place: USA: Georgia...
GGTGGGCAGCATCACAGGTCAGGTGGTGCAGCTGGGGCACCGTTCACTGGTGATCCGGGATGCGGTGGGCACCGAAAATCTGATCCCCAACGTCACCCTGACACGCGGCATGGTGCAAAACCATACCCTGAGCAATGCCGACTTTCGGGTCAGTTTTCCTTTGCGTTTGGCCGATATCAGCCGATATGAAATCGCACAGGCGCAGATCGAGCAAGCCATGCGTGCACACCACCGCGTCCTGCATGACCGACCCGTTGGCTGTCAGATTGCCGCCCTTTATGCCGACGAAGTGACGCTTGAGCTGAGCTGCTGGATCAATGATTTGCAGAATGGGCAGAAAACCCTGGTGTCCGATTTGCTGCTGGACATCGGCAAGCGCTTGCAAGCTTGTGGGGTGGCCTTGGCCAGAGGCCAGCACTGAGCGCTGGCCAAGTCAAACTGATCCATTCAGGTGTGGGTCGCTAGGGCCTGGGCGCAGGCGTGTGCGCTGGCCCACGCCCACTGAAAGTTGTAGCCGCCCAGCCAGCCGGTCACATCGACCACTTCGCCAATGAAATACAAACCGTGCTGTTTGGATTCCATCGTTTGTGAAGACAGGTCACGGGTGTCCACACCGCCTAGCGTCACTTCGGCTTTTTTGTAGCCCTCGCTGCCTGTGGGGGTGAGTGTCCAGTTGGCGAGCGCCTCGGTGAGTTTGTTCAGTGCCTTGTCCGGCACTTCGGCCGATGTGCGTTGCAATGCCGGGTCCTGGCCCACCCAGGCTTCAGCCAGGCGACTGGGCACCAATGTGGCCAGCTCATTGCCCAGCAGTTTTTTGGAACGCAACTTGGCCTCACTCAAGCGTTCGGCCAGGTTCATTTCGGGTGCCAGATTCAGTCGGATCGGTGCGCCGTCTTGCCAATAGCTGGAGATCTGCAATACCGCAGGGCCGGACAGGCCCCGGTGGGTGAAGAGCAGGTCTTCGTCAAACTGCATGCGGTTTTTTTTCTCGCCGGTGTTGATGCCCACAGGCAGTGCCAGTCCAGCCAGCTGGGCATAGGGTGCCCAGGCCGCTCCGTCAAAGGTCAGGGGTACCAGGCCCGGACGGCGTGCCACCAAACGCAGACCAAACTGCGTGGCTACCTCATAACCCCAGCCCGTGGCCCCGATCTTGGGAATGGACAGGCCGCCCGTGGCCACCACCAGCGAGCGGGTGTGCACCTGGCCTTGCGCCGTGTCCAGTTCGTAACAGCCGTCTGCCAAGTGGCGTACCGCCTGGATACCGCAGCCGGTGCGCAGCGTCACGCCACCTGCTTCGCACTCGGCCAGCAGCATGCGGATGATGTCTTCGGCCGAGTGGTCGCAAAACAACTGGCCTTTGTGCTTTTCATGGAAGGCGATGCCGTGCTTTTGCACCAGATGGATGAAATCCTGCGGGGTATAGCGTGACAGGGCCGAACGGCAAAAGTGCGGATTCTGGCTGATGAAGTGCTTTTGCGGAGCCGAGGGGTCCAGCAGGCGGTTGGTGAAGTTGCAGCGCCCGCCGCCCGAGATGCGGATTTTTTCGGCCACTTTGTCGCTGTGGTCGATGACCAGCACCTTCAGGCCTCGCTGGCCCACGACACCCGCGCAAAACAAACCGGCCGCTCCGGCCCCCACGATCACGACATCCCAAGTATTCATGGGGCTGAGTTTAGTAGCTTGGCCTTGGCAGGCCCCTGCCCGGGTCAGGCCACCCGTTGGCCTGTGGCGGCTGTTGGGTCTTGCCAGGCCCGAGCCCCCTGCACCACATCACCCACCACGATGATGCTGGGACTTTGCAGGCCTTCGCTCTGCACGGTGGTCACCAGTTCACCCAGCGTGGTCAGGGCCTCGCGCTGCGTGGGCAGGCTGGCGTGCTGCACCACGGCCACGGGGGTGTGGGCGGGCAGGCCTTGCAACAGGCCCTGGCTGATGTGATCCAGGCTGCTCACGCCCATGTAGATCACCAGGGTCAGTTTGGCCTGCCGGGCGGTGGCCGCCAGTTGGGGCCAGTCGGTGCCCGCATCGCCGGGCTTGGCATGTCCAGTCACAAACACCACGCCGTGCGCGTGCTCGCGGTGCGTCAGCGGCGCGCCCAGACTGCTCATGCCTGCCAGCCCAGAGGTGATGCCGTTGACCACTTCGACCTCGATGCCCGCCTGGCGCAGGTGTTCCACCTCTTCACCGCCCCGCCCAAAGATGAACGGGTCGCCGCCTTTGAGGCGCACCACCTGCTCACCCTCTTGCACGGCGGTGATCATGAGCTTGTCGATGAAAGCCTGAGGCGTGCTCTTGCAGCCGCCGCGCTTGCCCACATGCACGATGCGCGCCGTGGGCGATGCGTGTTCAAGCACCGCATCGTTGACCAGGTCGTCCACCAGCAGCACGGTGGCGCTGGCAATGGCCTTGACGGCTTTGAGAGTCAACAGCTCCGGGTCGCCCGGGCCTGCGCCGACCAGGGTGCAGCGGCCTTGGCGAAGTGGGGGGCGTGTGTTCATGGCTTCACCTCCCGCAGGATGTGCTGCACTTGCAGCGCAATCGCCTCGGGCACTGGCAAGAGACCCTGCAGCACCTGCTGGATGTAAGCCGCGGTGGCCGCTGCATCGGTGGTGGGCAATTCGGGCAGGCGTACCAGAGAGCCTTCTCGTTGTTCCTGCACCCGATGTGTTTGGCCGTCTTTGAAAACGTCCATGGCGGGGGTGCGGCGGGCATCGGCCACGGGCTCGCCTTCGGTGCCGCGCAGCAGCAGGGCGTGCTGGCCGGTCAGGGCAAAAGTGGCCGACATCGACTGCAAATATTCAGGGTGCGTGTAGCTGCTGACCACCAGCGCAGTGCCATCGCAGGGGTTCATCAATTTCACCAGGCTGTGGCCCGGGTTGCGCAAGCCCACCACGCGACGCACGGCCAGCAGGCGTTCCAGCTCGGGGTGCAGCACGCCCGTGGGCACGCACTGCACTTGCCCGGCCACGGCAGGGCCAACGCGGTCCACTGCGCTCACGCCCAGTTGCGCCAGCACCGCCTGGCTGCTCACACGGGCGTCTTCGGTGACCGCGCCATGCACCACCACGGCCACACCCTCGCGGGCCAGCAGCAGGGCCAAAAGCGGCGTGAGCACCGGCAGCTTGCGGGCACCGTTGTAGCTGGGCAGCACCACCGTGGGCACACCGCCCGTGGCCACCTTGTTCAGCCGCGCATGGGTTGCGTCCAGAAAGCCGGCCATCTCTTCGGACGTCTCGCCCTTGATGCGCATGGCCAGGCAAAACGCGCCCAGCTCCAGATCGCTGACCTGCTGATCGAGAATCTGCCCCATCAGGTCAGCGGCTTGCGCACGCCCCAGTGCCCGCGCGCCGTCTTTGCCGCGGCCAATGTCCTTGATGTAGTGGCTGATGCTCATGGTGGGCGATTGTGCGGGAAGTTTGATGACTTCGGGTTATATGGGTATGCCCCCTTCATGCCGACAAGGGCACCTGCCGGATCAGCCGCTTCAGTTCGGGTACGCACGAGCCACAGCGTGTGCCGCAGTGCAGGCGCACTTGCAGGAGATTCAAGCGCTCAACGTCATTGCCGGGCAACGCTTGCAGGCAGGCACTGATGGCGTCTGCACGCACGTTCAGGCAGCTGCACACCTGCCGACTGAGTGGCGCTGAACCTTGGGGCGGTGTGCTGCTCGCTTGCAGCCACTGCCGGGCAGGCCAGTTCAGGGCCTGGCCTTGTTCCAGCAGGCCTTGCAGCCAGCGGACGGAACGGGTGTCGCCGGCCACGGCAAAACCTTGCAAAGACCGTAAACCCTCGGTATCGGGCATGTTCAGGCGCAGGGCTCGCCATTGGTCGCGCTTGCTGTCCTGGTAGCGCAGGGTGTCGGGTGTATCCAGTTTTAGCAGGTGCAGCAGCTGTTGCAGCAGCTCGGGTGAGCAGGCCTGGCTGGAGGTGGCCCGCAGCAACAGACCGGTACGGGGCGTCTGGTCGGTCAGTTCGGCCGTGGGATCGGCAAAAGGCACCAGGCTGGCGAAATCAAACCGGGGCAGGTGCTGTTGCAGCGCGCGGCGTGCCAACCAGACTTGCTCTGCCGGCAGCCAGGCCATGGCCACCAGCGACCAGCGACCGGCCGAAGGCCGGGGCGTGATCTGCACGGCGGCGTGCTTGAGCTCGGGCTGTTTGGAGCTGGGGCAATACGCCGAGGTGGTCAGCACGTTCACGCCCAGGCCCGGCTGGCCTTGCGCGTCGCGGCCGCTGAGCACTTCAGTGCCCCAGTGCATGGCGATGAAGGCTTGCAGCGGGGCGATTTGCGCGCTGGCCTGCACCGGCAGCACCAGGCTGCCGCGCTTGCTGCGCACCTGGGCCAGCTCGCCATCGCGCAGGCCCAGGCGCTGCAGGTCCTGCGGGTGCAATTGCACGCAGGGCTCGGGGCTGTGCGCGAACAGTCGGCCAGCGGTGCCGGTGCGCGTCATGCCGTGCCACTGGTCGCGCAGACGGCCGGTGGTCAGGGCGAACGGAAATGCCGACACGCGTTCTTCGGCCACTGGCTCCCAACGCACAGCAGCAAAGCGCGCGCGGCCATCGGGCGAGGCAAAGCGGCCGTCGGTGTACAGGCGCGGTTGGCTTTGCGTGGCGCCCTCGGCGCGTGGCCATTGCGCCGGTGCCGCCTCCAGCTGCGCATAGCTCAGGCCGGTGATGTCGAGGTCGCGGCCGCGCGTGGTCTCGCGGTGCTCGTTCCAGATCGCCTCGGGGCTGGCGTAGGCGAGCAATCGCGCGTCTTGCGGACGGCCCAGTTCGGTGGCCAGGCGTTGGCCAATCTGGCTGGCGATCTGCCAGTCCGGGCGCGCCTGACCCGCCGGTGCCACGGCGGCGCGCACGCGGCTGATGCGGCGTTCGCTGTTGGTCACCGTGCCTTCTTTTTCGCCCCAGGTGCTGGCGGGCAGCAGCAGGTTGGCCAGCTCGCAGGTGGCGGCAGTGGCAAAAGCCTCTTGCACGATCACGAACTCGGCGCGCTCGAAAGCGCGGCGCACCGTCTTCTGGTCAGGCATGGATTGCGCGGGGTTGGTGCACGCGATCCACAAGGCCTTGATCTGGCCGTCGGCGGCGGCCTCGAACAGCTCGACCGCCGTGAGACCGGGCTTGGCGGGCACCTCGGGCACGCCCCAGAGCGCGGCCACTTCGGCGCGGTCCTGCGGGTTGGTCATGTCACGGTGGGCTGAGAGCAAGTTGGCCATGCCGCCGACCTCGCGCCCGCCCATGGCGTTGGGCTGGCCCGTCAGCGAGAGCGGGCCGGCACCGGGCTTGCCGATCTGTGCGGTGGCCAGGTGCAGGTTGATCAGCGCGGCGTTCTTGGCCGTGCCGTTGCTGGACTGGTTCAGGCCCTGGCAGTACAGGCTCAGGGTCGAAGCCGAGGTGGCGAACCAGCGGGCGGCGGTGTGCAGGTCGGCTTCGGCCACGCCACAGATTTGCGCGACGCGATCGGGCGTGTGCGCGGCCACCAGGGCCTGCAGCGCCTCGAAGCCGCTGGTGTGGGCGGCGATGTAGCCGGGCCGGGTCCAGCCGTTTTGCAGCATCAGGTGCAGCAGGCCGTGGAACAGCATGACGTCGGTGCCGGGCTGGATCTGCAGGTGCAGGTCGGCCATGTCGGCGGTGTCGGTGCGGCGCGGGTCGACCACTACCATCTTCAGGTCGGGGTTGGCGCGGCGCGCGTCCTCGATGCGGCGAAACAGGATGGGGTGCGCCCAGGCCGTGTTGCTGCCCGCGATGAACAGGCACTGCGCGAGCGCGATGTCTTCGTAGCAGGCGGGCGGCGCGTCGGCGCCCAGCGTCATCTTGTAACCCGCGACCGCGCTGCTCATGCACAGCCGCGAGTTGCTGTCGATGTGGTTGGTGCCCAGCAGGCCCTTGGCCAGCTTGTTGAAGACGTAATAGTCTTCGGTGAGGAGCTGGCCCGAGATGTAAAAGCCCAGCGCGTCAGGCCCGTGCGCGCGCACGATGGCGGCCAGTCGGGTGGCGGCCATGTCGATGGCTGTATCCCAGTCCAGTGCCTGCGGTGCTTGGCCGCGCACCGCTCGCCACTGGGGTGTGAGCAGGCGCGTTTGCTGCGTGACCTGCGGCGCGGCCGTGAGGTGCAGCGACTGGCCCTTGGTGCACAGACGGCCGAAGTTGGCCGGGTGATCGGGGTCGCCGCGTACGCCCGTGATTTGCGCGCCGCGCGACTCGATCACGACACCACAGCCCACCCCGCAATAGGGGCAGGTCGATTTCGTTTCACGCAGCACTTTGGTCATGGGGGGCCTCGGTCATGCGCTGCAGGTCTTGCGCGAGACCGGTCCGGCGATCGGGCGCGTCAGCTCGGTGGCATGGCCAGCGAGCTCGTCCGCGTCCAGGTGCACCGTGCCAGCCTCGACCTTCACGGCAAAGCGGGGCGTGCAGCCCTCGTCGGGCGCATGGGCCATGCCGTCGCACAGGCCAATCGTCCAGTTGTGTAGCGGGCAGGCCACTTGCTGGCCGAACACGATACCTTGCGAGAGCGGGCCGCCTTTGTGCGGGCAGCGGTCGAGCAGGGCGAAGACCTCATCGGCATCGTTGCGGAAGATGGCCACGTCCAGGCCCCGCTCGCGTGCCACGCGGCGGGCGCCCAGCACGGGGATATCTTCGATGTGGCAGATGGCTTTCCAGGTGGTCATAAGGCTTCCTCAGGCGGGGATCACGGGTTCGAACTGGCGGGTGTCGACATGGGCTTTGTCGAACTCGAACCAGGGATCGGGCTCGCCGTCCAGGGCATGCTGCAGGCGCGCCCACAAGGCTTTGCGCTTGGCCTCGTCGTCGAGCACCTGCTTTTTGATGTGGTCCATGCCCACGCGGTGCAGGTAGTGGACGGTGCGCTCGAGGTACCAGCCCTCTTCGCGGTAGAGCTGCATGAAAGCGCCGGTGTATTCGAGCACTTCCTCGGCGGTTTTGAGCTTGACAAAGAACTCTGCCACTTCGGTCTTGATGCCGCCGTTGCCGCCGATGTACATTTCCCAGCCACTGTCCACGCCGATGATGCCCACGTCCTTGATGCCGGCCTCGGCACAGTTGCGCGGGCAACCACTCACGGCGAACTTGACCTTGTGCGGCGCGTACATGCGCCACATGGCTTTTTCGAGGTCCTTGCCCATCTGCGTGCTGTCTTGTGTGCCCATGCGGCACCACTCGCTGCCGACACAGGTTTTGACTGTGCGCAAGGCCTTGGCATAGGCGTGGCCGCAGGGCATGCCGATGTCTTTCCAGACATTGACCAGATCTTCTTTTTTCACGCCCAGCAGGTCGATGCGCTGGCCTCCCGTGACCTTGACGGTCGGGATGTTGTACTTGTCGACCACGTTGGCGATGCGGCGCAGTTCGTCGGCGGTGGTCTCGCCGCCCCACATGCGCGGGATCACGCTGTAGGTGCCGTCTTTTTGGATGTTGGCGTGGCTGCGCTCGTTGATGAAGCGGCTTTGCGGGTCGTCCTGCGCCTCTTTGGGCCAGGTGCTGATCAGGTAATAGTTGACCGCCGGGCGGCAGCTGGCGCAGCCGTTGGGCGTGCGCCATTCCAGAAAGCGGAACACGGCGCCCACGCTCAGCAGCTTGTGCTCGCGGATCGCGTCGCGCACCGCCTGATGCCCGTGCGATGTGCAGCCGCAGATCGGCTTCATCTTGGGCGTGGCCGAGTAGTCGCCGCCGGCGGTGAACATCAAAATCTGCTCGACCAGGCCGGTGCAGGAACCACAGCTGGCGCTGGCCTTGGTGTGCTTGCGCACCTCGTCCAGGGTGAACAGGCCTTTGTCCTTGATGGCCTTGCAGATGCTGCCCTTGGTCACGCCGTTGCAGCCGCAAACCTCGTCGCTGTCTGCCATCGCGGCAGCCTTGCTCTGGCCCTGGTGGCCGACGTCGCCGATGTTGGATTCACCGAACATGAGCTTGTCGCGCAGGTCGGCCACGCTGCGGCCTTCGCGCAGCAGCTTGAAGTACCAGCTGCCGTCGACCGTGTCGCCATACAGACAGGCGCCCACCAGCTTGTCGTCCTGGAGCACGAGCTTTTTGTAGACGCCGCCGGCCGGGTCGCTCATGACGATCTCTTCACAACCTTCGCCGCCCATGAAATCGCCGGCCGAGAACAGGTCGATGCCGGTGACCTTGAGCTTGGTCGAGGTCTGCGAACCCAGGTAGCGGCCGATGCCGAATTCGGCCAGGTGGTTGGCCAGCACCTTCCCTTGCTCGAACAGGGGCGCGACCAGACCATAGGCGATGCCCCGGTGCGCCGCGCATTCGCCCACGGCCCAGATGCGCGGGTCGGTCACAGTCTGCAGCGTGTCGGTGACGACGATGCCGCGGTTCACATGCAGGCCCATGCTTTCGGCCAGCTGCGTGTTGGGTCGGATGCCCACGGCCATGACCACGAGGTCGGCCGCAACATGGCTACCGTCCTTGAATTCGACCTGGGCCACGCGGCCCGTGTCGCCCGCGACCAGCGCCGAGGTCTGCGCGGCCATGCGGAACTGCATGCCACGCGCTTCCAGCGAGGCCTGCAGCATCTGGCCCGCCACCTTGTCGAGCTGGCGCTCCATCAGCCATTCGCCTACATGCACCACCGTGACCTGCATGCCACGTTTCATCAGGCCATTGGCGGCTTCCAGGCCCAGCAAACCGCCACCGATGACCACGGCATGCCGGTACTGCGCTGCCGCGTCGATCATGGCCTGGGTGTCGGCGATGTCGCGGTAGGCCAGCACGCCGGGCAGGTCGTGGCCAGGCAGGGGCAGCATGAAGGGGTTGGAGCCCGTGGCCAGGATCAGGCGGTCGTAGCCGGCCTGCACGGTGTCGCCCTGGGCGTTGGTGGCCGTGACGGTGCGGTGCACGCGGTCCACTTGCATGACCTTGAAACCCGCGTGCAGCGTGATGCCGTTGTCCTGGTACCAGGCCCAGTCGTTGAGCACGATCTCATCGAGCGTCTGCTCTCCGGCCAACACCGGCGAGAGCAGGATGCGGTTGTAGTTGGGGTGCGGCTCGGCGCCGAAGACGGTGATGTCGTAGAGGTCGGGGGTCAGCTTGAGCAGCTCTTCGAGCGCCCGCACGCCGGCCATGCCGTTGCCGACCATGACGAGCTTCATTTTTTGACGGGGGGTGACGCGCATGTCCATTTCGGTTCCTTTGATCGGTTGGGGACAGAGCTGAAGATCTGTCCCCAAAGCTTGACTAGGCGGCTTTCTCGACATGCCCCTGGCGGGTGTAGAGGAAATCGATCACCGCCTTGCGGCAGCTTTGGTATTGGGCGTTGTCGGCCAGTTCGACGCGCGAGCGCGGGCGCGGCAGATCGACCTGCAGCACTTCGCCGATGGTGGCGGCCGGGCCGTTGGTCATCATCACGATCTTGTCGGACAGCAGCACGGCCTCGTCGACGTCGTGCGTGACCATGACCACGGTGGCCTGGGTCTTGGCGACGATCTCCAGCAGCTCGTCCTGCAGCTTGGCGCGGGTGAGGGCATCGAGCGCGCCAAAGGGCTCGTCCATCAGCAGCACCTTGGGCTCCATGGCGAGCGCCCGCGCGATGCCCACGCGCTGCTTCATGCCGCCCGAGATTTCGCCGGGGCGCTTTTGCGCGGCGTGGCTCAGGCTCACCATGGCCAGCGCGGCGTCGGTGCGTGCACGCAGCTGGGCCTTGGATTCGGTTTTGCCGAACACCCGCTCGATGCCCAGGTAAACGTTGTCAAAGCAGGTCAGCCAGGGCAGCAGCGAGTGGTTCTGGAAGACCACGGCGCGGTCGGGGCCAGGGCCGGCAATCTCGCGGTTGGCGCACAGCAGCACGCCGTTCGTCGGCGTGGTGAGGCCGGCGATCAGGTTGAGCAGGGTGGACTTGCCGCAACCCGAGTGGCCGATCAGGGCCACGAACTCGCCCTTGGCGATGTTCAGGTCAATGTCGCGCAAAGCCGGGAACAAGCCCTTGGCGGTCTTGAAGGTTTGCTCGACGCCTTCGATCTGGATGAATTTGTCGGTGTTCATGATGCGACGTCCTCGTAGGTGAAGGCGGTGGCGATGCGGATCAGGGCGTACTCCAGCAGCAGGCCGACGCCGCCGATCACGAAGATCGCGATGATGATGTTCTTGACGTTGAGGTTGTTCCACTCGTCCCAGACCCAAAAGCCGATGCCGACGCCGCCCGTGAGCATTTCGGCGGCGACGATCACCAGCCAGGCGGTGCCCACGGCCAGGCGCACGCCGGTCAGCATGTAGGGCAGCACGGCCGGGAACAGGATGGTGGTGGCGATCTTCCACTCAGACAGGTT
>Ga0228701_1002646_pt1 | contig 10284 bp, 7 predicted proteins | sample McNCre117_Aug_MG_2_FD_178017 | JGI IMG/M metagenome (GOLD analysis project Ga0228701, IMG submission 178017) | Freshwater microbial communities from McNutts Creek, Athens, Georgia, United States - 11-17_Aug_MG | ecosystem: Environmental > Aquatic > Freshwater > Creek | place: USA: Georgia...
GGTGTTACCAAAGAATGTGGAAGTTGCAGTAGAAGATCCTGGGCTTACGCTATTCCAACCGGTGGCTCCAGTTGCGGCTAGCGAAGAAGTGCTGCTTGCGTCAAGATTTAAAACTAGGTTGCTACTTACGATTGCGGCGTTAGCGGGGCTTGGAATGTCGAGGTAGGTGAACGCGGATGCGAGTAGCGACACAAGCGCGAGGAAAGTGGTGCCCCTCCGCGTATTTCGCTTGACCTTGTTATATACTCTCGTGAACATTTAGACGAATAGTTTACAACGCCAACCTGTGAGTAAAAAAGCCCTATTCTTTAGGCATGAGCGGTGTTAGGGTCTTTGGGCACAGGGGCGCTCCGGCCTACCGACCAGAGAACACCATGGAGTCTTTCGAGCTCGCAATTTCCATGGGCGTTGATGTTCTGGAATGCGACATTGTGCCAACGAAAGATGGTCAGTTGGTGCTTCGCCATGAATCAGATCTCAGCGACACCACCGACGTTCTCGATAAGCCAGAATTTGCTGGACGATTTCATTCCACAGAGCTCACCTTGGCTGAGATGCAAACTCTTCGAGCCAAAGAGCGAGTTCCCGATTGGCGTCCGGGTTCAGCCAAGTTCGATGGTCAATTTCGGATTCCAACTCTGAAGGAATTCTTAAACAGCGAGCTTGTGGTCGGAAAGACACTAATTCTTGAAGTGAAAGACGCCCCGACGTTCTTGAAGCAGGGAATCGACATCGTTTCCCTTTTCGCAGATGTCGTCGAGGAGTCGGGGATTGCCGAGCGCGCAACCGTGATAATCGAAGCCTTCGAACCGCCAACCATGGAGGCTTTGCGCTCACGGTTCGGCAACCGGTTTCCCTTGGCTTACGGGCTCGAGGAGTGGGACGAAGAGAATGCTTTTAAATACGACATTCTGAGCCTGGATTTCCAATTGATTCGACGCATGCCGGAGATTGTGGCACGTGCGCATGAAATAGGTCTCACCGTTTGGGGTTTCACGGCCAGGGTTGAGTTCGCCAAGAATTCGGTGGAGGAGTACTTCCACCACCTAATCGAGACCGGCGTTGATGGAATCTTTGCCGACCACCCCGACCTGCTGCTGAAGTATGTCGAGGGGCTCGCCTAAACTTGACCAGATATGTCGACGCCCCAACTCTTTTCCTCCTTTGATGAATCCCGCCTGCTCGAGGGGTTAAACGCTCAGCAGCGTGAGGCTGTTCTATATAGAGGTGGAGCATTGCTAATTGTGGCGGGTGCTGGTTCGGGAAAGACTTCGGTTTTGACCAAACGCATTGCGCACCTGCTCGGCATGAAAGAAGCCTGGCCTTCGCAGATCTTGGCGATCACCTTTACCAACAAGGCTGCTGCCGAAATGCGTCACCGCGTGCGCGAACTTCTCGGCGGCGATGCCGATGGTATTTGGCTCAAAACTTTTCACTCGGCTTGTGTTGCGATTTTGCGCCGAGAGTCGGAGCGATTGGGCCACGACCCAAACTTCACCATTTACGACTCTGGCGATTCTCGAGCGATTTTTAAGCGCCTCATCAAGGAGCTCGGCGCAGACCTGCACAAGCTAACCCCAGCCGGTGTTTCTTCGGTCATCTCGAACGCCAAGAATGAGCTCATCGATGCCGAGCAGTTTGCTAGAAACATCGATACCGCAGACCCGGTTCAGCGAGCAATCGCCTCTATTTACGGCTCGTACCAGGCTGAACTTCGGCGAAACAACGCCTTCGACTTCGACGACCTGATCGGCGAAACCGTTCACCTGTTCCGCGCTTTCCCTGCTGTGGCAGCTCAGTATCAACGCAAGTTCCGTCACATTCTCGTCGACGAATACCAAGACACCAACCACGCTCAGTACGCGCTGATTCGGGAACTCACCAAGGAACTTCCAGCCGAATTTTCGGATGTTGACCCTCGAACCGGCGAGCTTTTGCGCCCAGCATCGCTGACCGTGGTTGGCGACTCGGATCAGTCGATTTACGCCTTTCGCGGAGCCGATATTCGCAACATCGTGGAGTTCGAAAAAGACTTCAACGGCGCGAAAACCATTCTGCTTGAGCAGAACTACCGCTCAACCAACAACATCCTGAAAGCCGCCAACGCGGTTATTGGCAATAATTTCGATCGCCCAAACAAAAACCTTTGGAGCGATAAAGGCGACGGCGACAAGATTGTTGGCTACACCGGTTACTCCGGTCACGATGAGGCGCAGTTCATCGCCGACGAAATCAACGAACTTCACAGCCAGGGCGTGAACTACCGCGACATTGCGGTGTTCTATCGAACCAACTCACAAACCCGTGCTCTGGAAGAAATTTTCATTCGATCGGCACTGCCATACCGAGTGGTCGGTGGCACCAAGTTCTACGAGCGCGCTGAAATCAAAGACGCGTTTGGATATCTGGTTGCGATTTCGAACCGCAAGGATGACCTCGCGCTTCGTCGAATCCTGAATGTTCCGAAACGTGGCATCGGCGACGCCTCAGAAACTCAGATTGCCAAGTTTGCCGAAAAGAATGATCTCTCGGTTCGCGAGGTTTTGGCTCACGTTTCAGACATGGGGTTTGGCCCGAAGATCACTTCCTCGGTGTTGCAGTTGTCTGACCTTCTAAATGAATTAGAAGCCATGATCGAGACAGCAACCGTCGATGAGATTTTGCGAGCAGCTCTAGGTCGATCCGGCCTACTCGATGCTCTGAAAGCCAGCCGCGACCCACAAGACGAAGCTCGAGTTGAGAACCTCGACGAATTGGTGAACGTTGCCAAGGAATTCCAGCGCAATAACCCGGAAGGCAAGCTTCCAGACTTCCTGAACGAAGTGGCCCTGGTAGCTGCTGCCGACGACATCGACGACGAGTCGGGAACCGTTTCGCTAATGACCTTGCACACTGCGAAGGGTTTGGAATACGACATTGTGTTCCTGACTGGAATCGAAGAGGGATTGCTTCCTCACAAGATGTCGTTCATGGTTCCTGGTGGAACCGCTGAAGAGCGTCGCCTGTTCTACGTGGGCATCACTCGCGCCAAAAAGCGACTCCACATCTCGCTTGCTCTAAGCCGCAGCACTTTCGGCGAAACCGATGCTGCACTACCAAGTCGTTTCCTCTCCGAAGTTCCAGAGAAACTAATCGCCTGGCGAGAAACCGGCGCCAACCGCGGGGGAGCTCCAAAGCAGTTCCGCCCGTCGATCGCAGACACATCCGGTTTCGGAAATCGCGAAGTAAAGCCTAGAACCGAGTGGAAAGGCGCAATTTCGTCGGTGCGCAACAATGAAGGTTTGCAGTTGTCAGTCGGAGACAGCATCGAACACGATGATTTCGGCCGAGGAAAGGTTATTGCGGTCAGCGGAGAAGGACCTCGCCAGACTGCGGAAATCAATTTTGGGGCTGCCGGCAAGAAACGCCTGCTGGTGAAAGTCGCCCCAATCAAAAAGCTCTAAACTTGTTTGAAGGTGCGTCTTTTGCACCTCGATAAGATACGGAAAATCACAGTGGATTTATTTGAATATCAAGCGCGTGACCTGTTCGAGAAGTACAACGTACCAGTACTCCAGGGCCTAACCGCAGACACCCCAGAAGAAGCCGAAGCAGCAGCAGCCAAGATTGGCGGCACCGTTGTGGTGAAGGCTCAGGTTAAGGTTGGCGGACGCGGAAAAGCCGGCGGTGTGAAGGTTGTTCACGACCCAGCAGCTGCCAAAGAAGCAGCCACCAAGATTCTTGGCCTAGACATCAAGGGACACGTTGTAAAGCGCGTCATGATTGCAGAAGGCGCAAAGATTGCCCGTGAGTTCTACTTCTCGGTCCTACTAGACCGATCGAATCGCACCTTCCTTTCGCTGTGCAGCGTTGAGGGTGGCATGGAGATTGAGCAGCTCGCCGAAGAGCGCCCAGAGGCTTTGGCCAAGATTGCCGTTAACGCAGTTTCTGGCATCGACCTAGCTAAGGCTCTTGAGATTGCTAAGGCTGGTGGCTTCGACGATGCAACCGCAGCCAAGGTGGCTCCAGTTCTGGTGAAACTCTACGAAGTTTTCGTCAAGGAAGACGCAACCCTAGTTGAGGTAAACCCTCTGGTTGAAACCGAAGACGGTCAGATCTTGGCTCTCGACGGCAAGGTCACCTTGGATGACAACGCCGAGTTCCGTCACACCGACCGCGAAGAGATGGAACGCGACGAGCTTGACCCACTAGAGGCAAAGGCTAAGGCTTGGGACCTCAACTACGTGAAGCTTGATGGCGAAGTTGGAATCATCGGAAACGGCGCTGGCTTGGTTATGTCAACCTTGGACGTCGTTGCTTACGCTGGTGAGCGTCACGGTGGAGTTCGCCCAGCGAACTTCCTAGACATCGGTGGCGGTGCCTCGGCTGAGGTTATGGCCAACGGTCTAGACGTAATCCTTGGTGACAAGCAGGTAAAGAGCGTCTTCGTAAACGTTTTCGGTGGAATCACCGCCTGTGACGCAGTTGCCAACGGAATTGTTGGAGCGCTAGAAAAGCTAGGCTCTGCAGCAACCAAGCCTTTGGTGGTTCGACTAGACGGCAACAATGTTGCCGAAGGTCGCCGCATTTTGGCTGAAGCTGGCCACCCACTCGTAACCGTTGTTGCCACCATGGACGAGGCCGCCGACAAGGCTGCCGAACTGGCCAACCGATAGAAACTTAGAAGGACTAAAACAAATGGCTATTTTTCTAGACGAAAACTCAAAGATCATCGTTCAGGGTATGACCGGTAGCGAAGGTATGAAGCACACCGGGCGCATGCTTAAGGGCGGCTCGAACATTGTTGGTGGCGTGAACCCACGCAAGGCTGGCGAGACCGTGGAGGTTGAAGGCAAGACCCTTCCAATCTTCGGAACCGTTGCCGAAGCTATGGCTGCTACCGGTGCAAACGTTTCGGTGGCATTCGTTCCTCCTGCCTTCTCGAAGGCTGCTGCGGTTGAGGCTATCGATGCCGAGATTCCGCTGCTAGTGGTAATCACCGAAGGCATCCCGGTTCACGACTCGGCAAGCTTCTGGGCTTACAACCTAGACAAGGGTGGCAAGACCCGCATCATCGGCCCAAACTGCCCAGGCATCATCAGCCCGGGAAAGTCGAACGCGGGAATTACTCCTTCAGACATCACCGGTTTTGGGCCAATTGGGCTAGTTTCTAAGTCGGGTACCTTGACTTACCAAATGATGTACGAGCTTCGTGACATCGGTATGTCGACCGCCATCGGTATCGGCGGAGACCCAGTTATCGGAACCACACACATCGACGCACTTGCTGCTTTCCAGGCCGACCCTGAGACCAAGGCAATCGTTCTTATTGGTGAGATCGGTGGCGACTCTGAAGAGAAGGCTGCGGCCTACATCAAGGACAACGTGACTAAGCCAGTGGTTGCTTATGTTGCCGGTTTCACCGCGCCTGAAGGTAAGACCATGGGTCACGCTGGCGCAATCGTTTCCGGTTCTGCCGGAACCGCTCAGGCGAAGAAGGAAGCTTTCGAAGCGGTTGGCGTGAAGGTCGGCAAGACTCCTAGCGAGACTGCTGCACTAATGCGCGAAGTTATCGCAAACCTCTAAGCCTTGGCCAGAACAGCCGAACGCGGCGAGACCCGCTCAGTAGCTTTACTGATTGGTGCTCTCGACGCGTTTTTGGCTGCCGTCCTGGTTATTGCAGCGCTGGTAGTCGGTACCTCGGTAAGTTGGTGGCTCGATTCGGGTATGACCGACGACTGGGTTTCTACTTTTAGAAACGCTGCCGATATTTGGTTCGCTATGCACGGTGTTGCACTTAACTTCACATCCAGCACCTTTGGAACGCTTGACATTCCGGCATTCGTTATTGCCAGTCTTCCACTCGGTGCCGCCTTAGCGATTTTCGGTTTGGGTTGGCGAAGTGGCAAGCGGCTCTACGGCTCCAACGAACTTTGGCCAGCTTGGGTTGGGGCAACGCTCGTTTACGGTGCGATCTCCGCTCTGATGTTGGCGCTCTCGGCAACTAATGAACTCAGCGCCGACCCGGTTGGCGCGTACTTTCTGCCAGCTCTTGTTTATGTGTCCGGTGTGGCCTGCGGCTCGCTGTTTGGCTCCCTACCGAAAAGCGCGGTCAAGCTGAATCACGCAGCCGAGCGAGTTGCCGGACGTGCTTGGTTGGAGAACTTGAGCGGTCGGGTGAACTGGGTTTTGCGCTCACTTGCCTCACCCGCCCTTCGCGCCGGCACCGGTTTCGTGTTTGTGATGCAGGCAATTGCCGGTGTGGTTTTGGCGTTGTTGATTGGTTTCAACTGGTTGGGCGTAATTCAGCTTTACGAGCAGTTGCAAGGCGGCGTTTTCGGCGGCCTGGGTTCAACCATGTTGCAGTTGGCATACCTGCCCAACCTCACCTATTTCGCAAGCACTTGGTTCTCTGGAGTTGGCTTCGCCATAGGAACCGGATCTTCTGTGAGCCCGTTGGGAACCGCACTTGGGCCAATCCCAACCGTGCCGGTTTTTGGAGCAATTCCTGTCGGTGAATCGATTGGCATGATCGTGCTGTTAGTTCCAATTCTGGTAGCGCTCCTAGTGACTATAAACGTGAAAAAGTACACAGCCGAAGCTCGCCACAACTTCGCCACACCACTCAGCGCTTCGATTGCCATGGGTTTGTCGATTGGTTTGGTGGCTGCCACAGAAATGGCGATCTTGGCTCTAATCACCCACATGTCGATCGGCCCTGGTCGTATGCAAAACATTGGAGCAGATCCACTCTGGGTTTTCGTCTGGATTTTCCTCGAGGTTGCGCCAATCGCTTTCGTGGCTTCGTTCTATGCAGCCAAACCGACCGCGGCAAGCCCAATTCCTGAGCATCTGAAAAGGTAAACTTTAGAAGTGATTGGCGTTGTAATTCTCATTTCGGGCAGTGGTTCAAACCTACGAGCTCTCCTCGATGCAACTCTCGACCCAACTTTCCCAGTGCGCGTTTTGGCGGTAGGTTCCGATAACCCGGCCAGTGGTCTCGAACACGCGGAACTTTTTGGTATTCCAACGTTTGTAGTTAGCCCAACCAACTTTGCTTCTCGCGAAGAGTGGGCCGGAATGCTTCTAGAAAACGTGAACTACTTCAAGCCAGATCTAACCGTTTTGGCGGGCTTCATGCGTGTGCTGCCGGCTAACTTCGTGAGTGCGCTTTCCCCGAAACTTATTAATACCCACCCGTCGCTGTTGCCACTTTTCCCCGGCGCACACGGAGTGAGAGATGCTTTGGCCGCTGGCGCTTCCGAAACTGGCGTGACCATCCACATCGTCGACGAAGGTGTCGATACCGGACCGCATTTGGCGCAGGAGCGTCTTGCGGTTTTGGCCGATGAAACCGAACACGAACTGCACGAGCGCATCAAGGTAATTGAACGCAAACTGTTGGTGAACGTAGTCAAGGACATCGCCGAAGGCCGGATCCAACTAGACACCGCAAACTAATCGAGGACTAACATGGCCGCTCAAAATCCGCACAAGCCAACCGACTATCGTCACCGCGACCGCATTGAAATCAAGCGCGCTCTTCTATCGGTTTCCGATAAGACGGGCCTACTAGAACTGGCTAAGGCGCTGAGTGAAGCTGGCGTTTCCTTAGTTTCAACTGGTTCGACGGCCAAGACCATTGCCGACGCTGGTTACGCTGTGACCGAGGTTTCGCAGGTGACAGGATTCCCTGAGTCGCTCGATGGTCGCGTGAAGACCCTGCACCCGAAGATTCACGGCGGCCTGCTTGCCGACATGCGCCTACAAGACCACGAGAATCAGCTTGCGGATTTGGGGATCGAAGCATTCCAGCTCGTTGTAGTGAACCTTTACCCGTTCATGCAGACCGTGGCTTCGGGTGCAAAGGGCGAAGCCGTAGTTGACCAGATCGACATCGGCGGTCCTGCCATGGTTCGAGCTTCGGCAAAAAACCACGCCAACGTTGCCATTGTGGTTGACCCTAGCCGTTACCCAGAAATCATTGCGGCACTGGCCGACGGCGGAACGAGTCTTCAGCAGCGCCGTGAATTGGCGTCGAACGCTTTTGCCCACACCGCTCGCTACGACTCAGCCGTAGCCGACTGGTTCGCCAGCGAACTTTCGGCACAGTGGAAACAACAGGCTGGTCAGACTAATGACAACGAGACCAAGAACCCTGGATTCCCAGCAGAACTTGTAGTGACCGGTGAACTCACCAACATCCTTCGCTACGGCGAAAACGCTCACCAGGCAGCGGCCATTTACCGTTCAGTTGGTGAAGGTTCGGTTTCCGGTATCGCTCAGGCGAAGCTGCTCGGCGGCAAGGAAATGAGCTACAACAACTATGTCGACGCAGATGCTGCGGTGCGCAGCGCCTACGACCACACCGAGCCTGCTGTGGCGATTATCAAGCATGCGAACCCTTGCGGTATAGCAGTTGGCTCAACCTCAGAAGCCGACCCAATCGCCGATGCCCACGCGAAGGCCCACCTCTGCGACCCAATGAGCGCATACGGTGGCGTAATCGCCGCCAACCGCCCGGTCACCGAAGCCATGGCACGTCAGATTGGTGACATTTTCACCGAAGTCATCGTGGCTCCTGGTTTCGAACTTGGCGCGCTTGAGTTCCTGCTTGCCAAGAAAAACCTGCGCCTCCTGGAACTGCCTGCCAACTATTCGCGCGAAGCGCTTGAAGTGAAGCAAATCTCGGGCGGCCTGCTAGTTCAAAACCCAGATGAATTCACTTCGTTCAACACTTCCAACTGGAAACTTGTTGCTGGCCCGAAAGCCGACACCGCTACCCTAAACGACCTTGCGTTTGCCTGGCGTGCTTGCCGTGCGGTGAAGTCGAACGGTATTTTGCTGGCGAAAGATGGCGCCTCGGTCGGTGTTGGTATGGGTCAGGTAAACCGCGTTGACAGTTGCCGTTTGGCGATTGACCGAGCCGGTCACCGAGCCAAGGGCTCCGTCGCTGCTTCGGATGCATTCTTCCCATTCAAAGACGGAGTAGAAATACTCATCGAAGGTGGGGTGCGCGCAATCGTTCAACCTGGGGGTTCGATGCGCGATCAGGAAGTGATTGATGCCGCAAACGAAGCCGGCATCACCATGTACTTCACCGGCGAACGCCACTTTTACCACTAAACAATTAGGCTAGGAATCATGACAAAAATCAAAGTTGTAGGCAAGGTTGTCGAGCTCGACGGCGACGAGATGACCCGCATTATTTGGCAGAACATTAAAGACAATTTGATCCTGCCTTTCCTCGACGTAGACCTTGAGTACTACGACCTTTCAATCGAAAACCGCGACGCCACCGACGACCAGGTGACCATCGACGCAGCCCACGCCATCAAGCAACACGGCGTTGGTGTGAAGTGTGCGACCATCACCCCAGATGAGGCACGCGTTGAAGAATTCAAGCTTAAGAAGATGTGGAAGAGCCCAAACGGCACCATTCGTAACATCTTGGACGGCGTTGTTTTCCGCGAGCCAATCATCATCTCGAACGTTCCACGTTTGGTGCCTGGCTGGACCAAGCCAATCATCATCGGTCGTCACGCTCACGGCGACCAGTACAAGGCAACCGACTTCAAGGTGCCAGGCGCCGGCCGCGTAACCATTACCTGGACTCCAGCCGATGGTGGCGAAGCGGTTACACAGACCATCGCCGACTACCCAGAACACGGTGGGGTAGCCATGGGTATGTACAACTACATGGACTCGATTCGCGACTTCGCTCGCGCGAGCTTCAATTACGGCCTAAGCCGTAACTACCCGGTTTACCTTTCAACCAAGAACACCATTTTGAAGGCCTACGACGGCGCTTTCAAAGACGCCTTCCAGGAAGTTTTCGACGCTGAATACGCCGACCGCTTCAAGACTGCAGGCATCACCTACGAACACCGTCTAATCGACGACATGGTGGCTGCAGCACTCAAGTGGGAGGGCGGCTACGTTTGGGCTTGTAAGAACTACGACGGCGACGTTCAGTCTGACACCGTGGCTCAGGGCTTTGGTTCACTTGGTCTAATGACTTCTGTTCTAACCACCCCAGACGGCAAGACCACTTTGGCTGAGGCAGCTCACGGTACCGTGACCCGTCACTACCGCGAATGGCAGGCTGGCAAGTCAACTTCAACCAACCCAATCGCTTCCATCTTCGCTTGGACCCGTGCACTTATTGCCCGAGCTGAGATCGACGGCACTCCTGAGGTTCGCAACTTTGCTGAAACTCTGGAAGACGTCATTGTGAAGACCGTTGAAGCTGGCCACATGACCAAGGACCTTGCTGGTCTAGTTGGTAACGGTCAGGCATTCCAA
>Ga0228701_1002651_pt1 | contig 10267 bp, 10 predicted proteins | sample McNCre117_Aug_MG_2_FD_178017 | JGI IMG/M metagenome (GOLD analysis project Ga0228701, IMG submission 178017) | Freshwater microbial communities from McNutts Creek, Athens, Georgia, United States - 11-17_Aug_MG | ecosystem: Environmental > Aquatic > Freshwater > Creek | place: USA: Georgia...
CGCCCATTAATTGGTAAGAAAAAAAGGCCCCCGGTTTCCCAGGGGCCTTTTCGTAATTGCTTTAGCCGATCCAAGCGTTAATTGGAGAGGACAGGAAGTAGATCATGAATAGACCTGAAACAAGCAGAAGCAGAGGATGTACATCCTTGCGACGACCTTGGATTAGTCGAATGACTACGTGTGAAACAAATCCTGCTCCGATACCCACAGAGATGTTGTAAGTAAATGGCATCAAGATAATTGTTAGGAATGCTGGAATAGCGATTCCATAATCCTGCCAATCAATATTCTTGATCTGCGTCATCATGAGGAAACCAACAATTACTAGCGCAGGAGTAGCAGCCTCGTAAGGAATAACTGCGACTAATGGCGCTAGGAAAGTTGTGAGAAGGAATAGAACGCCGGTGACAACTGATGCAAGACCAGTACGTGCACCTTCACCAACACCTGCTGCAGATTCAATGTAGCTTGTATTTGAGGAGATGCTTCCAGCTCCGCCAGCTACAGCTGCAATCGAGTCAACAAACAAGATGCGATCGTTGTTTGGGACATTTCCATCTTTATCGATCAAATCTGCTTCATGTCCGATTGCAGTAACAGTTCCAACTGTGTCGAAGAAATCTGATAGGAGCAATGTAAAGATAAAGAGAATTCCTGCGATCAAAGAAATTCGATCGAAAGAGCCCAATAGGTTGAACTTTCCGAACAATGAGAAATCTGGTGAGGAAACTACATCAGAAGGTACAGCTGGAACGTTCAAGCCCCAACCCTTTGGGTTTACCTTGCCTGTTGCACCATCAAAGTTAGGACCGATCTTGAATGCAGACTCAATTGCAATTGCTGCAACTGTTGCAACAATGATTCCAATCAGGATTGCTCCCTTAACCTTCTTGACCATCAAGCCGATCATTAGGAAGAGACCAAAAGCAAAGACGATTGTCGGCCAACCAACAAGGGTTCCGTTATCGCCAAGAGTTACAGGTACTGGTCCTGATCCTGTGCGACGAACGAATCCAGCGTCAACAAGTCCAATAAGAGCGATAAACAAGCCAATTCCTACTGAGATTGCAACCTTAAGTTGCGCGGGAACTGCACGAAATACTGCGGTACGGAATCCGGTAAGAACGAGAACTGTAATAATCAAACCTTCGATTACGACAAGCCCCATTGCATCTGCCCAAGTCATCTTTGAAGCGATACCAACAGCAACAAAGGTGTTGAGACCTAGTCCTGTAGCAAGAGCCAATGGATAATTTCCAACAACACCCATAAGGATCGTCAAGATTCCTGCGATTAACGCTGTCATAGCTGCAACCGCAGCAAGGTTAGGTGCATCTCCGCCACCCAAGAACTTTCCATCGCCATCTTTGGCAAGACCGATGATCAATGGGTTGAGTGCAACGATGTAAGCCATCGTAAAGAAGGTAACAAACCCGCCACGTACTTCGCGGGCTACGGTTGAGCCACGTTCTGAGATTTTAAAGAATGAATCCAGCATGGAGTCAGCCTCTCTAATTTTGTTATCGGGGGTGTTTGCGACCCCGTGTGCGAAAGGGCGCACAGCCCTGGGAAGATGTGAGGATCCTATGCGCTACCGGGAGGTAACTCGAGAAACGACTCCCAGTGCAACAGCGATTGATTGGCCAATAAGCGTGGCGAATAGCAAGGTTCCTAGGCCGACCGTGCCACCAAGTAGCCAACCAATCACTAAAACTGAACCCTCTATCGCCAAACGTACGCGACCAATTCGAACTCCAGATCGTTTGTGCAAGGCTGTCATCAAACCATCTCGTGGACCTGGTCCTAGACCGCAGGTGATGTACAAACTTGAACCTACTCCAACCATTCCTATACCCAATAGGCAGTACAGGACACCTATGAGATATGAGTCTTGAGTTGGAAAGATGCTAACACCAACTTGAATCGCTGATGCGATGATGACGATGTTTGAGATGGTTCCAAATCCGGGCTTCTCGCGCAATGGTATCCATAAGAGAAGGACCAGTGTACTGATCCCAAAGGTGGACCAACCCATCGTTATGTCAAGACGGTGTGAAATACCTTGAGCTAAAACTGACCAAGGAGCATTACCAATCTCACTTTGTATCAATAATGAATCGCCTAACCCAAAGATAAACAATCCAAAAAAGAGAACGGCAGTTCGAGTAAGCGACAAATCCCAACGAGAGTGAGCTGTCCATGGTGTGTGGGGAACTGTCTTATGTGGACGCAGAAATTCAATTAAGGGATTAGACATTGCATGAGTATAATCATCAAATGTTTGCAGGCATCGGTACTTTAATCAATATCATCACGATTATTTCAGGTGCCTCTCTTGGTGTTTTAGTAGGAAATCGAATGGGCCCCAAAACGCGAAATTTGCTCACCGATGTCCTTGGAATGGTTACATTGCTCGGTGCTGGATCGGCACTTATCCCCTTATGGTCTGATCGATATGTAAGTTCACTTCCCGAAGGATGGAGTTTGCTAGTAGTACTTGGCTCTCTTTTGATTGGCGGACTTGTTGGCTCATACTTCAAATTGGAAGACAGGCTAGATAATCTGGGCGAGAATCTCCGAGTTCGATTTAAGGCCTCTAGTGAATCACCCTTTGTTGAAGGTTTTGTTTCAGCCTCGCTCCTTTTTGCGATCGGACCATTAGCCATCTTAGGAAGCATTAGTGATGGAATGGGAAATGGCATTGATCAATTGATTTTAAAAAGCACCCTCGACTTTTTCGCTGCAATGGCTTTTGCAACCTCGCTTGGTTGGGGAGTAGCCGTCTCAGCCTTGCCGGTTGGTATCTATCAAGGGGTATGGACAGTGATTGGTTTAGGCCTTGGTGAAATCTTGGATGGTTATCAAATCGATGCCATGACAATCGTAGGTGGGATCATGTTGATCTGTATTGCCTTTAGATTGTTGAACATCAAGCTAGTAGCAGTTGGAAATCTCCTTCCCGCCCTAGCTATCGCTCCGCTATTTGCGCTTCTGATGCACTCGCTCTAAAAAGTAGCTGCATCAATGACAAAGCGATACTTCACATCGCTTGCGACAGTTCTAGCATAAGCCGCATTTATGTAGTCAGCTTTAATGACCTCTACATCACTTACGATTGAATGTTTGCCGCAGAAGTTCAACATCTCTTGAAGTTCGGGTATTCCACCGATCATTGAGCCAGCTATGCGACGTCGGCCATTGAGCAAAGTGCCCGCATCAACTGCATATGGTTTTCCTGGTAAACCAATCACAACGAGGGTGCCATCTAAAGTTAGTAGGTTGAGGTAGTCCCCAATAACCAGTTCTGCACTTACTGTGTTCAAGATCAAATCAAATTTCTTGACAAGTGGTTTTAGGTTTTCAGGATCTTTTGTTGAAACGAAGTGATGTGCGCCCATCGCTAAAGCATCTGCCTCCTTAGAAGGAGAATGAGACAGGACAGTTACTTCAGCGCCCATTGCAACTGCGAACTTAACGCCCATATGTCCCAGTCCGCCAAGCCCCATCACGGCAACCTTCATCCCCGGACCAACATTCCAATGTTTAATAGGTGAGTACAGGGTGATTCCAGCACAAAGTAACGGTGCAACTCCGTCCATGGGTAAATTGCTTGGAATTGTTACAGCGTAATCCTCATTTATAACAAAATTATTTGAGTAACCACCCATTGCAACTGTCTTACCATCTCGCTCATAACTGTTATATGTTCCGGTCATTCCCTCTACACAATACTGTTGTAAACCTTTTAAGCAGCTCGCACATGTTCGACAAGAGTCCACAAATACGCCTACACCGATTCGATCTCCGACAGCAAATTTCGTAACTGAACTTCCAATTGATGTGACGATTCCAGCTATTTCATGGCCCGGAACCATGGGAAATATCGCAGGACCCCATTCTTCAGCGACTTGATGTATGTCGCTGTGACAAATACCTGCATATGAGATGTCGAGAGCAACATCATGTGCGCCTAGATCGCGTCTTTCAAACTCAAAGGATTCAAGTGCCGATTTAGCTGCTGTGGCTGCATAACCGCGAGATTTCATGATTACTCCTTGAATGGTAGAGGTAGTGATGAGGTATGAGCTGCACGTGATGCGCGAGCTGTTACCTGACGCATATGGTGACGACGGCACAGTACTTCATAAGCAACCTCAGCGCCTGGTGAAACATCTCCCACTACAACCTGTTCGCCTTCAACAACCATGACGCCACCCACAGTACGCGCATTGTGAGTTGCACGTGCGCCGCACCAGCACAGCGCCTCAACCTGCAAGGTATTTACACGATCTGCCAATTCGACTAAACGTGCAGATCCTGGAAAAAGCTTCGTTCGAAAGTCAGCCAGAATCCCAAATGCATAAACATCAATGCCTAAACCATCCACAACTCGTGCAAGCTGTTCAATCTGTTCGCTCTCGTAAAACTGTGCCTCATCGCAGATGATGTAATCGATTCTTTCACCCATGGACAAGCGATCAACAACCAGTTTATGAATATCCATCGTTGGTACAACTTCAATTGCAGGACTCGACAGTCCGAGACGAGATGAAATTACACCTATTCCAGCACGATCATTATTTGTAAATATAAGGCCAGTGCGACCTCTGCTTTGGTGGTTGTGGGCGGTTTGAAGCGCAAGTGTTGATTTACCGCTATCCATGGTTCCGCAGTAATAGATCAGCTCAGCCATGAGATCCATCCTGCCATACGGTCAAGAAAAAAGCCCCTTGGCCATTAAAGCCTTCTCTAACTCCGGCTTTAAGGCCAAGGAAGCGGCAACGGAAATATGTGATGCATCGCGATATACAACATATCCATCCTTAATTGCGGGGCAATAGCTGGTGCACAACCATGGAGTTGGGTCAATCTTCTCAAATCCATTGATGATCACATTTCTTGTCTTTTCTGTTGAATCACAGGTGTGAGAATCTCTTGACGCAAGACAGTTTGGAATATCTCGGAGAGGTCTTGGTGTATCACTGATATAGATCAGATGATTCGAACTGCCTCGTAATTCAGAAAGTAAACGTCGTTGTCCATCGTTCCACCAGCGAGACTTGCTAGGGAAACCACTTGGGGGAGTGAAATACTGAAAACTACTTGTAATTACCGCATCAGGGTGAATCGTCTTAATTCGTGCGATGGAATTTTGACGCCATTTTTCACAATGCACATTTTTGAATGCACCTTGATCTTCGCGAGGTGCGTCAACCGCCGGGCACGCTGATTTGGTCAGTGAAATCAATTTATATCCCCGTTCAAGTGCAATCTGCTCTAAGGCAGGAAACCATTGAGCGGCATGAGAGTCTCCATACAAAACTAATGTTCGGTTGGATTTCTTGTCCCCGTAGGTGCAGTATCCAGATTTTGTTTCTCCGTAATTGACGTGACAGTCGTCACCGTATACCGCAGGTTTTTCCATCACATCGATTAGGTTGAATTTGTAATTTGTGCCTTTAACAGAAATGATCGATGATGAAGTCACGGAGATAATCAATCCGGCAACGAGAGAAGTAATAGTTGTAGCTACGAAAAAGAGATAAACCTTCTTGCCCTCAATCTTTTTATGCCGAATAGGTTGTTCAATGAATTTACTCGTCAAATGAGCCAGAACAACCGTTAATAGAATGCAAAACAAACGCTCACGAATGCGTAGTGGGCGTCCTAATGCACTGCTTGGGAGTACAAGTGCCGGCCAATGCCACAAATACAGAGGATACGAGATTGCACCTAACCATTGTGAAATTCGATTGTTGCTTAAGTCATTAAATGCTCTAGGCCATATTGAAATTGAGCCAATCAAAACTGCTGTGGCGAAAACTGGTAAAACTGCATTAACCCCAGGGAAAGCGGTATTTTCATCGAAATTGAAGGTTGCAATTGCTATACCAATCACACCTAACCATGGGATGAACCGATTTCTCCATACTTTCTCTGGAACAAAAAGTAGTAACGCACCCACTCCCAATTCCCAAGCTCTTGTAGGTAAGGAGTAAAAAGCCCAGATTGGGGATGTCTGCGTTTGATACACCGACCAAAGAAGCGAGAGCACCGTAGTGATGGAGATCCCCCAGAAAATCGCGCGCCTTCCATAGCGGGCGAGCAGAAGTAGGAAAATTGGCCAAACAACATAGAACTGTTCTTCAACAGCTAGCGACCAATAATGAATAAATGGTGAAGGGGTTGCATTCAAATTTTGGTAATCGTTTTGCCACCACGCGAAAAGATAGTTTGAGATGTAGGCCGCTGCTGCAAAAAGATCACGCCCCAAGGCATCCCGTGTAATTGCTGGTAGAACAAACATTCCCACTATTGCAGTTATAAAGAGAACGAAGACAGAGGTTGGAAGTAACCTCTTTATTCGCCGCTGATAGAACGCATTGAGATCTAATGAGCCGGTTTGTTCGATCTCACGAAGAATGAGTCCAGTTATCAGGTAACCTGAAATAACGTAGAAAATATCTACGCCAATAAATCCTCCAGGCACCAATTGAGCGTGGAATATGGTTACAAGGAGAGCGGCTAAAGCTCTTAATCCTTGAATTTGGAGGATGCGCACCGCTAGGAAACTACCAGCGAAGTGATTGGAATATTTGGATATTTCTCTTGGAGAGTTGTTCTTCCGGGGAGACCTTGAATCTCAAGCAGTGCGAGGACATGTGAAACCTCACCACCTGCACGATGAATGAGCTCGATAGCCGCTCCGATAGTTCCTCCAGTAGCTAATACATCATCAATAAGAAGAACTTTTGAACCCTTGGAGATCGCATCCACATGCATCTCGAGTGTGTCAGTTCCATACTCGAGACCATAACTTTCCGAGATAGTGATGTGGGGGAGTTTTCCGGCTTTGCGAATAGGCACAAAACCGCTTCTTAATTGATTTGCTACCGCTGAAGCAAAGATGAAACCTCTGGCTTCAATTCCAGCAACTAAAGTCGAAGCATCGGCAAAGGAAGCAAACTTTTCCGTGATTGCAATGAACGCTTCGCCATGTGCCAGCAATGGTGTGATGTCTTGGAATCGGATTCCAGGTTTTGGATAATCAGGGATTTCACGGATGAGCGATAGAGCATCATCAATCTTCATGTGTCCGAGAGGGGACTTGAACCCCTAATCCCTTGCGGGAACTAACACCTCAAGCTAGCGCGTCTGCCAATTCCGCCACCCGGACTAAGTGTTGGAAAAGTCTAGCAATCTGGTGACAGAATAGCGAAATGACAACATCAGCACACTCAGAGTTAGAACTCGACGCTATCCGTATTTGCCAGGAGATGATCCGAATTCCTAGCGTCAATTATGGTGATGGTAAAGGTGATGAGAAAGAGGTCGCAGCTTACGTCGTTAAGCAATTAGCTGAAGTGGGTATCGAGTCTAAAGTTTATGAAGCCGCTCCCGGTCGTTGCAACGTAATCGCCCGCATTAAAGGTTCTAATCTAAATCGCCCAGGTTTAGTTGTTCATGGTCACATAGATGTTGTTCCAGCAAACGCTGCAGATTGGTCGGTTGATCCGTTCTCTGCGGAGATGAAAGATGGATACATCTGGGGTCGTGGCGCAGTAGATATGAAGAATATGGATGCGATGATTCTCGCGACTGTTCGCAGTTGGGCTCGTACTGGTTATGTTCCAGAGCGCGACATTGTTTTAGCTTTCTTTGCCGATGAAGAGGCCGGAAGTGTCTACGGCTCACATTACATGGTGAAAAATCACCCAGAAGTTTTTGCAGGTTGCACGGAGGCCGTATCAGAAGTTGGTGGATTCTCGGTGACTGTTGCCGGTGGCAAAAGGTTGTATCTAATTGAAACGGCCGAAAAAGGAATTCATTGGATGAAGTTGACTGCACATGGTCGGGCAGGTCATGGCTCAATGATGAATGAAGAAAATGCCTTAACCCGTTTAACCGAGGCTGTTGCAAAGATCGGTAAGTACGAATGGCCACAGCGTTACAGCAAAACCGTAAAAGCTTTCTTCAAGCGAATCGCTGAAGCATCGGGAAAACCTTACGATGAAGCCGATCTCAGACCTTTGCTCAAGGAAATTGGTTTTGCTTCCAGCATGATTGGTGCGACTCTACAAAATACAGCTAACCCAACGATGCTCGATGCTGGCTACAAAGCCAATGTAATTCCGGGATCGGCTAGTGCTGTCATTGATGGTCGATTTATCCCTGGTTTTGAAGATGAGTTGAATGCAACAATTAAGCAGCTTATAGGTGAGCATGTAACCGTTGAAACAATCACCCGTGATAAGGCTTTAGAGGTTCCGTTCGAAGGTGATTTAGTGGATGCGATGTGTAACGCACTCATCAAAGAAGATTCGGTAGCGATTCCAGTTCCATACGTTATGAGTGGTGGAACTGACAATAAGGCACTGGCCGATCTAGGAATCATTGGATATGGATTCTCACCTCTAAAACTAGATGAAGATTTTAATTTCATGGCAATGTTCCATGGGGTCGATGAGCGTGTTCCAGTCGAAGGACTAGTTTTTGGTGCTCGAGTTTTGAAGGATTTCTTAGAGAACGTTTAAGCGCTCACATCGTTTAATGCGTTTCGAACAATTTCAGGAAGTGAGATCTCTTCACTCTTCAATACACCACGAAGTTGCGCGCCAGTACGGGCACCAATCAGTGAAGATGTAACTCCTGGAGCATCCCGTACCCAAGCCAACGCAACCTCTAAAGGTGAGAAACCAAGTCCTTCGGCAGCTACCGCAACCGCTTCCACGATTCTTGATGAACGCGAATCTAGGTACGGCTCAATGTGCCTTGCAAAGTGAGGAGCTGCTCCACGAGAATCGCTTGGAATACCTTTTCTATATTTCCCTGTGAGCACTCCTCGTGCCAATGGTGCCCACGCAAGAAAACCTAATCCACACTCTTGTGCCGAATCCAAGATTTCCAACTCAACTTCACGATTTAGTAGTGAGTACTCACCCTGAACTGTTGTTAAAGGAGCTTTCATGGAGTTACTTTGTTGTTTGGTGGCTGCTCGAGCAATTTGCCATCCAGAGTAATTACTGAGTCCTACATACCGAGCTCGACCTGTTGTATAGGCGTAGTCCAAGGCAGACAAGGTGTCGTCTAGGGGAGTTGAGTCATCCCATGTGTGAACCTGCCAAATATCAACAAAATCAGTCCCTAATCTGCTTAAAGACTTGTCTAATTCCGAAATTAAATTGTGGCGAGAAGCGTTTATCGTTCGAACTCCATCGTTGAAGCTAATTCCAGCTTTAGTTGCTATTGCAACATCATCTCGATTGAACAAAGTACCGATAAGGCCACCAATTACTCTCTCACTATCTCCATCACCATAGGTGGCTGCTGTGTCAATGAAGTTCCCACCTGCATCTAAAAAAGCGCGACATTGATCGGCGGCCTCGATCTCATCGGTATCTCGACCCCAAGTCATGGTGCCTAGACCCAGACGAGAAAGAGAAAGTCCGCTTACTCCTGCACGTCGCATTTCCATGGGGCGACCTTAGCAAGGCGAGGCATCAAAAGCTGCGATAGCCTTTCATTTATGCGATTGGTTTTGATACGTCATGCACATTCTGAGGCTAACGCTGCTGGCGTGCTTTCGGGCCGCAAACCTAATGTGCACCTTTCTCAAAAAGGCATCGAGCAAGCACAAGAGTTGGCCAATCGTTTGGGTTACTTCCCAATTTCACAAATGAGAATTAGTCCGATGGAAAGATGTTTCGAGACGGTGCAGCCTTGGATAAATTATTTCTTGGCCTCACATTCTAAAGCTTTTCAACCAATTGTTGATCCCGGATTAAACGAGGTTGATTACGGTAGCTGGAGTGGGCGAAAATTGTCAGTTCTCAGCAAGAACAAACTCTGGAAGACAGTTCAACAAGCTCCAAGTCGTATGTACTTTCCTTCGGGTGAAGGAATTGCCACCATGCAGACTCGGGCCATGAAATCCGTTCACGAATTAGTCTCTACAAAAAGGAAGGGGGCAGGAGTCATCGTTAGTCATGGCGATGTGATTAAATCAATCATCGCCTCTGCACTTGGCCTGCATTTGGATGAGTTCCAAAGAATCATCATTGATCCTGCATCAGTTTCTATTCTTGAATACTCCACAGAAAAGCCACGTGTTATTTTGCTTAATGACTCCCGAGGACGCGTCAATGAACTACTGACTGCAGCACCTCGTGTCAAAAATTTGCTTGGTGGTGGATCGGGTCGATGAGATATTCATTTACCGATCCAGACCGATTCATCGCTGGCACTGTAGGCGATCCTGGCGAACGGG
>Ga0228701_1002652_pt1 | contig 10263 bp, 6 predicted proteins | sample McNCre117_Aug_MG_2_FD_178017 | JGI IMG/M metagenome (GOLD analysis project Ga0228701, IMG submission 178017) | Freshwater microbial communities from McNutts Creek, Athens, Georgia, United States - 11-17_Aug_MG | ecosystem: Environmental > Aquatic > Freshwater > Creek | place: USA: Georgia...
TTCAGGGTGAAGCTCAGTTGTGCATCGTGGGCGCTGGCAAAGCTGTCGAGTTCACGCGCGCGGGCCACTTCTTCCAACATGTCTGGAAACTCGGGCGCGCCATTGATGGCATCCGCAAAGTGTTGAGTTTTGGTGACGAATTCAGAGAACTCGATTTCATTCAAAGGTCCGGTGCGATTGGCCAACTGCACGCCCGACTGAAACGCGCTGTAGCGTTGACCATTGCGTGGGTGCTCCCACAAACCGGATTCGGTGTTGAGGCCTTCCAAACTGAACAGCTTGCTGCCCACGCGGCGTGTGGCGGGCATGGCCTGCAATGCGGCATCGCCTGACACGGGATGGTCAATTTCAACGGCGGCAATGACATCAATCAACGCATCCAAGGCTGGGCGTTTTTCGGGCTGAGGCAAGTCAGACGCGGCAGATTCCATCACCTTGGCCACGGCGGGTGCCATGACAGGCGCTTGCGCCGCTTGTTGTGCAGCGCGCTCGGCCGCAACTTTGGCGGCTGCAGCTTTGCTCTGTGCAATTTGGGCCAGCTCGGCTTCGTCGGGCACGCGTTGGGCGTGTGCTGTCGCCTCTTCCATCATGCTGCGCGCCATGTCGGTCACGGGGTCAAGGCTGCCTGTCGTTTGGTACGTGGGCGTTACCACAGGCGCAATCACTTCGGGCTCGTGGTGCACGTCAAAGCTCACGCTAGGTGCGGCATCGAATGAAGGCTCTTGGGGCTGACCGTAGTCCGGCGCATAAGCGGCTGGTTCGATGTTTTTTTCTTGTGGCAGCGGTTCGGCTTGACGTGGTTTGTTTCTGCGAGACGTCCACGTGCTGTGCGCCACCACGCCGGCGAGGACCACGCCACCAGCAATCGCTAAACCAATTTGAAGAGTGCTCATTTTTTATTCTGAAATCAAGCGGCATCAGCCATGGACACAGCGGACTCCATGTCCACCGCAACGATGCGAGAAACACCTTGTTCTTGCATGGTCACACCAATGAGTTGCTCGGCCATTTCCATCGCAATCTTGTTGTGCGAGATGAAAAGGAATTGTGTTTCTTTGGACATGCTCGACACCAACTTGGCATAGCGCTCGGTGTTGGCGTCGTCTAGTGGCGCGTCCACCTCGTCCAGCAAACAGAACGGTGCGGGGTTGAGTTGGAAAATCGCAAACACCAAGGCAATCGCGGTCAGCGCTTTTTCGCCGCCCGAGAGCAAATGGATGGTTTGGTTTTTCTTGCCGGGAGGCTGCGCCATCACCTGCACGCCTGAGTCCAAAATTTCTTCGCCGGTCATGACCAGCTTGGCATTGCCACCGCCGAAGAGCTCGGGGAACATGCGGCCAAAGTGCTCGTTGACGACTTTGAAGGTACCGCCCAAGAGCTCGCGGGTTTCGCCGTCAATCTTGCGAATGGCGTCTTCCAGCGTGTTCATCGCATCGGTCAAGTCTTTGGTTTGCGCGTCCAAGAACAGCTTGCGTTCGCTGGCACTGGCCAGCTCTTCCAACGCGGCCAAGTTCACAGCGCCCAGGGCGGTGATGTCGCGGTGCAAACGGTCAATCTCGCCTTGCAAACCACCCAAGCGCACGTTGTTGGCGAGGATGGAAGCAGACACGGCTTCGAGGTCCGCCTCGGCGTCTGTGAGCATTTGTGTGTACTGCTCCAAACCCAAACGCGCGGCTTGCTCTTTGAGTTGGAAGTCGGTGATGCGTTGGCGCAAAGGCTCCAACTCACGCTCGAGCTGCAAGCGGCGTTCGTCGCTGGCACGCAGTTTGGTGGTGAGGTCGTCGTACTCGCTGCGCTTGGCGGCCAAGGCGGCCTCACGTTCCATCTTGATGTTCAAGGCGTTTTGCAAGCCCGCTTGTGCCGCAGCGTCGGTCAAACGTGTGAGGTCTTCTTGCACGCGTGCTTCTTCGGTGGACACCGAAGCGGCTTGTTGCGTAGCGGTGTCGATGATGCGTTTGAGCTCGGCTTCGCGGGTGGCCAAGCTGCGTTGGGCAAACTGGGCTTCTTGGGCTTGACGCTCCAAGCTGCGTTGCTGTTCGCGACTATCGTTCAAGCGGCGCTCGGCATTGATGACGGCTTCGTCCAACTGGGCGTGACGCTCTTGGCTGTCGGCCAGTTGCATGTCCAGCTCTTCAAAGCGGGCTTCTGCGGTGGCACGGCGTTCTTGCAAGTCGGCCAATTGGGCTTCGACCTCTGACAAATCGCCACTGATTTGCTCGCTGCGCGCACGGGTTTGCTCGGCCAATTGGCTCAGGCGCAAGGTCTCCACTTGCAGCTCATGCGCAGCGGCTTGTGCAGCTGTGGCTTCACCACGGATGCTGATCAACCGCTGAGACGACTCGCTGTACGCTGCCTCGGCACGCACCAAAGCGTTGCGCGCTTCATCGGCGATGAAGGCTTGGGCCTTGCTGCTCTTGTCGAGGTTTTCAATTTCTTGGGCGCGGGCCAATAAACCAGACTGCTCGTTGTCTTGCGCGTAAAAGCTCACGCTGTGTGCGCTGATGGCGTGACCGCTCGGCACATAAATCACTTGGCCGGGTTGCAAGCTGCTGCGCTTGGCCAAGGCTTCGTCGAGGTTAGGTGCGGTGAAGCAGCCGTTGAGCCAGTCGGTCAACAGGGCTTTTTGGCCTGCATCGTTCAGACGCAAGAGGTCCGACAGACGAGGCAACGCACTTTGCGCGTCGGGCGCTGCGGCGTTAGGTGCAGTGTAGAAAGCCAACTTGGTGGGCGGCACATCCGTTTGGAAGGCGCGCACGATGTCTAAACGAGACACTTCGAGCGACGCCATGCGCTCGCGCAAAGCTGCTTCCAACGCGTTTTCCCAACCGGCTTCGATGTGGATACGACTCCACAAAGCTTGCAAACCATCCAAGCCGTGCTTGGCCAACCAAGGCTTGAGCTTGTCGTCGGTCTGCACTTTTTCTTGCAAGGCTTTGAGGGCTTCCAAACGGGCCGACAAATCGGCTTGCTTGGCTTGCTCGTCGTTCACCGCTTGCTGTGCCGTGCGACGCGCTTCGTCCAGCACCGGCACATTGGCTTGCAGCTCTTCGAGTTGCGCCGCCGTCACTTCGGCGTGGGCTTGCGCCTCTTGGAGTTGTTCTTTGAGGTTGTTCAGGCGCACTTCATCAGGCGCGGCCAAGGCGTTTTTGTCGGCGCTCAAGCGCTCTTGGCGGGCGTTGAGGTTGCGGCTTTGCTCTTCAATGTTGCGCTGGTCAGCGGCCAACACTTGGATTTGCTGCTGCACTTGGGCCACGCTGCCACGCTGCTCGTTGCTGCGTTGTTGGGCGACGCGCAAGGCTTCTTCCAACTCGGGCAGTTGCATGGCCTGCTCTTCCACTTGCGCGGCGAGCATGACGGCTTTTTCTTCACCATCCATGGCCATGGAGGCCAAGTTTTCAATCTCTTGCTGCGCTTGTTCGCTTTGCGCTGCCCAATGTGCGGTTTGTTCTTTGATTTGAATCAAGCGGGCTTCGGCGCGCTGGCGGCCTTCCACCACAAAGCGAATTTCAGCTTCTAAACGGCCTACTTCGGCGCTGGCTTCGTACAACGCGCCTTGCGCCTGGTTCACTTGATCGCCCGCTGCATAGTGGGCTTGACGAACGGTTTCTAAGTCGGCTTCGATGTGGCGCAAGTCAGCAATGCGACTCTCGAGGTCGTTCACCGCTTTGTCGGCTTGGGTTTTGATGCCCACTTGGTCGGCTTCGGCCTCGGCGCGGCGCAAGAACCACAGCTGGTGCTGCTTCAGCGTCACATCGGCGTTGAGCGCGTGGTAACGCTGTGCCACTTCGGCTTGCTTCTCAAGCTTCTCTAAGTTGGCGTTCAGCTCGCGCAAGATGTCTTCCACGCGGGTCAAGTTCTCGCGTGTGTCGCTCAGGCGGTTTTCGGTTTCGCGGCGGCGCTCTTTGTATTTAGAAACGCCCGCAGCTTCTTCCAAAAATAAACGCAGTTCTTCAGGCTTGGATTCAATGATGCGGCTGATGGTGCCCTGACCAATGATGGCGTAGGCGCGTGGGCCCAACCCCGTGCCCAAGAACACGTCTTGCACGTCACGGCGACGCACGGGTTGGTTGTTGATGTAGTAGCTAGAGCCGCCATCGCGCGTCAGCACACGCTTGACCGCGATTTCTGGAAACTGGCTCCACTGGCCGCCTGCGCGGTGGTCGGCGTTGTCAAACACCAATTCCACGCTGGAGCGGCTGGCCGCTTTACGGGTGGTGGTGCCGTTGAAAATCACGTCTTGCATGGACTCGCCACGCAGCTCGGACGCTTTGGACTCGCCCAGTACCCAGCGCACGGCATCCATGATGTTGGATTTGCCGCAACCGTTGGGGCCTACCACGCCGACCAATTGGCCGGGCAACAGGAAATTGGTGGGTTCCGCAAATGACTTGAAACCCGATAACTTGATTGAATTCAGACGCACTGAAAAGCCTCTCTAGACACAGCCTGAATCATAAAGCGCTGAGGCACGCGCGAACTTCGACCAGCAAGGTCTCCAAACTAGGAACTAATGCAGTAAAGACGGGGCCTGTCACGTCCAGGGGCTTCTGGCGGCTGGTTTCGTATAGCTCGGTCATGGCTTGGGCCAAGGATTCGGTGGCAAATAAAGGCATGAAGCCCTTCAAAGCATGCAACGAGTGCTCCACTTTCAAGGCATCGCCAGCGGCCAAACCTGCTTGGATGATGGCCATTTCTTGGACCAAACTTTGCTCAAATGTCACCACCAGCTCGCGCAATTGGTCGGCCTCGAAGGCAAATTCTTTGGCACGGGTCAGGTCAAGCAAGGGAGAAGTAGACATGGAGTTCAGATTGATCACAGAGCGCGGGGATAATAGCAGCCATGAACCCCCTTCTTTCGAGTCTGCAGCCCTATCCTTTTGAGCGGCTGAAGCAACTTTTCTCCACCGTCACACCAAACCCCGCGTATGCGCCCATCAGCCTAGGCATTGGCGAGCCACGCCACGCCACGCCGCAGTTGGTGCTGGATGCCTTGGCCAAAGCCACGGCGCAGTTGGCCGCCTACCCTGCTACTGCTGGTTTGCCTGCCTTGCGCGAGTCGTGCGTGAACTGGATGCAGCGCCGCTATGGCTTGAAGCTGGACGCCGCCACGCAAGTGCTGCCCGTGAACGGCTCACGCGAGGCCTTGTTTGCCTTTGCCCAAACGGTGATTGACCCCACCAAGGCTGGCGCCACGGTGGTCTGCCCCAACCCGTTCTACCAAATTTACGAAGGCGCTGCGCTGTTGGCCGGTGCCCAAACTTATTACGCGCCCAGCGACCCAGGGTTGAATTTCAACGTCAACTGGGACAGCGTACCTGCCGACGTGTGGGCCAAAACCCAGTTGCTGTTTGTGTGCTCGCCCGGCAACCCCACGGGCGCCGTGATGCCCATGAGCGACTGGGAAAAGCTGTTTGCCTTGAGTGACAAGTACGGCTTTGTGATTGCCAGCGACGAGTGCTACAGCGAAATCTATTTCCGCGATGAAGCGCCTTTGGGTGGTCTAGAAGCTGCCGCCAAATTGGGCCGCAATGACTTTAAGAACTTGGTTGCCTTCACCAGCTTGTCCAAGCGCAGCAATGTGCCGGGCATGCGCAGTGGTTTTGTGGCGGGTGACGCTCACATCCTCAAACAGTTCTTGCTGTATCGCACCTACCACGGCTCCGCCATGAGCGGCATGGTGCAAGCGGCCAGCATTGCGGCGTGGGACGACGAAGCCCATGTGGTGGCCAACCGTGAGCAATACCGCCAAAAGTTTGCGGCCGTCACCCCACTGCTTGAAGCGGTGATGGATGTGCGTTTGCCCGACGCTGGTTTTTACCTCTGGGCCGCTGTACCGGGTGGAGACGATGTGGCCTTCGCCCGCGACTTGCTGGCTCAATACAATGTGACAGTGCTGCCGGGCAGCTACCTAGCCAGAGAGGCCCAAGGTTTCAACCCCGGCGCTGGTCGAATTCGCATGGCCTTGGTGGCTGAAACCGCCGAGTGCTTAGAAGCCGCGCAACGCATCGTGGCGTTTATCAAAAACACCTATCCCTGATTCATTTCTTAATTTCAACGTAGAGAAGACAACCATGACTCAACACCAACTCCAACACGTCATCGACAACGCTTGGGACAACCGCGCCAACATCAGCGCCGACAACGCCACACATGAAGTGCGCGATGCTGTGGCGCATGTGATTGCCGAATTGAACGCTGGCCGCTTGCGCGTGGCCACCCGTGAAGGCGTGGGTCAATGGACGGTTCACCAGTGGCTGAAAAAAGCTGTGTTGTTGTCCTTCCGTTTGAACGACAACCGCCTCATGAAATCGGGCGACTTGGCCTTCTACGACAAAGTGGACACCAAGTTTGGTCACATGACCGAAGAAGAACTCAAAGCCGCAGGCGTGCGCGTGGTGCCTCCAGCCGTGGCGCGTCGTGGCAGCTTCATCGCGTCTGGCGCGATTTTGATGCCCTCTTACGTGAACATCGGCGCCTATGTGGACAGCGGCACCATGGTGGACACTTGGGCCACCGTGGGCTCCTGCGCACAAATCGGCAAGAACGTGCATTTGTCGGGCGGCGTGGGCATTGGCGGCGTGTTGGAGCCTTTGCAAGCTGGCCCCACCATCATTGAAGACAACTGCTTCATCGGCGCTCGCTCCGAAGTGGTGGAAGGCGTTGTGATTGAAGAACATTCCGTGCTCGGCATGGGCGTGTACATCGGCCAATCCACTCCCATCTTCGACCGTGCCACCGGCGAAATCAGCTATGGCCGTGTGCCTTCTGGTTCTGTCGTGGTCAGCGGCAACATCCCCAAAACTGCGGCCAACGGCGCGCCTTACAGCATGTATGCGGCCATCATCGTCAAGCGTGTGGACGCGCAAACCCGCTCTAAGACCAGCATCAACGACTTGTTGCGCGACTAAGCCGGTCTCTCGTCGATGTCTCGCACCCTCCAGCTCACCGAGCAACTCATCTCGCGCCCTTCGGTCACTCCCGAGGACGCGGGCTGTTTGGACATCATCACCGCACGGCTCTCACCGCTCGGTTTTGAATGTGAGCGCATCGACAGCGGGCCAGACACCTTTCGCGTGAGCAACCTGTGGGCTGTCAAACGCAGCGCACAGGCAGGCGCCAAAACACTGGTGTTCGCAGGCCACACCGATGTGGTGCCCACCGGCCCCATCGACCAATGGGCCAGCGACCCCTTCACCCCCACCCACCGCGACGGCAAATTGTTTGGCCGTGGTACGAGTGACATGAAAGCGTCGTTGGCGGCGATGGTGGTGGCGTGTGAAGAATTTGCTAACGCTTGCAAAGACCCAGCCATCAACATCGCCTTCTTGCTCACCAGCGACGAAGAAGGCCCTGCCTTAGACGGCACAGTTAAAGTCTGCGAAGCCTTGAAGGCCCGTGACGAAAAGCTCGACTGGTGCATCGTAGGCGAGCCCACATCTGTTGAACGCACTGGAGACATGATCAAAAACGGCCGCCGCGGCACGATGAGCGGCAAGCTCACCGTCAAAGGCGTGCAAGGCCACATTGCCTACCCGCAGCTCGCCAAAAACCCCATCCATTTGCTCAGCCCTGCCTTGGCCGAATTGGTGGCGATAGAGTGGGACCAAGGCAACGATTTCTTCCCGCCTACCAGCTGGCAAGTCAGCAACATTCACTCAGGCACAGGTGCAAGCAACGTCATTCCAGGCGAATGCGTGGTGGATTTCAACTTCCGCTTCTGCACCGAATCCACGCCTGAGCAACTGCAACAGCGCCTCACTGCGGTGCTGCAAAAACACCATTTAGATTTCGACCTCAAGTGGACCATCGGTGGCCTGCCCTTCCTCACCACACCCGGTGATTTGGTGGGCGCCGTACAACGCGCCATCCGCGACGAGGTGGGCGTGGAAACCGAACTCTCCACCACCGGCGGCACCAGCGACGGGCGCTTCATCGCGCAAGTCTGCCCACAAGTCATCGAGCTTGGCCCACCCAACGCCACCATCCACAAAATCAACGAGTGTGTGGCCGTGGCTGATTTGGATCCTCTGAAAAACATTTACCGCCGTGTGCTGGAACAGCTGCACGGCTTGGCCTCACAGGCCAACACGTCCGCACAATGAACCCATCTCTCACACTCAGCGCGCTCATTGCACAGAGCGCGCAGCAGCTTGACGCTGCCCACACTGCAGGCAACTTGAGCTTCGGCCACGGCACCACCAACGCCGCCGACGAAGCTGCCTGGCTGGTGTTGTGGAAGCTGGGTTTGCCGCTCGACACCGATGTGTCGGATCCCACGCACAACATCGAACTGCCCGCCGCGCAAGTCGCCAGCGTGAAAGCCTTCATTGAGCACCGCATTGCCAGCCGCAAGCCTGCGGCTTACCTCACGCAAGAAGCATGGTTGCAAGGTGTGTCGTTCTACATCGACGAACGTGCCATCGTGCCGCGTTCACTCATCGCCGAGGTCTTGGCCGAAGGCAGCATCGACCCTTGGCTTGACCCCAACACCACGCGCGTGTTGGACCTGTGCACAGGCAATGGCAGCCTAGGCATCTTGGCGGCACTGGCTTTTCCAGACATCACGGTGCAAGGTTTGGATTTGTCCAAAGACGCCTTGGCCGTGGCCCGAATCAACATCGAGCGCCATGGCCTTGAAGGCCGCATGACGCTGGCCGAATCGGATGGTTTGAAAAATGCCGATGGTGTGTTTGACCTCATCTTGTGCAACCCACCCTATGTGAATGCACAAAGCATGTCTGAGTTGCCTGCCGAATTCAAAGCCGAGCCCGCGCTCGCTTTGGCCGGTGGCGACGACGGCATGGACTTTATTCGCCAAATGCTGCGCGACGCCCCAGCACACATGAGCGAGCACGCGGTGTTGGTTTTAGAAATTGGCCACGAACGCGATTACTTTGAAGCAGCCTTTCCTAATTTAGATGTCGTGTGGCTATCGACCAGTGCTGGTGACGACCAGGTCTTACTCCTCACACGCCCGGCGATTGTCGAAGGCGCAAACACACAATGATCACCATTAAAAACGTCACCTTGCGCCGCAGTGCCAAGGTCTTGCTCGAAGGCGCGACCGTCACCTTGAACCCCGGCGAAAAAGTCGGCCTCGTGGGTCGCAACGGCGCGGGCAAGTCGTCGCTGTTTGCCTTGCTCAACGGCAATTTGCATGAAGATGCAGGCGAGTTCTACATCCCCACGCAATGGCGCATGGGCCAAGTCGCCCAAGACATGCCCGAGACCGAGCAAAGCGCCACCGAGTTTGTGATTGAAGGCGACACCGTGCTCAACGACGCACGCGCCGAAGTCAAAGCCGCCGAAGCCACCGACGACTACGAACGCATGGCCAATGCTTATATGGCCTTGAACGACGCGGGCGAGCACGACTCAGCCGCACGCGCCCAGTCACTGATCTTGGGTTTGGGCTTTAAGACCACCGAGCTGAACAACCCCGTCAACAGCTTCTCAGGCGGTTGGCGCATGCGCTTGCAGCTTGCTCGTGCGCTCATGTGCCCATCCGATTTGCTGCTGCTCGACGAACCCACCAACCACTTGGACTTGGACGCTTTGGTGTGGCTCGAAGCGTGGCTCAAGAAATACGAAGGCACGATGGTCGTCATCAGCCATGACCGCGAGTTTTTGGATGCAGTGACCAACGTCACCCTCCACATCGACCACGGCAAGCTGGTGCGCTACGGCGGCAATTACAGCAAGTTTGAAGACATGCGCGCCGAGCAAATGGAGCTGCAACAAGCTGCGTTCGCGCGTCAGCAAGACAAGATTGCGCATTTGCAAAAGTTCATTGCCCGCTTCAAGGCCAAGGCCAGCAAAGCCAAACAAGCGCAAAGCCGCGTCAAGGCTTTGGACCGCATGGAAAAAATTGCACCACTCTTGGCAGATGCCGACTTCAGCTTCGAATTCAAAGAACCAGCCAACTTGCCCAACCCCATGCTGAGCATGCAAGGCGTGAGCGTGGGCTACCCCGCCCCTGCCGACGCACCTGCGGGTACACCACCCACGGTCATCGTGCAAAACGTCAGCCGCTCGGTGCTGGCTGGTCAACGCATTGGCATCTTGGGTGCCAACGGCCAAGGCAAATCAACGCTGGTCAAAACCATTGCGCGTGATTTGCAAGCCATTGACGGCGACATGACTGAAGGCAAAGGCCTGAACATTGGCTACTTTGCCCAGCAAGAACTCGATGTGCTGCACCCGCAAGACGACCCGCTGCAACACATGATTGACCTGTGCAAGCGATTGACCGCTGAAGGTAAA
>Ga0228701_1002654_pt1 | contig 10253 bp, 6 predicted proteins | sample McNCre117_Aug_MG_2_FD_178017 | JGI IMG/M metagenome (GOLD analysis project Ga0228701, IMG submission 178017) | Freshwater microbial communities from McNutts Creek, Athens, Georgia, United States - 11-17_Aug_MG | ecosystem: Environmental > Aquatic > Freshwater > Creek | place: USA: Georgia...
GTTGATTTGGTCAACGAGTTCGTTGACTCTCTTCTCGGCTTCGTCGTGGTTCATTCGTCTTCCGTTGGGGCTAATGCCGAGACCGTGCGGTCGATTGTGAACTGACCGAGAACTCGGGTTCCGAGGTAGATCACGGCGGTTTGGCCCGGTGCTACTCCGAGGATGGGATCAACGGTGATCACCTTTAGTTCGTTGTTATCCAGCTGGGCGATGCACTTGACTGGTTCGGCGTGAGCTCTAACTTGAACTTCGGCTTCGAATGGGATTTCTGGGTTCTTAGGGGCTTCTCCGCACCATGTGAACTTCTGGCCGCCAAGTTCTTTGATGGCTAGGGCTTCTTGAGGGCCGACCACGACAGTTTTGGTCTTTGGTCTGATTTCTAGCACGTAGCGTGGCTTGCCGTCTTTGGCAGGGCGTTCGATGGCGAGGCCTTTGCGTTGGCCGACGGTGTAGTTGTGGGTGCCATCGTGGGTGCTGAGAACATGTCCGTTGCGGTCAACGATTTCGCCTGGTTGCTCTTGGAGTTTTTCACCGAGCCAGCCTTGGGTGTCGCCGTCTGGGATGAAGCAAATGTCGTAGCTGTCTGGCTTTGAGGCAACGGCTAGGCCTCGTTCTGCTGCTTCCTTGCGGATGTCGGCTTTGTCGCTTTCGGCGCCAATCGGGAAGAGAACGTGCTTTAGCTGTTCGGTGGTGAGGACGCCGAGCACGTAGCTCTGGTCTTTGGCGGTGGCTGGTGATCGGTGAAGTTCTAGGTTGTTGTCTTCGTCGGTTTTTAGCGTTGCGTAGTGACCGGTGCAGACGGCGTCGAAGCCTAGGGCTAGAGCTTTTTCAAGAAGTGCGGCGAACTTGATTCGTTCGTTGCAGCGCATGCAAGGGTTAGGGGTTCGTCCGGCTTCATATTCGTTGATGAAATCGTCGACGACTTCCATTTTGAAACGTTCGGAGAAGTCCCAGACGAAGTATTTGATGCCAAGAAGAGCTGAGACGCGCTGGGCGTCCATGGAGTCTTCGATGGTGCAGCAACCGCGTGAGCCGGTTCGCAGAGTTCCAGCGTTTCGACTGAGGGCTAGGTGAACGCCGACAACTTCGTGACCGGCATCGACTGCTCTGGCGGCTGCTACGGCGCTGTCTACGCCGCCGCTCATTGCAGCCAAAACCTTCATAGGTCGATTTTACCCTTTGGGTTAGGCGGTTAGACCGGCTTTGAGTGCTGCGGCGTGAACTTCTGGAAGTACTTTTAGGAATTCGTCTATTTCAGCTTTAGTGGTGTCGCGGCCGAGGGAGATGCGCAGGGTTCCGGTGGCTTCTTCTTGACTTCTGCCCATGGCAATTAGAACGTGGGAGGCTCTGGCAACGCCGGCGGTGCAGGCAGAGCCGGTGGAGACTGCGATGTTGTGCTGGTCGAAGAGGTAAAGCATTGAATCGCCTGAGCAACCGGGGAACGTGAAATGAGCGAGATCCGGAACACCTGGGGCTGAGCCTCGCGAGAATCTAGCGCTAGGTACAGCTGTGGTGACGCCGGTGGTTAGGTGGGATAGCAGTTCATGGCGAGCCCAGCCGTCGGTGGCGAGTTTGCTGTTACTCAGTCTGGCGGCCGATGCAAATGCTCTGGCGCCGGCGGCGTTCATGGTTCCGCCGCGAAGGTCGCGTTCCTGACCGCCACCCTGCTGGATGCTGGTGAGCTTGGCGTTTCTGGCAACGATTAGTGCGCCGACTCCAACTGGGCCACCGACTTTGTGAGCGCTGAGGCTCATGGCGGTGAGGCCTGAGAAGAAGTTAACTTCAGTGTGTCCAAAGGCGGCTACTGCATCGGTGTGAACCGGGATGTCGTGTGGCTTGGCGATTTCGACGACCTTACGGAGGTCGGTGAGCACGCCCGTTTCATTGTTTGACCACATCAGTGAGATGAGTGCAATTTGGTCTTTGTTGCCCTTGACGAATTGTTCTAATTCGTCGAGGTCTACTACCCCGCGTTCGTCAACCTGTAGCCAGTGAACCTTGGCGCCCTGGTATTTCTCGAGCCATTCGATTGGGTCGATCACTGCGTGGTGTTCGGTATAGGCGGAGACGATGATGTTCTGGTCTGGGTTTTTGTTTACGGCTTCCCAGTAGAGACCCTTTATGGCTAGGTTGTCTGACTCGGTGCCACCAGAGGTGAAAATGACTTCTTGGCGGTCGCAGTTGACCACTCGAGCGAGATCTTCTCTGGCGCCTTCGAGCATGCCTCGGGCGGTTTGACCGGCGGTGTGAATGCTGGACGGGTTGCCAAGCTTCTGAAGATCCTCAACCAGACGTTCGGCGACTACCGGAAAAATGGCCGTAGTCGCGGCATGGTCGAGGTAAATGGTCATGGAAAAACACTAACCGCTACTAGGCTTTTCTTCATGTCTGAAACCCCTCTACTGCAGTCAACCGCGCTTGGTGTGACCCTGCACGATGGCGGGGGAACCTTCAGGCTCTATTCGGCGAATGCCACTGCGGTTCGGTTCGTCATTGTTGACCCGGCAGATCCGAAGACCGAACTTACTGTGCTCTCCTGTTCTCGGGTTGATGGCGAAATTTGGGAAGTTTCCAGTTCGCTGATTGCGACCGGGGTTCACTATGTGTTGCAGGTTGAAGGTCCGGAGTCTTCACAGTCTGGGTTTAACCCTGAAGTTGACCTGATTGACCCTTACGCTCGTGGTGTGGTTCGTGAGGGTCCGCGCGATTATCACAACGTGGTTATCGACCGAAGCTTCGATTGGCAGGGTGTTGCCAAGCCAAACACTCCCCTTGCTCAGACTGTTATTTACGAGGCGCATGCTCGAGGTTTGACTCGAGGAAATCTCTCCTTGCCGGATGAACTTCGCGGAACCTACGCTGCGCTTGCACACCCTTCGACGATTTCTCACTTGCAGAAGATTGGCGTGACCGCGGTTGAGTTGCTGCCGGTTCAGATGTTCATTTCTGAACCTCGCCTAATGAACATGGGCCTCATCAACTATTGGGGTTACAACACCATCAACTTCTTCACCCCGCACCACCGATACGCAACTGCTTCGGCAATTGCCGCTGGCCCAGACGCAATCGTGCGCGAGTTCAAGACCATGATTCGTGAACTTCACCGAGCTGGCATCGAAGTTATCTTGGACGTCGTTTATAACCACACCGCGGAGGGTGGCAACCGCGGACTTACCCACTCGTTCCGCGGAATCGACAATGCTTCGTATTACCGCGTCGACGAACTAGGCAATTACCACGACACCACCGGTTGTGGAAACTCGCTGAACTTCTCGAACCCTCGCGTGGTTGAGCTGACCTTGGATTCGCTTCGCTACTGGATTGAAGAAATGCAGATCGACGGTTTCCGTTTCGACCTTGCCACCACCTTGGCTCGCGACGCTGGTAACCAATACGACCCGAACCACCCGGTGCTTCGCGGCATGATCGAAGACCCAATCATTTCCTCGTCGAAGCTAATTGTTGAGCCGTGGGATGTTGGCCTCGGTGGCTGGCAGACCGGCAACTTCCCAGACGAATTCAGTGAATGGAACGACCGCTATCGCGACAGCATTCGCCGCTTCTGGTTGAGCGACATTGCGAACCACAGAAACAGTGGTCACTACGGAAATGGTGTTGCCGAGTTGGCCACGCGCTTGGCGGGCTCCAAAGACATTGTCGACGGCAAGAATAACACCCTCGGCACAGTGAACTTTATTACCGCACACGACGGTTTCACCCTGCACGACCTAGTTAGCTACAACGTGAAGCACAACAACATGAATGGTGAATCGAACCGCGACGGAAACTCGAACAACTATTCATACAACTTTGGCGCTGAAGGCTTGCCAGCCGATCAGAGCATTTTGGTGGAACGCCACAAGGTGATGCGAAACCTACTGGCCACTCTGCTGTTCTCATCGGGTATCCCCATGGTTACCGCCGGCGACGAACGCGCTAAGACCCAACAGGGTAATAACAACGCCTACTGCCAGGACAACGTGCTCAGCTGGGTGAAGTGGGAACTTTCTGAATTCGAATCTAAATTGGAAGACACATTCGCTTACCTCACTCGTTTGCGCAGCGAGAATGCGTCGCTTCGTCCGGTGAATTTTGGTTCATTTGAAAAATCTGAAGTTGGCACCGACCTAATCCGTTGGTATTCGTCGACTGGCGAAATAATGAACGAGGACGACTGGAATTCGTCGGAGACTCGTGTGATTCAGCGATTGGCCGAGAATGTGGACGAATCCGGCAACCGTAATCTAACGCTTCTGGTAATCAACGGTTCCGAGGAAGACGTTGACCTGGTTTTGCCGAGTTGGGAATCGGCTCCCAACTTTGAACTGCTCTGGGACAGCGCCTTAGAGTCTCCAAAGGCTCTCGACGCGAAATACAAAGCTGGCGGAAATGTTGCCATTTCGGAATGTTCTGTGAAACTTTTCCGCGCGGTAGCTTCCTAACAATCGCTAAGTTTGTTATGTGAGCACCATAACTTTCCGTCACGGTTCCCCCATTGGGCGTCTCCCGATTTCTTCGGTGAGCCCGGTAGTTGATGGCGGTCGATGGCCAACCAAGGGCATCGTTGGCGAAATGATCCCATTCTCGGCAATTGTGTTCCGCGAAGGACACGACTCTCTTGGTGCGGAACTTCTACTAACCTCCCCTGCCGGCAAAACCAAGGTCGTTCGAATGAACGAGGGTGCCGCCGGTAGCGACAGCTGGCATGCCAAGGCTGTGGTTGATGAACTGGGTAACTGGATTTTCAAAATTCAGGCCTTCAGCGATGAATACGGCACGTGGCACCACAACACCGAAGTGAAGTTGGCTGCTGGCATCGACCAAGAACTGATGATGCTTGAAGGTATTCGACTTTTCACCAAAGCCGCAAGCGAAAAGGGTCGCAGTAAAAAATGCGCTCAGCTGTTGGTTGCCCTTGCCGAAACCTTGAGCGACTCGAATCTAAGTTTTGAAGCCCGCCTGGCCGCTGCCGAAACCGGTGAAGTACTAGCCGCACTGCACAAGGAACCAATTCGTGCCTTAGTTACTCACAGCGACGAATACGTGATCAAATGCGAGCGAACCTTGGCTGGTTCTGGCGCCTGGTACGAGTTCTTCCCGCGCAGCGAAGGTGCCAAGTTCGACGCCAAGACCAAGAACTGGACTTCAGGAACTTTCAAGACCGCGTCCAAGCGCCTACCGGCAGTTGCAGCCATGGGCTTCGAAGTGCTTTACCTACCGCCGATTCACCCAATTGGTCGCGCACACCGCAAGGGTCCAAACAATACTTTGGTCGCCGGTGAACAAGACCCTGGTTCACCTTGGGCGATTGGTTCGGCAGATGGCGGTCACGATGCCGTTCACCCCGATTTGGGAACCGTCAAAGACTTTGAAAAGTTTGTAAAAGATGCCAACGCACTTGGCATTGAAATTGCACTCGACTTTGCGCTACAGGCATCACCAGATCACCCATGGGTTAAGACCAACCCGGAGTGGTTCACCACTCGTGCCGATGGAACCATCGCCTATGCCGAAAACCCTCCGAAGAAATACCAGGACATCTTCCCGATCAACTTCGACAACGACCCAGAAGGCTTCTACCAGGAGGCGCTTCGCCTGTTGAAGCTTTGGATTTCACGCGGGGTAAGAATCTTCCGCGTTGATAACCCGCACACCAAACCGGTTAACTTCTGGGAATGGGTAATTGGCGAAATCAATGCAGAATACCCCGACGTTATTTTCTTGGCCGAAGCGTTTACTCGCCCAGCGATGATGCACATGCTCGGCAAGGTTGGCTACCAGCAGTCGTATACCTACTTCACCTGGCGCAACACCAAATACGAATTGACCCAGTACCTCAACGAACTGGCTCATTCGAGTTCGGCGTTCTTCCGACCGAACCTTTGGGTAAGCACCCCAGATATCCTGGTTCCATTCCTGCAGCACGGAGGAAAAGCCGGTCACAAGTTGCGCGCAGCGCTTGCCGCAATGGCAGGTAGCAGCTGGGGCATGTATGCCGGCTACGAACTCATTGAGGCGACACCTCGCCCTGGTGCCGATGAACACATCGACTCTGAGAAGTACGAATACAAACCGCGCGAGTGGGCCAAGGCTGATAAGGCTGGAACCACCATTGCGCCTTACATCACTCAGCTCAATGAGATTCGTAAAGCACACCCAGCCATCGGGCAGATTCGTAACCTAGAAACACACAACTCGAGTGATGAATCAATCTTTGTGTTCTCCAAGCACCTCTCGGCGGAACACTCCCCAACTGGCAAGGCCGACACCGTCATCGTGATTGCCAACCTAGACCCAGCCAACGTTCACGAAGCCGACATCCACTTGGATCTCTGGAAACTTGACCTCGGCTACGACTACCCATTCAAGGTAACCGACCTTCTAACCGGCGACAGCCGCAGCATCAGCGCAAAGAGTTACGTGCGCATCGACCCAAGCGAACAGCCGGTCGTAATCTTACGAGTAGATCGCGAGAACTAACCATGGCCAAATCGAGCACAGTGAAACTTCCTGAACTTTCGCACGACCTGCTCGATAAGGTCAGTAACGGTAAGTACCACGACCCCCACTCGGTGCTCGGTGTTCACCAGATTGATGGCGGTTGGGTAATTCGTGCCCTGCGCCCACTAGCCACCAAGGTTGTTGCCGTGGTTGGTAAAACCAAAGTTGAACTGACCCACAGTTTCAATGGAATCTTCGAAGGTTTCGTTTCTGGTAAGTCTGTTCCCGACTATCGCGTCCACGCTTTCTATGAAGAGGGTGAATGGCTTGGTGACGACCCTTACCGACACCTGCCAAAGGTCGGCGAAATGGATCTTCACCTAATTGCTGAGGGGCGCCATGAAGAATTGTGGCGTGCATTAGGAGCAAACCTAAAAGACGGTGGAGTTTCGTTTGCGGTTTGGGCTCCAAATGCTCAGGCTGTGCGCGTCATTGGTGATTTCAACGGCTGGAATGGCGTTGGACATTCAATGCGCGTCATGGGTTCTAGCGGCGTTTGGGAGCTCTTTGTTCCTGGTCTTGAAGCAGGCACCAAATACAAGTTCGAGATTCTCACCAAGGCAGGCGCTTGGATCTCCAAGATTGACCCACTGGCAAAGTTTGCCGAGACTCCTCCCCAAACCGCATCGGTTGTAACGGCGAGTTCCTACAAGTGGAAAGACAAAACTTGGCTAACCGCTCGCGCAAAACGCGACGCCTTGGCTTCGCCAATGAGCATCTATGAACTGCACGTGGGCTCATGGCGTGGAGGTTTGAACTACCGAACCTTGGCCGACGAACTCATTCCATACGTGCAGCAGCTGGGATTCACCCACGTTGAGTTCATGCCGATTATGGAACACCCTTACGCTCCTTCTTGGGGTTACCAGGTCACCGGCTACTTCGCACCAACCTCGCGTTTTGGCAGCCCCGACGATCTTCGATACCTCATCGACAAACTGCACCAAAACGGCATTGGCGTAATCCTCGACTGGGTTCCAGCTCACTTCCCTAAAGACGAGTGGGCGCTAGGACGATTTGATGGCGAGGCGTTATACGAGCACGCCGACCCACGTCGTGGTGAACACCCCGACTGGGGAACCTTTATCTTCGACTTCGGCCGTACCGAGGTTCGTAACTTCTTGGTTGCTAATGCTCTTTACTGGCTAGAAGAATTCCACATCGACGGCTTGCGCGTGGATGCCGTGGCATCGATGCTGTATCTCGACTACTCGCGAGAAGGCAACGACTGGCTACCAAACGTTCACGGCGGTCGTGAAAACCTCGACGCCATCGCGTTCATGCAGGAAGCCAACGCAACCGCTTACCGCCGCAACCCTGGCGTGATGATGATCGCTGAAGAATCAACAAGTTGGGGTGGCGTTTCGGCACCTACCGATGGTGGCGGACTTGGCTACGGCTTCAAGTGGAACATGGGCTGGATGAACGATTCACTTCGTTACATCGAGAAAGACCCAATGTATCGCTCACACCACCACGGCGAACTAACCTTCTCGATGCTCTACGCATACGATGAGAAGTTCATATTGCCAATTAGCCACGACGAAGTTGTGCACGGTAAGGGATCGCTCTTGGCCAAGATGCCTGGCGACCGCTGGCAGCAACTGGCCAACGTTCGCGCCTATCTAGCTTTCATGTGGTCACACCCTGGCAAGCAGCTACTGTTCATGGGTAGCGAGTTTGGGCAGCAAACCGAGTGGAACCAGGAGCAAGGTTTGGAGTGGTGGATCCTCGAGCAGGAGCCTCACCAGAAACTGCAGTCGCTGGTTAGCGAACTGAACCGCAACTACCTTGAAAACCCTGCACTTTGGGAACAAGACCACAACCACGCTGGCTTCCAGTGGGTTGACGGCGGAAATTCGGGTCAGAACGTACTTACTTTCATTCGCTACGACAAGAAGGGCAACCCAATTGCCTGTGTCATCAACTTTGCTGGCAACCCGCACTACGACTTCCGTCTTGGTTTGCCGGTGGCTGGTGCATGGGATGAAATCCTCAACACTGACTCCGAAAACTTTGGTGGGTCAGGCGTTGGCAACCTCGGACGAATTGAAACCAGCGGCGAAGGATCACATGGTCAACCATTCGCGGCGACCATCCAGGTTCCGCCACTTGGCGCCGTTTGGTTCAGACCAGCGAAGGCTAGTAAAGCAAAGTAGCTAGTTTGGCGCGAGCCGCCTTGACGTGCTCGTTGCTTGTTCCAGCAATTTCAAAAGACTCAAGAAGTCTCGCTTTTATGATTTCTTTTTGCTCCGGCGTTACCTGAACATAAAGCGATAGCAGCAGGTTGAAAGCCGATTCGAAGTCGCCGATGGCAGCCAGAACGTCGGCTAGTGTGATGGCCTCGTCGAAGTTGGTTGGCTGAGACTCAAGAATTTCCTCGTGAGGCAAATCCATGGTTCGCTTCATCAAGCTCACCTGAGCAAAAAGCGCTGAGGTGGCAGAGTCTTTAGGGTTTTCGGCTTTCAGTTTGGTTAGCAGTGCCAAGGCCTCATCTACCTTGCCGTCGTCAACCAGCGCCAGCGCCTCAGCCAAAGGCTTTGGCAAGGGTGGAAGCTCTTGCGGAGCCTCGCCTTCAACCAATCTCCCAGTAACCCCCTGAGCCTTGGCTCCAGCGATTAGCTGATCCAACACCGATTCAATTTGAGCGCTGGCAAGTTTGCCATCGAAAACCGGAACCGGCTTACCCGCGATAACGGCAAACAATGAAGGTGTCGTGGTTGAGCCAAAAGCCGCTGCCACTCGAGGTTCGGCACTGGCATCAACGCGTCCTAGAAAGGCTTGGCCGGCTCGATTGCGAACCGCTGCTTCTAGGGTTTCGTCGAAGTTATCTGAATAGAACTCGAGCAACACTGGCACAACTTTAGAAATTTCAACCAGGGTTGGCAAATTCTTTTCGGTGACCGCCGCCACAAAATTCGCAACCGTCACCGGAGGCACGTCCGAAGTAGCTGCAGGTTTGAGTTTGGAAAGATCGATTCCGCCAGAAAAAGCCATTAGAGCGATTTCACCTTCAGCAAACCGGTCTGCCAGCCGAGCAACTGAATGCGAGAATCTTGACCAACGGATGGCACATAGAACAACAGCATGTCGCCGTAGGTGGAAACCACACCCTTAAGCGAACCCTTGGCGCCTAGAGCAACCTGCTGCAGCTCGTTTACGGTAATTCCCGAATTGCGCTTGGTTGGTTTGATCTTGGTGACGTCTTTCATGTAGACGGCCACCAGCGCTCCACCCCCGGAGGTTGCTAGACCGAGCGGTTCGGGGTCGCCCAAAACGTGCTCGTAGGTCAGCTTGGCTTTCTTCAACGCTGCAACCTGGTTCTTCTGCTCTACCGAAAGCGTTTGATAGAACTTGTCGCCGGTTAGTTCAAACTTTCCGAAGTACGCCGAGCTCGAACCAGTATCGATCAGGTTTCCGTAAGCGTTTGGCAAGTCGCTCGGGCTGAGGGTTAGGTAAGCCGAATCTGGAGTTACTGGAACGGCACCCTCGGTTACCGCAGGAACCTGCGGAAGTTTTACACCAGAAGCCAAGGTTGCCAGGTAGAGCACCTTGTACTGCAGGCGCGGAGCATCCTGGCGAAGCACCAACATTTGTGGCGCGGTGTCTTTCTTGTTACCAGTGGCTACCATCAGAATTCGTGGCCAGTCGCTAGTAGCCGAAGGCAAACTTAGCGTTAGCGGCGAGGAGTAAATTGGTTCGAGCGCTGGAGCTTTTTTGGTCTTTTTAAGAAGACCGTAGGCGGCGTCGCG
>Ga0228701_1002655_pt1 | contig 10245 bp, 9 predicted proteins | sample McNCre117_Aug_MG_2_FD_178017 | JGI IMG/M metagenome (GOLD analysis project Ga0228701, IMG submission 178017) | Freshwater microbial communities from McNutts Creek, Athens, Georgia, United States - 11-17_Aug_MG | ecosystem: Environmental > Aquatic > Freshwater > Creek | place: USA: Georgia...
CGAGAAGCTGCAAGCCCAAGGCATTGTCATCACCGGTGGGTCTGTCGAGTCTGTCGAGCGTCGCATCCCGCGCGAGCTCGACAAATGGACCAAGGTGGTCAAAGGCAGCCAATTGAAATTTGATTGATCACGCCGCGTATTTTTTCGGAGCCTCTCATGACGCAAGTCTCTTCCCCATCACCCGAAGGCAGCATCGACTGCGAGGTCGATGGCCATGTGCTGTTGATCTCCATCAACCGTCCTGCCAAACGCAACGGTTTCACGCCCAAGATGTTTCGCGAACTCGGCGAAGCCTACACACGGCTAGAAGATGACCCGTCCTTGCGCGTCGGTGTGCTCTGCGCCAAAGGCGACCACTTCACGGCAGGTCTAGATTTGCCCACCCTCGTGCCCTTGATGCAACGCGGCGAAAAAGCCGTGCCCTTGGGCCTGGTCGACCCTTTGAACCTGGGCATGGACGGCTACCGCCGCCGCGTCAAACCCATGGTGGCGGCAGTGCAGGGCATCACCTACACCTTAGGCATTGAGCTGATGTTGGCGGCCGACATTGTGATTGCCGCAGACGACTGCCGTTTCTCGCAGCTTGAGGTGCAACGCGGCATCATGGCCACGGGCGGTGCCACCTTGCGCATGGCCGAGCGCGCAGGCGCGGGCAATGCGCTGCTGCACCTGCTCACTGCCGATGTGTTTGACGCGCAAGAAGCCTTGCGTTTGAACTTTGTGCAACGTGTGGTGCCAGCCGGGCAGCAACTCAAGGCCGCGCTGCAAGTGGCACAAGCCATTGCAGTGCAAGCGCCCTTGGCCGTGATTGCCACACGCCAAAACGTGCTGAAGTGCGTGGAGCATGGCCCCATCGTCGCCATGCAAGAGTTCATCACGGTGCAGCAGCGTTTGTCCGCCAGCGCCGATGCGGCCGAAGGCGTGCGCTCGTTTGTTGAAAAACGCCCGGCGCTATTCAGCGGCAAATAAACACAACTATCAGTCGTATTTATTGAAACCTATGAGTAATATATCTATTGACTAAATGAAACTCATGAGTTAAATTTAATGCGATTAAATAGAACTCATAGGTATCATGAAAAAGCAATTTCAAGATCTTCAACTCCAGCAAATGGATGCCTTGCTCGGCTCTTGGCGGGCTGCTCAGCTGCCTTCTCGCCCCAAGTCGGGCTGGGTGCGTGCTGTGCGTGAGAGCTTAGGTATGTCGGCTGCGGCCTTTGCCAGACGGCTCGGTATGACGCATGCGGGGGTAGGTAAGTTGGAGTCCGCTGAAGCCTCTGATGCGATCACCTTGGCAAGCTTGCGTAAGTTGGCGCAGGCTTTGGACTGCGAGCTGCAATACGCGCTGGTTCCAAGAACAAGCCTCGCACAACAACTTCAAGACCGGGCACATACTGTGGCAAAGGAGCGTTTGCTCCCGATTGCACACAGCATGGCGTTGGAGGATCAGGCTGTGAGTGGCCCCTCAAACCAGCTTCAATTGGATCTTGCTATGAAAGCGCTACTTGAAGGATCGCGTCGCGAATTGTGGTGAGATTTAGCGCATGGAATTTCAGTATGCGGTGGGTGCCACACCCTTTGATCCCGATGAAGCGGTCGGTTTGGTGCCTGTGCACATCACGACACAGGCAGACCTGAACGCGTGGGAGCAAGTCAATATTGCGCTGGGGGAGCGTTGGGGCGTTCGCCAGAAGAGGCGAGAGCTGTTGGATGAAGGTTTTCTTCGCGATTTGCACCGTCAGATGTTTGACAAAACATGGAAGTGGGCCGGGACGTTTCGCCGTAGCAATAAGAACATTGGTGTGGATTCATGCCTTCCCCAACGGAAACGGCCGCCATGCACGCTTGATGGCAGATTTATTGATCATGCGGCTTGGACGTCCTCGATTGACTTGGGGTGGTACCAGTGCGGCGCTTACATCGGTGGGGAAACTGCGTGAGCGATATCTGCAGGCGTTGCGTGCGGCGGATCAAGGGCAAATCGATGGACTGATCGAGTTTGCTCGCAGTTAGCGTTGTGTTGCGAAGCGTTTAGATTGTTTTCATCGTTCGCGCGGAAAACGTAAAAAATTCACGCTTCGTCTTTTCAGACGAGGCGCCTGGCCTCGTGTTCAGGCAGTATGGTGGCTCAATTGAGGAGAACCGTACCCATGATGGCTGGACCACTTGCAGGAATGAAGGTGATTGAAATGGCGGGCATTGGCCCTGGGCCGTTCTGCGCCATGATGCTGGCCGATATGGGCGCCGATGTGGTGCGCATTGCACGGCCTGACGCCAAGCTCGACCACCGCGATGTGCTCAGTCGCAACCGCACCGTGCTCAATTTGGATTTGCGTCAACCCGAGGCGGTGCAGCAGGTGTTGGCGCTGATCGCCCAAGCCGATGTGCTGATTGAGGGTTTCCGCCCCGGCGTGATGGAGCGTTTGGGTCTGAGCCCAGAGGTGTGTTTGGCCCGCCAACCCCGCTTGGTCTATGGCCGCATGACGGGTTGGGGTCAGCATGGCCCGCTGTCGCAGGCGGCTGGGCACGACATCAACTACATCGCCATCACCGGTGCCTTGCATGCGGTGGGTCGCGCAGGCGAAGCCCCCGTGCCGCCGCTCAACTATGTGGGTGACTTTGGCGGTGGCGCCATGCTGCTGGCCGTGGGTATTTTGAGCGCGGTGTTTGAAAGCCAGCGCTCGGGCAAAGGCCAAGTGGTGGATGCTGCCATGACCGATGGCTCGGCCTTGCTCTCGGCCATGATGTACGCCTTGAAAGCCGCAGGCCGATGGAACAACCAGCGCGGTGACAACTTGCTCGATGGCGGTGCCTTTTTCTACGACACCTACGCCTGCGCCGATGGCCGCTATGTGGCCGTGGGTGCGATTGAACCCCAGTTCTATGCCTTGCTGCGCGAGAAGTGCGGTATTGCCGACGACCCGCAGTTCGATGCCCAAATGGACCGCCATGCCTGGCCGCTGCTCAAGCTGCGTTTGGCTGAGGTGTTTCGCACCCGCACCCGTGACGAATGGTGCGCTGTGCTCGAAGGCAGCGACGCCTGCTTTGCACCCGTGCTCGATTGGGATGAAGCGCCCCAACATCCGCATAACCAAGCGCGCCAGACCTACCTCGATCTGAACGGTGTGATGCAACCCGCGCCTGCACCGCGCTTTGAGCGCACGCCCTCGGCCACGCCGCAGGAGGCGACGGCAGGTTCTGTCAACGCCGTGCTCGCGCGCTGGGCTGCATAAGCGAGTTCGCATCCCGGCAAGCTGCTTTTCTCTCTTTTTCTTTTCAGGACTTTTGACATGGCCATTGATTTCAAACGCTCGTGGACAGATCCCGACTTAGACCAATTCCGCGACACCGTGGTGCGCTTCATCGAAGAAGAAATGCTGCCCGACGACGACGCCGCGCGCAAACGCGGCCATGTGGGCCACGACATCTGGCGCAAGGCGGGCGCCACCGGTTTGTTGTGCACCGACATCCCCGACACCTGGGGCGGTGGTGGCGGTGACTTCCGCCACGAGGTGGTGTTCTACGAAGAAATGTGCCGTCGCAGCTTGACCGGCATGAACGCCTCGGTGCATTCCATCGTGGCGCATTATTTTTTGAACCACGGCACCGAAGAACAAAAACGCCACTACCTGCCGCGCATGGCGCGTGGCGAGATCGTGGGCGCCATTGCCATGACCGAGCCCGGCACGGGCTCTGACCTGCAAGGCATTCGCACCCGCGCCCAGCGCGTGGGCGAACACTATGTGCTCAACGGCTCCAAGACCTTCATCTCCAACGGCTTCTTGGCGGGCGTGGTGTTGGTGGTGTGCAAGACCGATCCGACCCAAGGCGCCAGCGGCACCTCCATCTTGATTGTGGACACCGAGAACTGCCCGGGCTTTCGGGTCGGCCGCGTGCTCGACAAGATGGGTCTCAAAGCACAAGACACCTCGGAGCTGTTTTTTGACGATGTGAAAGTCCCTGTCACCCAGCTGTTGGGCGGCAAAGAAGGCCAAGGCTTTTACCAACTCATGGGCGACTTGCCCTATGAGCGCTTGATCATTGGCGTGACCGCCTTGGCCGCCATGGAAGGCGCCTACGAAGCCACGCTGGCCTATGTGCGCGAGCGCCAAGCCTTTGGCCAGCCGATTGCCAACTTTCAAAACACCAAGTTCAAGCTGGCCGAAGTCGCCACCGAAATCAAGGTGGGTCGCGCCTTCATGGACCGCTGCGTGGAAGACCTGGTGGCGGGCAAGCTCGACACGGCGACAGCGTCGATGGCCAAGCTCTGGGGCTCGGAGGCACAGGGGCGCGTGATCGACACCTGTTTGCAATTGTTCGGTGGCTACGGCTACATGAACGAGTACCTGATTGCCCGCATGTACACCGATGCGCGCATTCAGCGCATTTACGGCGGCACCAGCGAAATCATGAAAGAAGTCATTTCGCGCGCCATGTAAACCCGCTGCGTACATTCACCCAGAGAGGCGACCCGATGCAAGACATTCTCGACATGCAAGAGCAGGGCGGTGTGCTGCGGCTCACCATGAACCGGCCCGAGCGCCTGAATGCGCTCAACCCCGCATTGGCCACAGCCTTGCGCACTTGTTTTCAAGGGCTGTACCACCGCCCCGAAGTGCGGGTGGTCATCTTGCAAGGCGCGGGCAACAACTTTTGTGCGGGCTTGGATTTGAAAGAACAATCACCCGGCAAAGACTTGGGTACCAGCGGCATGCTGCAAGTGCAGCACAGCATCCGAGACATCATGCTGGCCATGCGGCGCTGTCCGCAACCCATCATCAGCGTGATTCAAGGCGCAGCGAGTGGCGGTGGCTTTGCTTTGGCATTGGCCTCGGACATTCGCTTGTGCACGCCCGAAGCGCGCATGAATGCCTCATTCCTGCGCATTGGTTTGACGGGTTGCGACATGGGCGTGAGCTACTTTTTGCCACGCATGGTGGGCAGCTCGGTCGCTGCCGAATACCTGCTCACGGGGCGCTTCATGCACGCCCAACGCGCCCACGCCTTGGGGCTGGTCAGCCACGTTGGCAGCTTGGCCGAGATGCAGCAAGAAGCCCAGGCCCTGGCCGACGACATGCTGCGCACCACGCCCATGGGTTTGCGTTTCACCAAGGAGGCCCTGGGCCACAGCCTAGAGATGTGTAGCCTGGACGCTGTGATTGCCATGGAAGACCGCCAGCAAGTGCTGTGCACCCAAAGTGACGATTTCCGCGAAGGCATGCAAGCGTTTTTAGAAAAACGCCCGCCACGCTACACCGGGCGCTGAGCGCTGCGAGCACCCGACCCGCAACGGCGCGCCCTTCATCACTCTTTCACATCAACCCTCACACACACAAGGACTCTCCATGACACTCGATGATCTGATTTACAAACCCGGCTTGCTGCAAGGCCAACGCGTGTTGGTCACGGGCGGTGGCACGGGCCTGGGGCGTGTGATGAGCGAGGCCCTGTTGCTGTTGGGGGCCGAGGTTCATATTTGCGGTCGCCGTGGTGGGGTGGTGGACGAAACAGCCAATGCCTTGATGACGCAACACGGCGGGCGCGTGGTGCCCTGGGTGTGTGACATCCGTAGCGACGAAGCGATTCAGGCCATGCTCGACAGCATTTGGCGCGACCACGGTCCGCTGGATGGCTTGATCAACAACGCGGCGGGCAACTTCATCAGCCGCACCGAAGACTTGTCCTCACGTGCTTTCGATGCAATTGCCAACATCGTGTTTCGCGGCAGTTTTTACATGACGCTGGAATGCGGCAAACGCTGGTTGGCCGAAGGGCGCAAGGCCTCGGTCATTTCCATTCTGACCACCTGGGTGTGGAACGGCTCGGCCTTCACTGTGCCTTCTGCCATGTCCAAAGCGGGCTTGAATGCCATGACGCAATCGTTGGCGGTGGAGTGGGGCGGGCGCGGTATTCGGCTCAATGCCATTGCACCGGGTTTGTTCCCCACCGAAGGCATGAGCGCGCGTTTGAACCCGAAGGGCGGCGAGCACAAACCCGAAGGCAACCCCATGGGGCGTGCTGGGCGCATGCCGGAGCTCGCCAACCTGGCGGTGTTTTTGATGGGGCCGGGTTCGGAATTCCTCAACGGCCAAACCATTGCCATCGACGGCGCGCAGTACCAAGCCACCGGCGGTAACTTTGCGCGTTTGGCCAGCTGGACCGATGCCGACTGGCAGCAAGCCCGCAACAACATTGAACAGAAAAACGCCAATGACCGGAGACAACGTCATGTCTGAGTGGAATTTTCAAGACCGTGTGCAAGTGAGCTTTGCGCCCAACGGCGTGGCCGAGGTGGCCTTGACACGCGCCGACAAAATGAATGCGCTCGACACCGCCATGTTCGAGGCCTTGCTGCAAGCAGGCGAATGCTTGGCGGGTTTGCAGGATTTGCGCGTGGTGGTGTTGCACGGTTTGGGTCGCGCGTTTTGCGCCGGCCTGGACATGGGCAACTTTGCCAAGATGGCACAAGGCGATGCCTTGTCGTCTTTGTCCGACTTGGTGCCGCGCACCCATGGCATCGCCAACCATGCGCAGCAGGTGGTGTGGCAGTGGCGCGCGCTGCCGGTGCCCGTGGTGGCTGCGGTGCACGGCGTGGCTTTTGGCGGTGGCTTGCAGCTCGCCTTGGGGGCCGACATTCGCTATGCCGCGCCCGACACCCGTTTGTCGGTGCTTGAAATTCAATGGGGCTTGGTACCTGACATGGCAGGCATTGCATTGCTGCGCGAACTGGTGCGCGCCGATGTGGCGCGCGAGCTGGTGTATTCAGGCCGCATTTTGCAAGCCGACGAAGCCTGTCAACTCGGCTTGGTCACGTCCGTGCATGCCGACCCCTTGGCGCAAGCGCGTGCCTTTGCCCAGCAAGTGGCAGCCCGCAACCCCGATGCCGTGCGTGCCGACAAGCGTTTGCTTAACGCCTCTACCGATGCCGACGAGGCCGCTTTGTTATTGGCTGAGTCGCGTGAACAGCAAGTGATTTTGGGCAGCCCCAACCAGCGTGAGGCGGTGCGGGCGCACCAGGAAAAACGCGCCCCGGTGTTTAGTTCCGTTGCAAGCCCATTTGCCAAGCCTTGAAGGTTTCACTGCGCGCAATTATTTGGGCGCATAAAAATAGTATTCGCCAAAAATTCTGCGCATGGCCAAACTATGCAACTCAAAAGTTGCCAGCATTTTTGCGGTAGGGTGAAGCGTTCTTGCGCGTGCGTCGTTGACCATTTGGGTGCTGGTGATCAAACCCATGTCTTCAAAGTTCCTGATGCGAATACGCATCGCCCGACCAGTCAATCGCACGACAAGCGTTTTCATATGCGCGTCATTGGGTTCGTCGCGTAACAACCAGCGCTTCACGAGTGCGAAATATAAATCGCGGCCGGATGCGGTTTTGAGGCAAGGCAAGTGCTCTCTCTCCCATTCATTCAAGCGTGCCATCGAGATCAATCCATGCCTCAACTCGGAGTGGTGCGGTAACACGTAGGGGAAAAGACACATACATCCTTACTGCCCGGGCAAACCGACGCGTGATAGGTGAAAAACGCACGCGTTAAACGCAGCTGGAATTGATCGCGACTTAAATCAAGCCGAGCTTGCGTGCAATCGCCACCGCCTGGGTGCGGCTGTGCGCGCCCAGCTTCATATTGATGTTGCGCAAGTGGGTGCGCACGGTGCTGTCGGATACATAAAGCTTTTCGGCCATGGCGCTGTTGGAATAGCCTTCCACCAAAAGCTGCAAGACCCGAATTTCTTTGCGGGTCAGTGGCTCCAAAATGCCAGCCTGCGGCGAAGCAGCCTTTTCACTCTCGGAGGGCAGGGGGCCAAAGGCCTGCAACAAGCGTTGCAGGTAGTCGCCCATCAAGGGGTCGCGCACTTGGCCGCTCTCGTGCAGGGTTTGGTAGCGCTGCACCAGCAGCCCCAAGGCAGGACCTTCGTCCAAGATCAAGCGCATGAAACCTTCTTGACACGCCCATTGCAACGCACTGCCCACTTGGGCCACGGCAGCGGGCAAGTCGCCCGCGCGTTGCAAGGCCATGGCACGCAGCAGTTGCAGGCTGAGCACGCGGCGTTGGCGTGAGGCTGCCACAGCGGTAGCCAGCTCGGCCTCCAGCGCAGGCAAGCAACGGGTGGCATCGCCAAACGCAATCTCCCAGCGCAGTCGAGCCAAGCCCATGTATTCGATGTCATGGGCCAGCAAGCGTTGGCCTTGGGCGCGTTGCCACAGCGTGGGGTCGTCGGCGCGCACCAGCTCGTCTTGCGAGGCGGCAGCATTGCCTTGCAGCAGCAACAAGCGGGCGCGTTCCAGCCGGGCGGCGGCCACCACGCGTGGCAGCTTGCGTTGGTTGCCCAAATATTCCAATTCAGTGATGGCCAGCCAGGCCGCATCCACATCGCCGTGGATGAAGGCAATGCGCGAGCGCATGACATGGCTCAAGATCATGTGGTCGGGCAAGCCCACATCGCGTGCCAGTGGCAAATACACATTGAGCAAATGGTCGGCTTGGTCGATTTGGTTCGACTCGTAGACGATGCTGGCATAGAGCACACCGGCCCATGCATTGCCATGGGTGTGGTGAAAGTTCACCGCGTGGGTGGCGTCCACCGCCAAGCGAAACCGTGCGCTGGCCTGGCGCAAGCGGCCTTGCTGCAAGTCCAGCAAACCTTCGGTGGTCTCGGAGTACATGCGGTGAAAGGTGCTGTTGCGGCGGTCTTGCTGACGGGCTGCGTCGAGCAGCTGCTGGGCCTCGCGTGGCTGACCACACACCGAAGTGTTGTGGGCCATGGCGTTGAGCAGGGTGATGTCTGCGAATTCGCTGCCCGTGGGCAATTGGTCCATGGCCTGGCGACCCAGGAGCAAGGCCTCTTCGCTGTGGTCTTGCATGGCCAACAGCATGGGGCGTATGCACATGGCATTGCTTTGAAAGCTGGCGTCTTTGAGCCCCAGGGCTTCGTGGCGTTCCAACATCTCCATCGCCACCCACGGGCCACGGGTGAAGCAAGCAGCCCAAATGGCCACCATCGTCAAATGCGAATGCTGTTCCAGCAGAGCAGAGGGCACGCTGCTGAACCAGCGCGACAACAAGCGCATGCGCCCTTGCTCTAAAAACTGTTCACCGTGTGTGGCCAGCAGCGCCATGGCGTGCGGAAAGTCGCCGCCTTCGATCGCGTGGTCAATCGCAGGCACGGGGCGACCTTGCGATTCGTACCAACCGGATGCGGCCAAGTGCAGGCGCGCCACGTCATCGGGCGATTCGTGTTGCAACTGGTTGCGCAAGTAGTCGGCAAACAGGCTGTGGTAGCGCCAGGTGCGTTGCTCGCTGGCGACCGGCGTTAAAAACAGCTGTTCGGTGTCGAGTTGTTCCAGCAACTGCGCGCAGTCCACCCGTGGATTGAGCGCGCTGCACACGGACGCGTCGAGCTGGCGCAAGATGCTGGTGCGCAGCAAAAAGCGCCGAATCTGGGGCGACTGGCGGGCCAACACGTCCTCGGCCAGGTAATCGGCCACGGCACGGTTGGAGCCGGAAAAACGCGCCACAAAATCGGCCGGGTCCACCGCCCGGTCCAAGGCCATGGCCGCCAGCCACAGGGCAGCCACCCAGCCTTCGGTTTTTTCGTGCAACTGAAACAACTGGTCGGCGCTGAGTTTGTGAGGGTGCGGACGTTGGGCAAAAAAGTGCGCTGTGTCTTGCAGGCTAAAGCGCAGCCGCTCGGCATCAATTTGGGTCAGTTGACCGCGCACCCGCAAACGCGCCAAGCCAATTTGGGGCAGGCTGCGAGAGCCAATCACCAAGTGGCCGTGGCGGGGTAAGTTGTGGGCGATCTCGCGCACGATCGTCAGCAAGGCGGCTTCGTGAATGGCTTCAAACTCATCCAAGAACAGGGCGAAGGGTGTTTCAATCCGCGTCAAAGCCTGCACGGTATCGGCGCCTTGGGCGGGTGTGTGCGTGATGCGACCGAGCTGGCGCACGGCCGTGTCCAAGCAGTTCAAAAAGCGCGACACATCGTTGTCGGCGCGGTCGAGTGTGAGCCAGGCCGTGGCCACGCCAAGCTCTTCCAGACGCTCACGCGCTTGCATCATGGCGGTGCTTTTGCCAAATCCAGCCGGCGCATGAACCAGCACCAATTGGCCTTCGCTGCGGCAAATCGTGTCGCACAAGCTGGCGCGCACCACTTGCGAGGTTTCAAGCGCAGGGGGATTGAATTTGCTTTCCAACCCCAGGGTGATGCCCGCAGCCAGGGAGGCCGAGTCAGCAGTGT
>Ga0228701_1002657_pt1 | contig 10240 bp, 8 predicted proteins | sample McNCre117_Aug_MG_2_FD_178017 | JGI IMG/M metagenome (GOLD analysis project Ga0228701, IMG submission 178017) | Freshwater microbial communities from McNutts Creek, Athens, Georgia, United States - 11-17_Aug_MG | ecosystem: Environmental > Aquatic > Freshwater > Creek | place: USA: Georgia...
ATACTATCAGTAAAGCGGTTACTACTATCCTTTTTTAAGAGGACTTGTCTTTGTTGCTGCCCAAATAAGGGGCTAAGCAATAATAAACTGGCAATTGTTCCCAATAACTTAGTCATGACTAAATTGTTTAAAGTTTCAAAAATGATACTGGGAACAGGGAAAAGCTATGAGAAGTGCACGAATGGTGCGGTACCTTCCCTTCGCAGGCATTACCCTGTTCAGGTTCAACGGGTGTATCTCAGCCTTTTACAGCACCCCGAGGACGGTGTAAAATTAATATGCAATTTTCAATTGACCAACTGTAACTTTATTTTTAGATTTTCGTTTTATATTTAAAACAACTTAATATGAAAAAGATAGTATTGGCATTGGTATTCATGGTGCAGCTTGTAGCAAATGCTCAGAAATCGGGACTTATCTATGACGATAACGCACAAAAAAGAAATGTTACAGCATTTAATGCAGTAAGTGTATCCAATGCTATCGATTTGTATTTAACCCAATCAAATGTGAATGAAGTGGCAGTTAGTGCAGCCAATTCTGAAATTAGAGACGAAATTATCACAGAAGTGATTGGTGGTACTTTGGTTATTAGAATGTCGAATAACAATAATTGGTTTAGCTGGAAAAAATGGGGTAACACAAAGGCCAAAGCATATGTGAGTATTAAGGAAATCAATGCAATCACGGCTTCAGGTGCTAGTAATGTACACATTATCGGAAATATTGAATCCCCCAAGTTGAAGATCAAAATGTCCGGAGCAAGTGATTTGAAAAATGCGACTATTAATGCAGGTACCTTATTGTTGGATTTATCCGGCGCTTCCAATTGTAAAGCTACTACCAAATCAAATAGCTTAAGTGTGGATGCTTCAGGCGCAAGTGATGTAGAGTTAACTGGTAATACAGATGATTTGGCTGTAGAAGTATCAGGTGCTAGTAGTGCTAAATTGTATAATCTTGTTGCAAAAGCTGCCAATGTGCATGCATCGGGCGCAAGTGACGCAAAAGTATTCGTAACTCAATTAATCAAAGCGCAAGCATCTGGTGCTAGTAATATTAATTATAAAGGCGCTCCCAAAGTGGCAGAATCAAATGCGTCAGGGGCATCCAATATCCATCATAGAGATTAATTCAATAAAACTTGGATAAGAACTATTTTTGACCTACCTTTGCTCTCCAAACATCGCGAGGTAGAGCAGCGGTAGCTCGTCGGGCTCATAACCCGAAGGTCGGAGGTTCGATCCCTTCCCTCGCAACATAGTAACCCGCTCCCGATTCATATCGAGAGCGGATTTTTTTTATAGTAACTTTGAGTATTAAACTATATTGGAATGAAGGTCGGTTTTGTAAACATATTTGGTAAGCCTAATGCTGGGAAGAGCACTTTGCTGAACGCTATTATGGGCGAGAAGATGGCAATTGTTTCTTCCAAAGTGCAAACCACCCGCCACCGAATTAAGGCTTTCTTGAATAAGGAAGACGAATACCAGATTATTTTTTCGGATACGCCGGGGATCATTGACCCCAAATATAAGCTACATGAGAAAATGATGGGGGCAGTCAAAAGTGCACTCGAGGATGCTGATCTAGCTTTATTGATGGTAGATGTACGCGATGATTTATCGGAAGTGGACGCCATATTTAGTGCACTTAAGTTAAAAGTTCCTGCCATTGTTGTATTGAATAAATCAGATTTAGCAAAAGGTACCCAAGTTAAAGAAGCTACCGCCTTCTTCAAAGAGAAAAAATATTGCAATCAAATTATTTGCATTAGTGCACTGAATATCAATGATATAGATAGGTTATTGAAAGTAATATTAGAAATTATTCCAGAAGGTGTTCCTTTTTATAGTCAAGAGGATTTGAGCGATTTGCCTACCAAGTTTTTTGTAAGTGAGATAATTAGAGAGAAAATTTATCAATTATTTGGAGAAGAAATTCCATATCATACCGCTGTTTTGGTCAACTCATATAAAGAACAACCCTTGTTGATCAAAATACAAGCAGATATTGTGGTAAACAGGGAGACTCAGAAGTCGATAATTATAGGAGAAAAAGGCAAGATGATTAAAGAGATTGGAGTATTGGCAAGAAAAGATATAGAAGCCTTTATAGGAAGTAAGGTATATTTGGAGTTATTTGTGAAAGTAAAGCCTAAATGGCGAGATAACGAGTTGAAATTAAAAGAATACGGGTATCAATAAAATTATTAGTTAACTTATTATAAATAATTGATTAATAAATACTTATAATAAGTTAATTGAATATAAAAATAAAATAATTATGAGCTATACAGTAGCCATTGTGGGAAGACCCAATGTAGGAAAAAGTACTTTGTTTAATCGCTTGTTAGAAGAGCGAAAGGCCATTGTGGATGACGTGAGTGGTGTAACTCGTGACCGTCAATATGGTGTAACTGAATGGAATGGTAAAACATTCAATGTGATAGATACAGGTGGATTTGTACCAGATTCAAGTGATATGTTCGAAACGGAGATTAGAAAGCAGGTGAGAATTGCTATTGACGAGGCAAATGCCATTGTATTTATGGTGGATGCGGCAACAGGGATGACTGATTTAGATGAAGCTATGGCTGATATGTTAAGAAGAACGACTAAACCTGTCTATGTTACTGTAAATAAAGTAGATAATTCTACTCGTGCTTTAGAAGGTACTGAGTTTTATGGTATGGGCTTCGAACATAACTTTTTCATTAGCTCTATTTCAGGTAGTGGCACTGGAGAATTATTGGACGCCATCACTAGCGCCATCAAAGAGGAACATAATGCTGATAGTTTTGAGAAGGATTTGCCAATGGATGCAGAATCAGAAGCTGAAGCAACTCCCGCTATCCCTAAAATTGCCATCATTGGTCAGCCTAATGCGGGCAAGTCAAGTTTGCTAAATGCCATGATTGGCCAGGAGAGAACTATTGTAAGTGAAATTGCAGGTACCACGCGCGATACCATTCATACTCATTACAATATGTTTCAAAAAGAATTCATGTTGATTGATACGGCAGGTATTAGAAGAAAGAATAAAGAGAAGGATGATTTGGAGTTTTATTCAGTGATTCGTGCCATTAAAGCAATGGATGAGGCAGATGTTTGTTTATTGGTTTTGGATGCTGAAAAAGGGGTGACAGCACAAGATTTGAGTATATTTAGTTTGGCCATCAGAAAAGGTAAGGGTATTGTTGTATTGGTAAATAAGTGGGATTTGATTGAAAAAGATACGAATACAGCACGTGACTATGAGAAAAGATTAAAGGACAAACTGGCACCTTTTACAGATGTACCCATTTTGTTTATTTCTGCCCTAGAAAAAACAAGGATTTTTAAAGCTATTGAGATTGCTTTGGATGTATTTGACAATAAGCATAGAAAAATTGCTACTTCTAAGCTAAATGAGATTATGTTAAAAGCGATTGAGAAATATCAAGCCCCTGTAGTGAGAGGGCATGTTATTAGGATTAAATTTGTACAGCAATTGCCTACTAGGGTGCCTAGCTTTGCATTTTTTACCAATTTCCCTGATGATATCAAGACGCCTTATAGAAATTATCTAGAAAATCAGATCAGAGCTAATTTTAAATTTACTGGGGTGCCTGTTCGTATTTACTTCAGAAAGAAGTAGTTAGAGCTGATATAACTAAGATATTAGCCCTTTTTTTGAAAAAAACTAAATTATTTTAGTTAAAATTTGGTGAATTTATCTTCGGATGATATCTTTGCGGACGTATTAAAAAAAATACCAAACTTAAAAAAATCTGAAAATGAAAAAAGTATTCGCAATTTTCGCTATCGCTGCTTTAGCTGCATGTGGTGGTGCTTCAACTGAAGTTAAAACTGATTCTGCTGCTGCAACTGTTGATACAGCTGCTGTAACTGTAGATTCTACTGCTGTTGCTGCTGATTCAACTAAAGTTGATTCTGCTGCTAAAAAGTAATTAGAAGTATATAACTTCTTGCAAGAAGGTCCCTCAGCATGCTGAGGGATTTTTTTTTATAATCCCCTTTCTGGGGATTTTTGGCATATATATTGCATTATACTCCCTTAGAACCGAATAGCGCCAAATAATACTGCTTGGTGTCATTTTGGCTTTATTCTATTTGACTAATAAATTGATATAGAGTGAATAATATTTTATTTAAGCCGGAGGACGAGAACGAATTCATCCCCTTATTCTCTTTTAACGAGCAGGATATGGAGAATGAACCAGCATTGGAAATAGAGAACGAGATTCCCATTTTACCACTAAGGAATACTGTCTTATTCCCAGGGGTTGTCATACCTATAACTGTAGGTAGAGATAAAAGTATACAAGCAGTAAAAGCTGCTTTTGGTAAGGACAAATTGATAGGGGTAGTATCACAAAAAGATGGCAATATTGAGGATCCCTCCGCCGAGGATTTATGTAAAATTGGCACAGTTGCTAAAGTGATCAAGATGATCAAAATGCAAGATGGAGGCACTACTATTATAATACAAGGTAAAAAACGCTTTGAATTAGTAGAAATGGTGGCTTTAGATCCTTTTTTTACAGCTAAGATCAATGTACTTAAAGAGGAAATTTTGGCAAAAGAGGATCAGAATTTTCAAGCCTACCTTGCTACTATTAAAGATTTAGCTACACAGATTATCCAATTGTCTCCCAACTTCCCATCGGAGGCGGCTATGATTTTAAAGAATATCGAAAGCCCTTTATTTTTAATCAATTTTGTAAGTAGTAATCTGAATGTAGAAATTCCAGAAAAACAGGCTTTATTAGAGCAAAATAATATCACTTTAAGGGCAGAGAAGTTGATCCAATTTTTGCAACAGGAACTACAGTTTGTAGAATTAAAAAATAAAGTTACCAATAAGACAAGGACAGAGATTGATAAGCAACAGCGTGATTATTTCTTACAGCAACAACTAAAAAGTATCAAGGATGAGTTAGGAGGTGATCCTAATGAACGTGAAATAGTGGAGATGAAGAAAAAGGCTGAAAATAAAAAATGGCCTGAAACTGCAAAAAAACTATTTCAAACAGGGCTGGAAAAATTAGAACGCATGCATCCTAGTACGCCTGATTATTCAGTGGTGTACAACCATTTGGACTTGCTTTTGGATTTACCTTGGGATGAATATACAGATGATAATTATGATTTAAAAAATGCTAAAAAAGTATTGGATCATGATCATTATGGGATGGCAAAAATTAAAAATAGAATCATTGAATATTTAGCGGTCTTGAAATTAAAAGGGGATATGAAGAGTCCTATTTTATGTTTCTTAGGTCCTCCAGGTATTGGTAAAACCTCATTGGGACGCTCCATTGCCCATGCAATTGGTCGTAAATATGTAAGGGTGAGTTTAGGCGGATTACATGATGAGAGTGAAATAAGAGGTCATCGAAAAACCTATATTGGTGCCATGCCTGGTAGAATTATTCAAAGTATACGAAAGGTTAAGACCTCCAATCCAGTAATGATTTTGGATGAAATTGATAAAATTGGTGCGGATCATCGTGGCGATCCTTCTAGTGCATTATTAGAAGTATTAGATCCTGAACAAAATCATAGTTTTTATGATAATTATCTTGAATCAGAATATGATTTGAGTAAAACACTATTTATTGCAACTGCAAATGATATTTCTCAAATTCAACCTGCATTGAGGGATCGTTTGGAAATTATCGATTTGAGTGGGTATGCAGTAGAAGAGAAAGTAGAAATTGCAAAAAGACATTTACTGCCAAAGCAAAAAGAAGCACATGGTTTAGATAAAATCAATTTCAAAATTCAAGACAGTGTTTTGGAAAAAGTAATTGAAGATTATACAAGAGAAAGTGGAGTACGTGAACTAGATCGTCAATTGGCTTCGATTATGCGTTATCAGGCAAAAGAATTAGCCTATAAGCACAAGGTGAAACCTACCGTGAGTAAGGCAGACGTACTTAAAATATTAGGTCAACCAAGGTACAGTAATGAATTATATAAAACAGTAAACATGCCTGGCGTTGCTGTTGGTTTGGCTTGGACTTATGTGGGAGGAGATATTCTATTTATTGAAGCTTTATTGTCTGATGGAAAAGGTGAATTGAAGTTAACGGGCAATCTTGGTAATGTCATGAAAGAAAGTGCCACTACAGCGCTTACCTATTTACAAGCTAATGCCAAAAAAATAGGAGTGGATACTACCTTGTTTACTACCAAATCAATACATATTCATGTACCAGAAGGTGCCACACCTAAAGATGGTCCAAGTGCAGGCATTACGATGTTAACAGCGCTAAGCTCAGCATTTACTAGTAGGAAAGTAAAACCTTACTTAGCCATGACCGGAGAAATCACGTTGAGAGGGCAGGTATTGCCAGTGGGTGGCATAAAAGAAAAGATCTTAGCCGCCAAACGTGCTGGAATGAAAGAAATCATTTTATGTTGGCAAAATGAAAAAGATGTGAACGAAATTGATCAATCTTTTATCAAAGGGCTAAAATTTCATTACGTAAAAACAATGCAACAAGTTTTAGATTTGGCATTGGTTTAATTGATAATAACCATTTCAAACCCTAGCTTTGTTATATGAGCCATTTCACTCATGTACTAAGGAAGCTAGGGTTTTTTATGCTCTTACTTTTATCTCATTCATCCAATTATGCACAAGCGATTGGAGGGGGTGCCATTTTTAATTTTTTGAATCTGCCCTATACTGCTAAAACAACTGCACTGGGTGGTATGAATATAAGTGCGCTTGGGAATGATGTGGGACTTGCAATGTATCAGCCCGCATTATTAGATGCAGCTATGGATGGCCAATTGCAATTAAGCATTAAGCCTTATCTAGCTTCCATCAATCAATACGACCTTAGTACTGTTTTTGTAAGTGCTAATAAAAAACTTGTTTTTGCTGGAGGGGTTCATTATTTGGATTATGGGAATATTACCATGACTGATATTGCTGGCAATGTGCTTGGATCCTTGCACCCTAATGATTATATGTTGCAATGGAGTGCTGCTACTACTTACAAAACCAATTTTCATATTGGCACCAATATTAAATATATTCAATCCAATTATGGGTTATACAATGCTTCAGGTATTGCCATGGATGTGGGCCTTAATTTTGTTCCTGATAATGCTTTGTCTCAAGCTAGTATTTTAATAAGTAATATAGGTGTACCATTGAAACAATATGGTAGTTATGAGCATTTGCCCTTTAATATTATCTTGGGCTTCTCCAAAAAACTAGCATACGCTCCTTTGCAGTTTTCAATCACTGCGCAGCGATTATCTATATGGAATACGAGTTATAATGATATTAGGTTGAGTGCTATCGAAGGAATAGCAGCACCTAGTGAAATGAAAAATGTATTGAATCATTTGATATTGGGTGCTTCATGGCAAATCGGCAACCAAGTCAATATTGATATGGGGTATAATTTTTTAAGAAGATATGATTTGAATATTCAAAATCAAACCAATGGATTGAATGGATTGAGTACTGGCATTACTGGTAAAATCAATAATACCACCATACAATATGCTAATTCATTTTTTCAACACCAATTGAGCCATCATATCACTATTGCACACCGTGTTTTTTAGCAGACATAATGGCTTTGGGTTTTTGAACTTCTTTGTTGGCCGCTGATTTTTTGGGCGCATTGGGCGTATTGGAAATGGGAGTTGTTTTTTCAGCTATTTTAGTAGGAACTTGATTTGTGGTAGTCGCTTCAATAGTGTAATCTGATTCGGCTTTGATGTCGTCATCTGCCACAGGTAATTCAGTTGCCACTGTGTCTTTTCCAATAAAATTAATATTTAAATCACCCATACCAGCCGGTTTATCAAAGCCTGCATTGGGGTCTAAATTACAAGCTGGGTCTCTCGCTACTTTCTCCATAAAATAGGCCCAAATAGGTAATGCGCCATGTGCTCCTTGGCCAAAATAATTATCAGAAAAACGAATATATCTATCATCTGCACCTACCCAAGCTCCGGCTAATAATTGTGGCGTGTAGCCCATAAACCATAAATCACTATTGTCATTGGTGGTCCCCGTTTTTCCAGCAATAGATTGGGCATTGACGCCGAATGAATACATACTTCTACCTGTTCCTTTTGAAATCACGCCTTCCATCATGCTAACCACAGAATAGGCAGTTACTTCATTGATCACTTTTCTTCTTTGAGGTGAAAAGCTTTCTAATACATTTCCGTTTTTGTCTTCAATACGATTGATAAAGAAGGGTTGGGCATTATAACCTCCTCCTGGGAACATTGTATAAGCCTGTACCATCTCAAACAAGGATACTTCACAAGAGCCAAGTGCAATACTTGGATAGGCTGGGATCTCTGCTTGGATATTGCATTTTTTTAGATACTCCACAAATTCTTTTGCCGCTTCGTTGCCTTTAGGATTGATTTGTTTCATGATATAGGCAGAAGCACAGTTTCTAGATTCAGCTAATGCCTGAGCCATTGGCATGGACATACCAGTACAAGATTTTGGTGTATTGGGTACCATGCCGTATCCGTCAAAGCTTTGTTGTTGATCTTGTACAATACTAAAAGGAGTAAAGCCAGCCTTTTCGATTGCTAGTGAGTATAAAAGTGGCTTCATAGTAGATCCTACTTGTCTTCTTGTATTGCTATTAACATGATCATATTTGAAGGTCTTAAAATCTACACCTCCCACCCAAGCTTTTACTTCACCTGTAAAAGGATCCACAGCTAGGAAACCAGTTTGTAAAATTTGTTTATGATATTTTAAGGAGTCCAATGGTGTCATAGTCGTATCTACAAATCTATTTTTATTCCACGCAAAAACGCGCATGTCTACTGGCTCATCAAAAGATTTTCGTATAACAGATTCGTCTATGTCTTCCTTTTTCATGTTTTTCCATCTGTCGGTTTGTTTAATAGCTAATTCTAATAAATTATTGAAGTCCTTCCAGATGGTACCATTTTTAATATTATTTTGTTCGTTAAATGCTTTTTGCAAATAAGACATATGTCTTGCTACAGCTTCTTCAGCATACAATTGCATTCTTGGATTGATAGTCGTGTAAATCCTTAATCCATCTCGATATAAATTATAGGAGTCGCCATTATTTTTTTTGTGTTCTTTGCACCATTTTTTCATGAATTCGCCAAGGTTCATTCTAAAATAGGGGCCAAGTCCATTATTCTCATCTAGCTTTTTAAAATTGGTAACGACAGGTAAGGCCTTTAATTGATTGGCTTGATCCTGTGTAATATATTTTTGCGTCGCCATTCTATTCAAAACTAAATTGCGCCTTTCCAATGCTAATTTTGGATTACGGTTGGGATTGTATTTGGTAGGGGCATTGATCATGCCAATTAACAAAGCGGCTTCTTCAATATTTAAGCGGTCAGGTTCTTTCTGAAAAAAAGACCTAGAAGCATTGCTTACTCCAAATAAGTTTTCACTAAAAGGGACGGTATTTAAGTAGAGGGTTAAGATTTCTTGTTTTGTAAAATTGCGCTCCAATTTAATGGCAATAATGCTTTCTTTGATTTTTTGAATGACGCGCAATAATTTGTTTTTAGTACTCCAGTTATCTGTAAAAAGATTCTTAGCTGTTTGCATGGTGATGGTAGATGCACCTCCTTGACTTCCCAAGAAAGCCACCGCTCTTAATAATCCTTCTCCATCAACACCATAGTGGTCATAAAATCTTTTGTCTTCAGTAGCTACTAATGCTTGAATGAGGTAGGGGCTAAGGTCTCTGTATTTTACACTGATCCGATCTTCTAAATAAAATTTTCCCATAGGGGTGCCATCCTGTGCGTATACTTGACTAGCTAAAGAGGCAGTTGGGTTTTCGATATCATCTAAGTCAGGCATGTCGCCAATCCATCCAAAATTCAACATGAGTAGAAAAATAGTAAAGACGCCAGCGGCAATAAAATACCATTTCCAAAACTTTCGATTGCGTTGATTAGGTTTATCGTTGACTTGACTCACGTGGTAATATTTTATTATTTAAAAATGTTTTTCAACATAAAATCTTGGTATAATTTTAAGTCTTCTTTTGAACTAATTTGAACAATATTAGATTTTCCGAAAATATAGATTTCGTATTGTTTTTCTGGTATAAATGAAATCAGTTCTGTTTTTAATCTCGGTTTCACTTTTTGGATATATTGCATTCCAGCTTTTTTGTTTTCGAATGGCCCAATCCAAATTACATAGGTCTCATCATCGAACTGAACATAGGTAGCAT
>Ga0228701_1002658_pt1 | contig 10240 bp, 9 predicted proteins | sample McNCre117_Aug_MG_2_FD_178017 | JGI IMG/M metagenome (GOLD analysis project Ga0228701, IMG submission 178017) | Freshwater microbial communities from McNutts Creek, Athens, Georgia, United States - 11-17_Aug_MG | ecosystem: Environmental > Aquatic > Freshwater > Creek | place: USA: Georgia...
GTGATCGTCGTGAACCGCGTGCTGGATGTGCTCCGACTGCGACCAGCGCGGCTTGCCGAAGAAGGTCAGGAAGACCAGGCGCCACGAATAGAAGCTGGTGAGCAGCGCGGCGGTGATCCCGGCGAAGAAGCCGAACCGGCCGCTGTCGCTGGCGCTGGCATAGGCGGCTTCGAGGATCGAGTCCTTCGAATAGAACCCGGCAAAGCCGAACACGTCGACGATGCCAACCCCGGTGATCGCCAGCGTGCCGGCCATCATCGCCCAGTAGGTCAGCGGGATCTGCTTACGCAGGCCGCCATAGTACCGCATGTCCTGTTCGTGGTGCATGGCGTGGATTACCGAACCGGCGCCCAGGAACAGCAGCGCCTTGAAGAAGGCGTGGGTGAACAGGTGGAACATCGCCGCACCCGGCGCGCCAACGCCGGCGGCCACGAACATGTAGCCGAGCTGCGAGCAGGTCGAATAGGCGATGACGCGCTTGATGTCCCACTGGGTAGTGCCAATAGTCGCCGCGAAGAAGCAGGTTGCGGCACCGACATAGGTCACCACGTGCATGGCGATTTCGCTGGCCTGGAACATCGGCGAAAGCCGGCAGACCATGAACACGCCCGCGGTCACCATCGTTGCCGCGTGGATCAGCGCCGACACCGGGGTCGGGCCTTCCATCGCGTCGGGCAGCCAGGTGTGGAGGCCGAGCTGGGCCGACTTGCCCATGGCGCCCACGAACAGCAGGCAGCACAGCACGGTCATGGTATCGAGCCGGTAGCCGAGGAACCCGATGGTCGATCCAGCCATGGCCGGCGCGCGCACCAGGATCTCGGGGATCGACACGGTGTTGAACACCAGGAACGTCCCGAAGATGCCAAGCATGAAGCCAAGGTCACCTACGCGGTTGACCACGAAGGCCTTGATCGCGGCGGCCGAGGCCGACGGCTTGCGGAACCAGAAGCCGATCAGGAGGTACGAGGCGAGGCCCACCCCTTCCCAACCGAAGAACATCTGCACCAGATTGTCGGCTGTTACCAGCATCAGCATGGCGAAGGTGAACAGCGACAGATAGGCGAAGAAGCGGGGCTGGTCGGGATCTTCCGACATGTAGCCCCACGAATAGAGGTGGACGAGCGCCGAAACGCTGGTGACCACGACCAGCATGACTGCGGTCATGGTGTCGACCCGCAGCGCCCAGTCGAAGGTCAGGCTGCCCGACTGCACCCAGTGGAGCACCGGAACAACGTGAGCTTCGGCATGACCGCCGAGGAAGCTGATGAAGATCGGCCAGCTGAGCGCACAGGCGGCCAGCAGCGCGCCGGTCGTCACCGTCTTGGCGGCAACGTTGCCCAGCGCGCGATTGCCCAGCCCCGCGATTGCGGCAGCCAGCAGCGGCAGGAAAACGATGAAGAGGATCGGATCCACTGGTTCTTATCCCTTCATCTGATTGACGTCGTCGACCGCAATGGTGCCGCGGTCACGGAAGTAGATGACGAGGATGGCAAGCCCGATCGCCGCTTCGCCCGCCGCCACAGTCAGCACGAACATGGCGAAGATCTGGCCGGTCAGGTCGTGCAGGTAGCTGCTGAACGCGACGAGGTTGAGGTTCACCGCGAGCAGGATCAGTTCGATCGCCATCAGGATGATGATGACGTTCTTGCGGTTGAGGAAAATCCCCAGCACGCCCAGCACGAACAGGATCGAGCTGACGGCGACGTAGTGTTCGATGCCGATCACAGCTGAACCCCCTTGCCCACTTCGGGCTGCATATTGACGGTCGCGTCCTCGGGACGGCGCGCAACCTGCTTGGCGATGTTCTGTCCGCGCACCCCGCCGCGTTCGCGGTGGGTCAGCACGATCGCGCCGATCATGGCGACCAGCAGGATGATGCCTGCGGCTTCGAACAGGAACAGGTACTTGCTGTAGAGCAGCGTACCGATCGCCTCGATGTTGGTGGCGCCGGCAGCGGCCACGGCCGAGCCATCAGCCGTGCCCAGCTTGAGCCCGCCGGTCTGATAGGCGCCGACGCCCATCAGCAGTTCGGCAAGCAGCACCACCGCAAGGACCATGCCCAGCGGGAAGTTCTTGATGAAGCCCGCGCGCAGTTCGGCAAAGTCGATGTCGAGCATCATCACGACGAACAGGAACAGCACCGCGACCGCGCCGACGTAGACGATCACCAGCAGCATGGCGATGAATTCGGCGCCGGCGAGGACCATCAGGCCCGCGGCATTGAAGAACGCAACGATCAGCCACAGCACCGAATGAACCGGGTTGCGGGCCAGGATCGTGATCGCGCCAGCGGCGACGGTCAGCGTGGCGAAAAGATAGAAGGCGATAACCGGGATCAAGCCAACGTGTTCCATGGTGCGCGCCCCCTAGCGATACGGCGCATCGGCTTCAAGGTTCGCGGCAATCGCCCGCTCCCACTTGTCCCCGTTCGCCAGCAGCTTGGCCTTGTCGTAAAGCAGTTCTTCGCGCGTTTCAGTCGCGTATTCGAAGTTCGGCCCTTCGACGATGGCATCGACCGGGCAGGCTTCCTGGCAGAAGCCGCAGAAGATGCACTTGGTCATGTCGATATCGTAGCGCGTGGTGCGGCGGCTGCCGTCGTCACGCGGTTCGGCTTCGATGGTGATCGCCTGCGCCGGGCAGGTCGCTTCGCACAGCTTGCAGGCAATGCAGCGTTCTTCACCGTTGGGATACCGGCGCAGCGCGTGCTCACCGCGGAAGCGGGGCGAAAGCGGGTTCTTCTCGAAGGGGTAGTTGATCGTCGCCTTGGGCTTGAAGAAGTACTTCAAGGTCAGCCAATGCGCCTTCACGAACTCCCACAGGGTGAAGCTCTTGATGAGTTGGGCGACACTCATGAGAAATGTCCTGTAAGCATCAGATAGCCGCTGACCAGGAAGACCCAGAACAGCGAGACAGGCAGGAAGACCTTCCAGCCAAGGCGCATCAGCTGGTCATAGCGATAGCGCGGGACCGTCGCCTTCACCCAGCTGAACACGAAGAAGAAGAAGAAGATCTTGGCGAACAGCCAGATCCACCCCGGCACGAGGTACAGCACCGGCAGGTCAAGCGGCGGCAGGTAGCCACCCCAGAACAGCACGGCGTTGAGCGCGCACATCAGCAGCACGTTGGCATATTCGCCGAGCCAGTAGAGCGCGAAGGCCATCGAGGAATATTCGGTCTGGTAGCCGGCCACCAGCTCGGATTCCGCTTCGGTCAGGTCGAACGGTGCGCGCTGGGTTTCGGCCATGCCCGAGATCAGGAACATCACCCACATCGGGAACAGCAGCGGGTTGAACACGAAGCCGTTGAGCAGCCCCAGCACATGGCCCTTCTGCGCCATGACGATGCCGTTCATGTTGAACGTGCCCGCCCACAGCACCACGCAGATCAGGATGAAGCCGATCGAGACTTCGTACGAGATCATCTGCGCCGAGGCGCGCATGGCCGAGAAGAAGGGATACTTCGAGTTCGACGACCAGCCCGCGATGATCGTGCCGTAAACCCCAAGCGACGAGATCGCGAGGATGTAGAGCAGCCCGACGTTGATGTCGGCGAGGATCGCGGCCGAATTGAACGGGATCACCGCCCAAGCCATCAGTGCGACGGTAAAGGTGATGATCGGCGCGATCAGGAACAGGCCCTTGTTGGCCGCCGAAGGAATGATGGTTTCCTGCAGCATAACCTTGAGACCGTCGGCGAACGACTGCAGCAGGCCCCAGGGGCCAACCACGTTCGGGCCGCGGCGCAGCGCCATGGCTGCCCAGATCTTGCGGTCGACATAGATGATCATCGCCACGGCAAGCATCAGCGGCAGCGCGATCAGCAGGATCCCGCACAGCGTGGCAATGCCCCAGGCCCATTCGAACGGCAGGCCCAGCGATTGGAAGAACTCGGTCATTCCGCAGCCTCCGCAAAGTCTTCACCGTGGAGCAGCTCGGCCGAGCAGCGCTGCATCGTCGCGCTGGCGCGGGCGATGGGATTGGTGAGGTAGAAGTCCTTGATCGGGTAACCGGCGATCACGCCCTCCGCCTTGGCCTTGCCGGCCTTGGGCAGCGCGCCGTAATCGGCGAGCCCTTCCACGCCGAGAGCCGGAACGGCCTTCGCCATCGCGGCGCGCAGTTCGTCAAAGCTGTCGAACCCGACGGTGACGCCAAGGCTGTCAGCCATGGCGCGCAGGATCGTCCAGTCCTCACGCGCGTCACCGGGGGCGAACACGGCCTTGTCGGCCATCTGCACGCGCCCTTCGGTGTTGACGTAGGTGCCCGACTTTTCGCTGAAGGCGGCCGCCGGCAGAATGATGTCGGCGGCATGCGCGCCCTTGTCACCGTGGTGGCCGATATAGACGATCATCGACCCCGCGAACTTGGTGTAGTCCACCTCGTCCGCGCCGAGCGAGATCACCATCTTGGGCTTGGCGGCAACGAGGTCGGCAATGCCGCCCTGCTGCGCATAGCCCAGCATCAGCCCGCCCATGCGGCTGGCCGCCATGTGGAGCGCGTTGAAGCCGTTCCAGCCATCACGCACCATGTTGTAGGTGTCAGCCAGCGACAGGCACGCAGCGAGCGCGCCCTTGCCCAGCCCAGCCCCGCCGATGATCAGCGCCGGACGCTGCGCCGCCTTGAGCGCCGCGTCGGCGTCCTTGGGCAGCTTGTTCAGCACGGCCAGATCTTCGCCAAGGAAGGTCGCGGGGAACGTCGGGTCCCACTGCGGCCCGACGATGAAGAACTTGGCGCCCTTCTTCGCGGCCTTGCGCAGGCGGGCGTTGAGCAGCGGCGCTTCCCAGCGCACGTGGCTGCCCACGATCAGCACCGCGTCGGCGTCCTCGATGCCCGCGAGGGTCGAGTTGAAATTGACGGCGACGAGGTTCGAGCAATCGTAGTCGAGCCCGGTCTGACGGCCTTCAAGCAGGGTCGAGCCCAACGCCGAGGCCAGCGCCTTGGCGGCAAACATGGTTTCGCAATCGACCAGATCGCCGGCGATCACGGCCACGTCCTTGCCCGGCTTGATCTTGGCGATCGCGGCAAAGGCTTCGTTCCAGCTCGCGGCCTGCAGCTTGCCATCAAGGCGCAGCCACGGCTTGTCGAGCCGGCGATGGGTCAGCCCATCGACCTGGAAGCGGCCCTTGTCGGACAGCCATTCCTCGTTCACGTCGTCGTTCACGCGCGGCAGGATGCGCAGCACTTCGCGGCCGCGCGCATCAAGCCGGATGTTCGCGCCGATGGCATCGGACACGTCGATCGACAGCGTCTTCTTCAGCTCCCACGGCCGCGCTTCGAACGCATAGGGCCGCGAGGTCAGCGCGCCGACCGGGCACAGGTCGATCACATTGGCCGACATCTCGTGCTTGGCAGCGTGCTCAAGATAGGTGGTGATCTGGGTGTTTTCGCCGCGATAGAGCGCGCCGATTTCATCCACGCCGGCGATTTCCTCGCTGAAGCGGACGCAGCGCGTGCAGTGGATGCAGCGGGTCATCACCGTGTTGATCAGCGGGCCCATGTACTTTTCGGTCACGGCGCGCTTGTGCTCATGATAGCGCGAGCCGCCACGACCATAGGCCACCGACTGGTCCTGCAGGTCGCACTCGCCGCCCTGATCGCAGATCGGGCAATCGAGCGGGTGGTTGATGAGCAGGAACTCCATCACCCCTTCGCGGGCCTTCTTGACCATTTCGCTGTCGGTGCGGATCACCTGGCCTTCGCCAGTGGGCAGCGCGCACGAAGCCTGCGGCTTGGGCGGCCCGGGCGAAACTTCCACCAGACACATCCGGCAGTTGCCAGCGATCGAGAGCCGCTCATGATAGCAGAAGCGGGGGATTTCCTTGCCGGCAAGCTCGCAGGCCTGCAGGACGGTAGCGCCCTGCGGAACTTCGATCTCGACGCCGTCTACGGTTACCTTAGGCATTATTCCGCGGCCTCCCGCACGTTTTCAGCGATCCGGCGCTCCAACTCAGGGCGGAAGTGGCGGATCAGGCCCTGGATCGGCCAGGCAGCCGCGTCACCCAGAGCGCAAATGGTGTGGCCTTCGACCTGCTTGGTCACATCCCACAGCATGTCGATTTCGCTGACATCGGCATCGCCGCTGCGCAGACGTTCCATCACGCGGTACATCCAGCCCGTGCCTTCGCGGCACGGCGTGCACTGACCGCAGCTTTCATGCATGTAGAAGTGCGACAGGCGGCTGATCGCGCGGACGATGTCGGTCGACTTGTCCATCACGATGACCGCCGCGGTGCCGAGGCCCGAGCCGACGGCGCGCAGGCCGTCGAAGTCCATCGGGGCGTCCCAGATCTGCGCCGCCGGAACCAGCGGAACCGACGAACCGCCCGGGATCACGGCCAGCAGGTTGTCCCTGCCGCCACGGATCCCGCCGCAGTGCTTTTCGATCAGTTCGCTGAACGGGATCGACATCTCTTCCTCGACCACGCATGGCTTTTCAACGTGCCCGCTGATCTGGAAGAGCTTGGTGCCCTTGTTGTTGTCACGCCCGAAGGAGCTGAACCAGGCCGCGCCGCGCCGCAGGATCGTGGGCGCAACCGCGATCGATTCGACGTTGTTGACCGTGGTCGGGCAGCCATAGAGACCCGCGCCAGCCGGGAACGGCGGCTTGAGGCGGGGCTGGCCCTTCTTGCCTTCGATCGATTCGATCATCGCGGTTTCTTCGCCACAGATGTAGGCGCCCGCGCCGCGGTGGACGAAGACGTCGAAATCGTAACCCGACTTGGCCGCGTTCTTGCCCAGCAGGCCCGCGTCATAGGCTTCCTGAACGGCCGCCATCAGGGTTTCGGCTTCGCGGATATATTCGCCGCGAATGTAGATGTAGGCGGCACGCGCGCGCATCGCGAAACCGGCAACCAGCGCGCCTTCGATCAGCTTGTGCGGATCATGGCGGATGATTTCGCGGTCCTTGCACGAACCCGGCTCGGATTCGTCGGCGTTGATTACCAGGAAGCTCGGACGGCCGTCCTTCGATTCCTTGGGCATGAACGACCACTTGAGGCCGGTGGGGAAGCCCGCCCCGCCCCGCCCGCGCAGACCCGAGGCCTTGATTTCCTCTATGATCGCGTCCGGCCCGAGTTCGAGCAGCTTCTTGGTGTTGTCCCAATCGCCGCGCGCCTTGGCGGCAGCCAGGTTCCACGGCTGATAGCCGTAGAGATTGGTAAAGATGCGGTCCTTATCGGCGAGCATGGCTTACCACTCCTTCCGATAATCGTGGTTGGCCTTGACCATGTCGGTCAGGGTCGACGGGCCGCCGACCGGCTCCACGGTGTGGCGGCCGGGCTCCTGCGTGCCAGCCTTGGGCGTCTTGCCAGCGGCAAGCGCATCCAGCACGACATCGAGGCGCTCGGGCGTCAGGTCTTCGTAGTTGTCGTCGTTGATCTGGACCATCGGCGCCGAAGCGCAGTTGCCCATGCATTCGACTTCGGTCAGCGTCCACAGACCATCGTCAGTGGTGTGGCCCTTGTGCATGCCGCGGCTCTTGCAAGCCGCCATGATCGCGTCCGAACCGCGCAGCATGCACGGCGTGGTGCCGCAGACCTGCACGTGGAACCGGCCGACCGGCACGAGGTTGTACATGGTGTAGAAGCTGGCAACCTCGACCACGCGGATCACCGGCATGTCGAGATAGGCGGCGATGTATTCCATCACCGGGATCGGCAGCCAGCCCTGCGTATTGGTCTCAGCGCCAACCTGGCGTTGCGCCAGATCGAGCAGCGGCATCACCGCCGAACGCTGGCGTCCGGCCGGATAGCGCGCCACGATCACCTTGGCCTGGGCCTCGTTGTCCTTGGTCCAGGCGAAATTGCCCCAGCGCGCGCGCAGTTCGGGGCTATCGGGTTCGAGATGACGGTCAGCCATTAGCGGATGAACTCCACGCGAGAGCACTTGTCGCCCTCGAACGAATAGACGGCGATCACGTCGAACGGTTCGACCAGCGGCGAGCCATCGCTCGACGGGCCGCGCGTGACGTGTTCGCGGAACAGAACATAGGTGCCGATGACCTGACGCTCGACGATCTCGGCGTGGTTGTGCGGCCAGATCTTGAACGCGGCAGTAAGGCCGCTGCGCGTGCCTTCCTTGCCTTCACGGACAACAGCGCCGCGATAGTTCGCTTCGCAGGCGTCGTCGGTCATGTAGGAAACGTACAGATCGACGTCCTGCGCATTGTAGGCCGCGATCATCGCTTCGGCGGTGGCGAGATTGCTCAACGGTCGCACTCCCCGAACACCACGTCGATCGCGCCGAGGATGGCGGTCGCGTCAGGCAGCATGTGGCCCTTCGACATGAAATCCATCGCCTGCAGGTGGCTGAACGCGGTCGGCCGGATCTTGCAGCGATACGGCTTGTTCGAGCCGTCCGACACCAGATAGACCCCGAATTCGCCCTTGGGGCTTTCGGTCGCCACGTAAACCTCACCGGCAGGCACATGGAAGCCTTCGGTGTAGAGCTTGAAGTGGTGAATGAGGCTTTCCATCGACTGCTTCATTTCCGCGCGCTTGGGCGGGGAAACCTTGCGGTCGGTGCTGGCCACCGGGCCTTCGGGCATGTCGCGCAGGCACTGGCGCATGATCCGGGCCGACTGGCGCACTTCCTCGACGCGGACCATGAAGCGGTCATAGCAGTCCGAATTGGTGCCGACCGGAATGTCGAATTCAACGCGGTCGTAAACGTCGTAAGGCTGGGCCTTGCGAAGATCCCACGGGATCCCGGCGGCGCGGATCATCGGCCCGGAGAAGCCCCAGGCCAGCGCGTCTTCCTTGGAAACCTTGGCGATATCGACGTTGCGCTGCTTGAAGATGCGGTTGTCGACCACCAGGCTCATCGCATCGTCGAACAGGGTCGGCAGGCGCGTATCGAGCCATTCGGCCATGTCGGCGAGCAACTGCTGCGGCACGTCCTGATGCACGCCGCCGGGGCGGAACCAGGCCGAGTGCATGCGCGCGCCCGAAGCGCGTTCGAAGAAGTTTAGGCAATCCTCGCGGATTTCGAACAGCCACAGGTTCGGCGTCATCGCGCCGACGTCCATCACGTGCGACCCCATGTTGAGCATGTGGTTGCAGATGCGGGTCAGCTCGGCGAACAGCACGCGCAGGTACTGGCCGCGCAGCGGAACCTCGACGTTGAGCAGCTTTTCAACCGCCAGCACGTAGGAGTGCTCCATCCCGAGCGGCGAGCAGTAATCAAGCCGGTCGAAATAGGGCAGCGCCTGAAGGTAGGTTTTGTGCTCGATCAGCTTTTCGGTGCCGCGGTGCAGCAGGCCGACGTGCGGATCGACGCGTTCGATGATTTCACCGTCCAGCTCAAGCACCATGCGCAGCACGCCGTGCGCGGCCGGGTGCTGCGGGCCGAAGTTGATCGTGTAGTTCGAAATGACCTCGTCGCCCGTGGTCGGGGACTGCTCGAGCTGCATGCTCATGCCTTATCTCCCTTGGGCTTGGCAGGCTTTTTCGCGGCCGGCTTCTTGGCGGCGGCGGGCTTGGCAGCCGCAGCCTTAGGCGCAGCGGCCTTCTTGGGTGCAGCCGCCTTCTTGGCCGGAGCCTTCTTGGCAGGGGCCTTGGCTTCCGGCGCAGCGGCCGGAGCGGGCGCCGGTGCGGGCGGCGGAGGCGGCGGAGTCGCGGCCTTCTCGTCGCCAGGCAGGACATAGTCGCTGCCTTCCCACGGGCTCATGAAATCAAACTGGCGCAGATCCTGCGCAAGCTTGACCGGTTCATAGACGACGCGCTTGTCTTCTTCCGAATAGCGCAGTTCGACATAGCCGGTCAGCGGGAAGTCCTTGCGGAACGGATGGCCTTCAAAACCATAGTCCGTGAGGATGCGGCGCAGGTCGGCGTTGCCTTCGAAGATCACGCCGTACATGTCGAACACTTCGCGCTCTAACCAGCCGGCCACCGGCCACAGCGTGGTCACGGTCGGCACCGGGGTATCCTCGGCAGCCGTCACCTTGACCATGATGCGGTGGTTCTTGGTCACCGACAGCAGCATGTAGACGACGTCGAAACGTTCGCCGCGCTGGGGATAGTCGGCCCCGGCGATTTCCATCAACTGCTGGTATTCGTGTTCGTCGCGCAGCTGGCGCAGCGCGTTTTCGATTTCACCGCGCACGACGGTGATTACGATTTCGCCGTGCTCCTCGTTCGCGGAGACAACCTTCTTGCCCAGCGCCTTGGTCAGCGCGGCAAGCACGCCGTCATTCGAGGCGAAGCGCGGGGCGGAATGGAGAACAGTGCTCATGCCGGGCCCCTCAA
>Ga0228701_1002660_pt1 | contig 10232 bp, 8 predicted proteins | sample McNCre117_Aug_MG_2_FD_178017 | JGI IMG/M metagenome (GOLD analysis project Ga0228701, IMG submission 178017) | Freshwater microbial communities from McNutts Creek, Athens, Georgia, United States - 11-17_Aug_MG | ecosystem: Environmental > Aquatic > Freshwater > Creek | place: USA: Georgia...
CTGGGCACGCCGTGGACCACTGCGGTGCGGCCCTTGGTCTCGATATGTGCGCCCATGCGGTTGAGCTCGGGCACGTGCATATAGCGGTTCTCGAAGATCGTCTCGGTCAGCACGCTCGCGCCTTCGGCGCGGCACAGCAGGGCCATCAGCTGGGCCTGCATGTCGGTGGCAAAGCCGGGATAGGGCGCGGTCGACAGCGTGACCGCGCGCAGCGGGCCATCCGCGGCGACATAGATCCCGTCCTTGCGCGGCTCCACGATCACGCCGGCATCGCGCAGCGCCTGGACCGTGGCTTCCATTTCCTCGATCACCGCGTCCTTGAGCAGGATCTCGCCGCCGGTGATCGCTGCCGCGCAGGCATAGGAGCCCGCCTCGATCCGGTCCGACATCACCCGGTAGGTCGCGCCGTGGAGGCGCGACACGCCGTGGATGGTCAGGTCCGACGTGCCGATCCCCTCGATCTGCGCACCCATCGCCACCAGCAGATTGCACAGGTCGACGATTTCCGGTTCGCGCGCGGCGTTGTGCAGGGTCGACTTGCCGTTGGCCAGAACCGCCGCCATCAGCGCGTTCTCGGTCGCGCCGACCGAGACGACCGGGAACGAATAGCGCCCGCCCGGCAGCCCGCCATCGGGCGCGATCGCGCGGACATAGCCGGCCGCCAGCTCGATGTGTGCGCCCAGCGCCTCAAGCGCCTTCAGGTGCAGGTCGATGGGGCGGTTGCCGATCGCGCAGCCGCCGGGCAGCGATACGGTCGCCTCGCCCATCCGTGCCAGCATCGGGCCAAGCACGAGGATCGAGGCGCGCATCTTGCGCACCAGTTCATAGGGCGCGACCGTGGAGGTGATCCGCGTTGCGGCAAGCGTCATCACCCGGCCGAAGTCCTCGGGCCGCGTGCCGGCGATCGTGGTCGATGCGCCGAACTGGTTGAGCAGGTGCTGGAACCCGTCGATATCGGCAAGGCGCGGCAGGTTGCGCAGCGTCAGCGGTTCGTCCGTCAGCAGCGCGCAGGGCAGCAGCGTCAGTGCGGAATTCTTGGCCCCGGAGATCGGCAGCGTGCCCGAAAGCCGCTTCCCCCCCTCGATGATGATCTTGTCCATCGTTGTCGTTTAAAGCGGGTGCGGGGGACGCGCAATGCCTGCGCCGCACCTCTCCACCGGCTGCCGCAAAGGCGGCCGGCAATAACGATTGCGCTCGATTCGTCGATCTGCTTAGCTGGAACGCATCGGGTGTCGCCGAGTATTTGCCAGATAATTGACAGGGTAAAAGACATCGTGCGCAAGCCTATCCGGAAGGCCGTATTTCCCGTTGCCGGCCTCGGCACCAGATTTCTTCCCGCCACCAAGGCCATCCCCAAGGAAATGCTGCCGATCATCGATCGGCCGCTGATCCAGTATGCGGTGGACGAGGCGCGCGAGGCCGGGATCGAACAGCTGATTTTCGTGACCGGACGCGGCAAGACCGCGATCGTCGAACATTTCGACACCGCCTATGAACTCGAAGCGACGATGAAGGACCGGGGCAAGCTGCTCGATACCCTGGCACCCACCCGAATCCAGCCGGGCAACCTCGTCACCGTGCGCCAGCAGGTCCCGCTCGGCCTTGGCCATGCGATCTGGTGCGCGCGCGCGATCGTCGGGGATGAGCCCTTCGCGATCTTCCTGCCCGACGAATTGATGATCGGCACCCCCGGCTGCATGAAGCAGATGGTCGATGCCTACAACGAAGTCGGCGGCAACCTGATCTCGGTGCTTGAAGTGCCGGAAGAAGAAGTATCGAGCTACGGCGTGATCGCGCCCGGCCGTACGGTGGGCGACGGGCTGACCGAGGTTGAGGGCCTTGTCGAAAAGCCCCGGCGCGAGGATGCGCCCTCGAACCTCATCATCTCCGGCCGCTACATCCTCCAGCCTGAAGTCATGCGCACGCTGGAAACGCAAGGAAGCGGAGCGGGCGGCGAAATCCAGCTGACCGACGCGATGGCGCGGATGATCGGCCTCCAGCCGTTCCATGCCGTGACGTTCGCGGGCAAGCGTTATGACTGCGGCAGCAAGGTCGGCTTCGTCGAAGCGACGCTGGCTCTTGCGCTGTCGCGCCCCGACATGGCCGACGAAGTCCGCGCCATGGCCCGGCGCCTGCTCAGCAGCTGAGCGAGGCCTGCCCGCCCGCGCCTGTGGCCGCGGGACGCTTGCCGGCGGCGGCATCCCACGCGACATAGGCCAGCATGGCGGTGGCCATGATCGCGGCGGCATCGGTCAGAATCTGGCTGTGCAGGAGGGGCATCAGCTTTATCCCGTTCCAGTACCACGCCAGCACGCACGCAAAGAGCGCGCCCCCCGTCCTGCCGAGCAGGGTAAACGGATTGCCGAAAGCCAAGGGCAGGGCCAGAAAGCAATAATCGTAAATCAGGTGCGGCATGCCCGCCAGCGTGACCACGCTGGCAACCAGCACCATGCGCGGGATCGCGGCGCTGTCGCCGGGTGGAGCAAGGTGCGTGGCCGTGGTCGGTTGGCGCGCATGATCGCGTACCCAGGCCCAAATGAACACGCCGGCCAGCGCGGCGCCCGAAATCAGCAAGGGCCCCTGCCGGCCAAGCAGGCGCACCACCCCGGCAAACGGCATTTCCAGCATCACCCCGCCGCGTGCTGTCTCAAGCGGGGCCAGCAGCAGGCCCGGGCCGATCGGCGTGCCGGTCACCGCGCCAAGGAAGGCATAGGCGCCGAGCGTCACGGCTCCGGCCACGGCCAGCGCCGGCCATGCGCGGCGCGCGGCCAGCAAGGCAATGAACACGCCGCCGAGCGAATATTTGCTCGCCGCCACCGCCAGGGCCGCGCCGCGCAGCCACGGCCGGGGCGAGGAATAGCCCGCGATCACGCAGGCCATGACAAGGATGCCAAGCTGGCCATTGCCGATGGTGTTGCGCACCGGGGTCGCGCTCAGGAACAGGAGTGCCGCGAAAACGCCGGTTCCTGCGGGAAGCGCCGGATTGCGCCAGATCCGGTACGCCACGAACAGTGCGAGGCAGGAGTTGATGACCAGCCAGATCATCTTGGCCACCGGCCAGGGCAGCGCGCCCAGCGGCAGGAGCAGGACATAGATCGTCGGCAGGTAGTTGGGGACCTGCGAGAGGATGAACTCGCCGCGGGCTGTGTGCCAGGCCTCGTAGGGGTTGATCCCGTGCGCGAGCAGCCGCGCCCCGCTGTATTGGAAATCCTTTGTCCCATCGGGGGCGAGCGCGTTGTTCCATGCTGCGTAAAACGCCGTGGCGGCCATGAGAATGGCAAGAAACAACAGCGTCTTGCGCGCATGATTGGCAAATTTCACGTCGTCCCGCCCCCTGCAGGTAAGTATATACTGCAGGGCCCGCGGACGGACTCTGCCACTGAGCTCCTCGGCCAGATCGCAAAATTCTGGCGTCTCGAGCTGCAACCGCAAGCTGGAAAACTTGCGGGGAGCCGCTCCGGTTCAGAGATTCCAGGGGGATGCTAGGGGGTGGAAACCCGGTCCACAACTGCGAAAAAGGGGGCTGCCCGCCTCCCTTTTCCCGAAGCGCCGTTTCCAAACGGGCGGGCCATCTGCGCCCAAGGAAATTATCATGTTAATTTCCTCTTGCTTCCGCAGTCCGTACTCTCAATAAATATGATCCAGAATTAGAACGTTGCTTGGGAAAGTGGGGCCATGCGCTTCAAGGGAAAGACGGCACTTATCACGGGCGGCGGAACCGGCATCGGTGCCGCAGTAGCCGCCCGCATCCGCCGCGAAGGCGGCAATGTGGCCCTGGTCGGTCGCCGCCGCGAACCGCTTCAGGACATCGCGGCCGAAATCGGCGCGGAAGTCTTTGCCGCCGATGCCTCGGATGGCGCTGCGATGAAAGGCGTCGTCGCCGAAATTGCAGAGCGGTTCGGGGGGCTCGACATCCTCATTGCCAACGCCGGCGGACACGGCGTCGGCCCGACGGTGACCATGTCGGACGAAACCTGGGCCCAGGCGGTTCAGCTCAATCTCAACACCGCCTTCGTCAGCGCCCGCGAATCGCTTCCGGGCCTGATCGAACGCCGGGGCAATATCGTCGTGCTGGCTTCGATCGCCGGGCTTTTCGCGGGCCCCAATGCCGCCGGCTACGTCACGATGAAGCACGCCTGCATCGGTCTGGCCAAGTCGCTGGCGCGCGATTACGGCCGCTTCGGGGTGCGCACCAACACGGTCTGTCCCGGCTGGGTCACCACCGCCATGGCCGATGAGCAGATGGAGGCGCTTGCCCGGATGCGCGGGCTTTCGGGCATTGAAGAAGCCTATGCCCTTGTGACGAAGGACGTGCCGCTGGGCCGTCCGGCCACGGCCGAGGAAGTCTCCAACGTTGTCTGCTTCCTTGCTTCGGACGAAGCCGCGATGGTCAGCGGTGCGATCGTTACGGTCGATGGCGGCTCGGGCACGGTCGACCTGCCTACCCTGGCCTTCGGCTCCTGAACCCCGAACGGAAAGCAAGTCATGACCGATAAACCCGAAGACTGGAAAACCTACGACGAGTTCGCCCTTGGCATAGCCACCAACCGGCTCCCCGCCACCGGAGCGCTGGCGGGGTCGAGCCACGTGATCACCTTCGAGGACGACCGCGTCCTCGCTCTCGCCTTCGGCGAAGGCACGGTCACCTGGACCGAAAACGGCACGATGATGGAGGACGCTTGCGAGGTCATCGAGGTCGCCCCCGACACCTGGTTCGTCGAGATCATCTACGCCGCGCGCCCGCGCGAAGCTGAAACGCTGATCCTCAACCCCGTCTCGCGCCGCGCGCTGTCGATCCTCTCGATCGTGCGCGACAAGGACGCGGCGCCGGGCGAACCGCAGGTCGCGCAGGTCTTCCGCGCCGGGATCGTCGGCGATCCATCGGTGCCGCCTGCCGGTCCGGTGCCCGCCCCCACGCGCGACCTGATCGGCCTCAGGGCGCACTTCACCTACAGCCCGAACCATGTCTACGAGCACACCTACCTGTCGTCCGGGCGCTATTGCTGGCAGTGCCTTGTCGGGGTCCAGCGCGGCCACGGCGACGTCGACCTGACCACGACCTACAAGTTTGACGACAATTTCTACGTTTTCACCTTCCGCGAGTTCAAGATCGCGGTCGCCTCGACCTTTTTCTACAATTTCAATGATATGCGCTCGACCGGCAAGTTCCTGGGGATCACCGCGGACGGCAGCATCACCAACAGTCCGGCGGGCGCCTTCATCCGCAAGGCCTCGATGACCTATTATCTCCCCGGTCAGGATCCGGTTTGAAAGGCATTCCGATGCGCAGCACCTACGAGATCGTCAAGGCCCACTACGATGCCAGCGAGCGCGGAGACTTTCCGGGAATGTTCACGGACATTGCCGGGGACTGCCTGTGGACCGAAATGGACGGCTTTCCTTGCGCGGGCACCTATGTCGGGCCCGATGCGATCCGTGCCGGCGTGTTCGAATATCTCGGCGGGCAATTCGAAAACTACCGCTTCACGCTGGAACGTCTGCTCGATGCCGGGGCCGAAGCGGTCGGTATCGGCACTTATTCGGGCACGCACCGGGTCACCGGCAGGAGCTTCAGCGCCCGGGTGGTCCACGTCTGGCGGGCCGAAGGCGACAAGATCCGCGGCTTCGAGCAGTTCACCGACACCCTTCGTGTCACCGAAGCCATGCGCTGAGGCGGCGCCGGGAATCCTGAAAAGAAAAGGCCTGAAAAGAAAAGGGCGGCCAAGCCGCCCCCTTCCGATGCACCCTCTCCAAAGTGCGTCTGGCCTCCCGCGTCTGCTGCGCGGTTCGGCATAGTGTGCTGGATCAGTCCTCGTCCGGCCCGCCCATCGCGACCTTGGCGTTGGCGACTGCGGCAAGGTGCTGGACCTCGCCCGACTGGAGGTAGGGAATGGGGTTCACGGCTTCGCCGGCGATGCGCACTTCGTAGTGGAGGTGCGGGCCGGTCGAACGGCCGGTGGTGCCGACGTAACCGATGATGTCGCCCTTGTGGACCGTCTGGCCGGCGGCGACGTTGAGACGCGACATGTGGCCGTAGCGGGTTTCGATATTACCGCCGTGTTCCAGCGCGACATAGAGGCCATAGCCGCTGAACCAGTCGGCCCGGCCAACGATGCCATCGGCCGAAGCGTGGATCGGGGTGCCGGCGGGAGCGGCAAGGTCAACGCCCTTGTGCTGGCGGCGGCCGCCGAGCACCGGGTGCCAGCGCATCCCGAAGTCGCTGGTCAGCTTGACGCCATCGACCGGAACGAGCGACGGGATGGAGACCGGCTGGGCAGGGCCGAAGCCCGGAATGGTGCCGCCGATGCGGGCGGGCATCGCGGTGGAAACGAGGTTCTGGCGCTGTGCGGGCTTTTCCATCGACTGCCAGCTGGCGAAGAGCTGGCGGAATTCATCGTCGCCGGTCTGGTGGCGGGCAGCCTGGGCGGCGCGCAGCGGGGCAAGGATGTCGGCGTTGGCGCTGGCGTTGGCGAAAGCGGGGTTCGCGCCGAAGAGCGATGCCGCAGCCGCAACCATGGCGGCGAAAGCGCGCAACTTCGGGAAAATCGTTAGAGCGACCACTCAGTAACTACCTTGTCTCTCCGGCACGCCTGCAGAGGGCAGGCGGGCCGTGCTGACCCCTGTCTTTCAGCAGCTGCGGACCCTTGGGACCCTGCGGTTGCCGTGCTTGTCTGAGATGGTCGGAACCCCCCGCCGTCTCGGTGGATGTTCGCTAACTGGCCCCTGCCGGCATGGCAACAGCCCCATACATGGCGAGCGACAAACCGGCTGACTGCCGCGCCGAGTCGTTGAACGGTGGCTTAATGGCCCCGCGGAAGTAGCGCTGAACCAAGGATTTCCAGAGGTTTTCCGGTGATTCGCCGCGCTGTCGACAAACTGCGGCGAAATGCGTTGACCCGAAGCGGACGTGGCGAATCTCGTCGTCAAGGATTCGCTCAAGGATTCGCGCGCCGTGCTCGTCGCCGCTGGCCCGGACCCGCGCCAGCGTCGCCGGGGTCACATCGAGTCCGCGCGCCTCCAGCACCATCGGCACCACTGCCAGCCGCGCGGCGACGTCATGGCGGGTGGCATGGGCCGATTCCCAGAGCCCGTCATGCGCGGGCAGGGCGCCGTAATGGCTGCCAAGGCCGGCGAGCTTGCGCGCGATCAGCGCGAAATGCATCGCCTCGTCGGCGGCCACGTCGAGGAAGTCGGACACGAAATCCCGGCCCATTTCCGCCCCGAACCGCCCCGCCATGTCGAGCGCCAGATCGATCGCGACGAATTCGATATGGGCCAGCGCGTGCCACAGCGCGATCCGTCCCCGTTCCGAATTGCCGCGCCCGCGCTTGGGCATCTGGCCGGGCGGCAGCAGTTCAGGCTGCGCCGGCCGGCCGGGGCGCTGCGGAATTGCCGCGTCGAAGGCGAAGGCCAGCCGCCCCAGCCGCCAGTCGCGCGCCGCCTTGCGCGCCGCCATCGCCTTGGCGAAGGGATCGCATTCGAGCAGCGCCGCCCTGATCGCGGCGGAAAGGGAAGTTCCGTCGCTCAAGCCAGTTCCCGTGCCGCTTCAAGCACCTGCGCGGCGTGGTCCCTGACCTTCACCTTGTCCCACACCCGCGCGATCCGTCCGTCGGGCCCGACCAGGTAGGTCGTGCGCACCATCCCCATGTAGGTCCGGCCATAGTTGACCTTCTCGGTCCAGATGCCGAGCGCGTCGGACAGCCCGCCCTCCGCCGCATCGCTTGCCAAAGGAGCCGCCAGCGCATGCTTGGCCGCGAACTTGCGATGCTTTTCCGGTGGGTCCTTGGATATACCCAGCACTGCGGTCCCGGCCTCCGCGAAGGCGGGCAGCAGCGCCGAAAAGTCGATGTTCTCGGTGGTGCAGCCGGGGGTATCGTCCTTCGGATAGAAGAACAGCACCAGTTTGCGCCCAGCAAAATCAGAAGGCTTCACCGCCCCGCCATCGGGCGCGGCAAGGGCAATGTCGGGCATCATGTCGCCCACGCCTGGTCTGCTCATCGGTTGGTCTCCAGTGTCTCGCCGAACGTGTCGGCCCAGGCCTGTGCAACGGTTTCCCGCGCCTCGTCCAGCCCCGCGATCACGCTGTCCCAATGGGCATGGCCGCAGGCCGCCGCCAGCGCCGCCATCGGCCCGGGCGGCGGGACTGCGCAATCGGGCGCCAGCAGCCGCGCGGCCACCAGCAAGCGCGTCATCCGATCGTGCGCGGTGCGCAGGTCCGCGGGCACCAGCCCGGCGGCGGCGAGCCCGGCCAGCGCGTCGGGCAGGGACGGCGAAAGCCCGCAACCGGTCTTCAATTGCAGGAAGTGGACGATGAATTCGAGGTCAACCAGCCCGCCGCGCAGCAGCTTGGCATCAAGCGGGCCCTTGGCCGGCTTGTGCTCGGCCATGCGCGCGCGCATCTCCAGCACGTCGGCCTTCAGCGCATCAGGATCGCGCGGTCGGACCAGCACTTCGCCCACGGCGGCGGCAAGCTGGGCGCGGGCCAGCTCCGGCCCGAACACCGGCCGCGCGCGGCACAGTGCCATGTGCTCCCACGTCCATGCCTGTTCGCGCTGATAGCGCTCGAACGAATCGAGGCTGGTCGCCAGCGGCCCCTGGGTTCCTGACGGACGCAGCCGGGTATCGACCTCATAGAGCGCGCCCTCGGCGGTGGGCACGCTCAGCGCCGCGCTGATCCGCTGCGCCAGCCGGTTGTAATACAGCGTGGCGCCCAGCGGGCGCCGCCCGTCGGATTCGCGCTCGTGTGCGCCGGTGAACAGATAGACCAGATCCAGGTCCGAAGCGTGGGTCAGCGCCCCGCCGCCAAACCGGCCGAGGCCCAGGATGACCAGTTCGCTGCCCGGCACCTTGCCGTGGACCTGCTCGAACTCGGCCTGTGCCGCTTCGGCCAGCACGCACAGCGCGGCTTCGGCCACCCGCGCATTGGCGGCGGCGATCGCCAGCGGATCGGTCGCCCCGTCGATCAGCTGGACGCCCAGCGCAAAGCGTCGTTCGCCCACCTTGCGCCGCACCCGGTCGAGCAGGCGCTGGTAATCATCGTCGGCTTCGCCATCTGCGAATTCTGCGGCCAGTTCGGTGACGCTGCCGGGCAGGTCGAAGGCCGTGGCATCGATCAGCGGATCGAGCAGGTCGGCCCGCCGGGCCAGCGCATCGGCCAGCGGCGGGGCGAGCGACAGCACCTTGGCAAGAAGTTCAAGCAGGGCCGGGCGCGCTTCGAGCAGGCGGAACAGGCCCAGCGCGGTCGGCAGGCGCACCAGCAGCTCGTCCCAGCGATTGAACGCGCGGGTCGGCTCGGGCGACCGCGCGAGCGCCGCCAGCAGGGCCGGCTGGATCGCATCGAACGCAGACCGCGCCGCTTCGGAGCGCAGCGAGCGGACCTTGCCCGAACGCCAGCCCTCGATCCGTTCGGCCAGCGCCGGGGCATCCTCGAAGCCCAGCGCCGCCAATTGCTCGGCCAGCGCGGCGGGCGGGCCGTCATCCTGATGCGGCACCGCGATCCCGCCCGGTCCCGGCAAGCCATGCGAGGCGATCAGCGCGTCATAGCGCCGGCCGACCGCCTCCGTGATCGTCTCCAGTTCGGCGATCAGCGCGCCGCCGCCCGGCAGTCCCTCCAGACGCGCGACATTGTCGATCGCGGCTGCGTCTGCGGGAAGCGAATGGGTCTGCTGGTCCTGTACCATCTGCAACCGGTGCTCCAGCACGCGCAGGCGGTCATAGCTTGTCCCCAGAACCTCGGCGTCGTCGGTGCCGATGATCCCGGCGGCGGCCAGCGCGTCGAGCGCCGTACGGGTGCCGCGCAGCCTGAGCGCAGGGTTGCGTCCGCCGTGGATCAACTGGTGGGTCTGGGCATAGAACTCGACCTCGCGGATGCCGCCGCGTCCGGTCTTGAGATTGAAACCCGGCCCCGGCCTCAGCGCGCCCTTATGGCTCTCGCGGATCCGCGCGGTCAGCCGTCCGATCTCGGCAATCGCGCCGAAATCAAGGCTCTTGCGCCAGACGAACGGGCGGATCGCGGCCAGGAACGCGCAGCCCTCGGCGATGTCCCCGGCACAGGCGCGGGCGCGGATGAAGGCGGCGCGCTCCCACGCCAGCGCGCTCGATTCGTAATGGGCCAGCGCGGCATCGAGCGAGATTGCCGGCGGCGACACTTCCGAAGCGGGCCGCAGCCGAAGATCGACCCGGAAGACGTAACCTTCGCCGTCGATGTGGCTCAGCGTCTGGACCACCCGGCG
>Ga0228701_1002661_pt1 | contig 10230 bp, 6 predicted proteins | sample McNCre117_Aug_MG_2_FD_178017 | JGI IMG/M metagenome (GOLD analysis project Ga0228701, IMG submission 178017) | Freshwater microbial communities from McNutts Creek, Athens, Georgia, United States - 11-17_Aug_MG | ecosystem: Environmental > Aquatic > Freshwater > Creek | place: USA: Georgia...
TCCAGCGCGAGGCAGCGAGTTTTTCGCTGTCTTCGGCGTCGTACAAATGCTTTTCGTAGCCAATGTCTTTGAGCCAATCGGTCAAGAAGGCACGGGCGTCCTCTGCGCCGGTGGTCAGGCGGGCGCGAAATTCCAAATCATTCACATAGCGGCCAAACTCGTGCAAACCGCTGAGTGCACGGGTGCTCAAGACTGAAGGCAGGCTGTTACTGAACAAGGCTTCAAACAAACTCAGTTTGTATTGGCTGGCAAACACGCCCAGGCTTTGCAGCGTTTGGTGGCCAATGCCGCGTTTGGGCGTGGTCACGGCACGCAAGAAGGCGGGGTCATCGTCGTTGTTGACCCACAGGCGCAGCCACGCGCAGAGATCGCGAATCTCAGCGCGGTCAAAAAAGCTTTGGCCACCCGACACCTTGTAGGGCAGTTGGGCTTTGCGCAAGGCTTTTTCAAAAATACGCGCTTGGTGGTTGGCGCGGTACAGGATGGCAAAGTCTTTGAACTCGCGGTGTGAGGCACCCGCTGCATCGGTGCCTGCGCGCAGAGACTGGATGCGTGCCACGGCCCGCTCTGCTTCGTGTTCTTCATTGTCAGCATCGACCACGCGCACGGGTTCGCCTTCGCCGAGTTCGGAGAACAAGGTTTTGGGAAACAGCTTGGGGTTGGGCTGAATCACGTTGTTGGCGGCGCGCAAGATGGCACTGGTGGAGCGGTAGTTCTGCTCCAGCTTGATCACCTTGAGCGTGGGAAAGTCTTGCGGCAATTTGCGCAAGTTGTCCAAGGTGGCACCACGCCAGCCGTAAATCGATTGGTCGTCGTCGCCCACAGCAGTGAAGCGCGCTTTTTCGCCCACCAAGCACTTGAGCACCTCGTACTGCGTGGCGTTGGTGTCTTGGTATTCGTCCACCAGCACGTGGCCGAGTTGGTTTTGCCACTTGGCGCGTACCTCGTCGTGTTCTTGCAGCAACTTCAAGGGCAAGCCAATCAAGTCGTCAAAGTCCACGCTTTGGTAGGCGGTGAGCCGTTCCTCGTAACGCGCCATGATTTTGGCGATGGTGCGTTCGTTGTCGTCTTTGGCAATGGCCATCGCTTGGGCTGAGTTCAGCCCCATGTTTTTCCACAGGCTGATGGTCCACTGCCATTGGCGTGCGGTGGCCGCGTCGGTGGTGCCGCCCGCATCTTTCAAAATGCCGGTGACGTCAGCGCTGTCCATGATGCTGAACTGCGGCTTGAGGCCCATCACGCCACCGTCTTGGCGCAGCATGCGCACGCCCAGGGCGTGGAAGGTGCAAATCACCACCTCGTTGGCAGCTTTGCCAATCAAACCTTTGGCGCGTTCGCGCATTTCGGTGGCGGCTTTGTTGGTGAAGGTGATCGCTGCGATGCGTTTGGGCTCCAGCCCGGCTTGAATGAGGCGGCCAATTTTGTGCGTGATCACGCGCGTCTTGCCCGAACCCGCACCCGCCAGCACAAGACAAGGACCGTGCAAGAAATTGACGGCTTCTTGTTGCGCGAGATTCAGACCAGCAGACATTCAGGAGACATTTAATGTGAAGCGGGCAATGATACCGACCCGCTCAGGGGGCAAAATAGCCACCGTGCTGAACATTCTCCTTGTTACTTTCCCCTTCTTTGCGTTGATCCTGGCGGGCTATGTCGCCGGTCATCGGCGTTGGTTGCCACTGGACGCGATTCCTGGCTTGAACAGCTTCGTGCTGTTTTTTGCACTGCCGTGCATGCTGTACCGATTTGGGGCCAGCACGCCCATCGTGCAGTTGCTGGATGCCACCTTGTTTTTCACCTACCTGTTTTGCGCCTTGTTGATGGTGGGCTTTGTGGTGGCGGTCAGTTTGAATGCCCGCATTGGCTGGGACGATGCGTCATTGGGTGCCTTGGTGGGCGCGTTTCCAAACACAGGTTTCATGGGCGTGCCCTTGCTGGTGACCTTGCTCGGCGCCAGTGCAGCGGGCCCAGCGATTGTGACCATCGTGATTGACATGGTGATCACCACCTCGCTGTGCATTGCGCTGTCACGCCTCGATGGCGCGGACGAACACGGAGCCAGCAAGGCGGCCAAGAACGCGCTCAAAGCGGTGGTGACCAACCCCATGCCTTGGGCCATCAGCTTGGGCGCTTTGTCTTCGGCGATGAACTATGAGTTGGTGGGCCCGCTGGCCAAAACCGTGGCCTTGCTGGCTGACTCGGCTTCGCCGGTGGCCTTGTTCACCATTGGTGCGGTGCTGGCGCGCTCGCAAATTCGCGTCAAGGAAAGCGGCCACCCGCCCATGCTGTTGCGCGACTACATGCCCGTGGTGTTTTTCAAACTCTTGCTCCATCCCGTGTTGGTTTTGCTGGCCATGACCGCAGTGGTGCAAATGGGATTTCACATTGACCGCTTCGCCATCATGGTGGTGGTGCTGGTGGCGGCCTTGCCCAGCGCAAGCAATGTGGCGGTGTTGGCGGAACGCTTTGGGGCCGATACCGGGCGCATTGCCCGCATCATTTTGGTGACCACGGCCGCTGCGTTTTTCACCTTCTCTGCCGCTGTGGCTTTGCTACAAGGCTGAGCCTTGTTAGATCGCTAAGGGATCGACGTCCACGGCCCAACGAATGACTTGCCGATGCGCGCTGCGCACCGTGTGCAGCTCGGTTTGCCAATGTGCCAAGAAGCGCTGCAAGGCTTTGCGCGAGCTGCATTCAATCAGCATTTGAGCACGCTCCACGTTGGCCACGCGTTGAATCGTCATGGGTACGGCGGGGTAGAGGTCCACCAACAGTTCCTCCGCCCAAGCAGCGCCTGCCTCGCGGGCTGCATTTAAAAAGCCTTGTGCCGCTTCTTGGCTGCGGGCTTCGGCGCGCACCAGCGCTTGAAAACTGAACGGTGGCAAGCTGGCTTCGGCGCGTTCTTTGAGCTGCTGTTCGGCAAAGGCGGGGTAGTCGTGTTGCTTGAGGGCTTCGAACAGGGGGTGCTGAGTGTGAAAGCTTTGCACCCACATCTCGCAAGGGCTGACGGTCTGCATGGCGGCATCGCGTCCCGCGCGTCCAGCCGCTTGCATGAGTAAGCTGAACAACCGCTCGGGCGCCCGAAAGTCGCTGGAGAACAAAGCGCCATCCGGGTTCAAGGCGGCGACCAAGGTGACGCGTCGAAAGTCGTGGCCCTTGGCAATCATTTGCGTGCCGACCAACACATCCACCGCGCCCGCATGCACTTGGGCCAGCTGGCGCTCGAGTTCGCCTTTGAGGCGGGTGCTGTCGGCGTCGATGCGTGCGATGGTCAAGGCTTGTCCATCGGGGCGACGCACATCGGCGAGCAATTCGGCCAAGTGTTCTTCCAGTTGTTCGGTGCCGCGTCCCAAGGGGCTGATGTCCAAATTACCGCAGCCAGGGCAAGCGCGTGGCACGCTTTGCGTGAAGCCGCAGTGGTGGCAGCGCAGGGTGCGATCGCGTTTGTGGAACACGCGGTAGGCGCTGCAGTGCGGACATTCGCTTTTCCAGCCGCAGTCGTTGCAGTGCAGTACCGGCGCATAACCGCGGCGGTTGAGCAACACCAAAATTTGTTCACCGCGTGTGACGCGCTCGCGCATGGCTTGCAACAAATGGCTGGAGAACACAGTTTTGTAGGGTTGGCGGTTCATGTCCACCCGGCGGACTTGCGGCAGCGCGCCTTGGCCGACGCGCGAGGGCATGGCCAGGCGCAGGTAGCGGCCGGCAGGCTCTGTGGCGGTGGCGGGGCGGCTGTGGTGCCAGCTTTCCAGCGACGGCGTGGCCGAGCCCAAGATGACTTGGGCCCCTTCGAGCTGACCGCGGTAGACGGCCAAGTCGCGGGCCGAGTAGCGGGCGCCTTCTTGCTGTTTGTAGCTGGGGTCGTGTTCTTCGTCGACCACGATGAGCTGCAAATGCGGCATGGAAGCAAACACGGCCATGCGCGTGCCCAACACAATGCGCGCCTCGCCGTTGTGCGCGGCGAGCCAGTTTTTCAGGCGTTGTGCGGGCGTGAGGCTGCTGTGCATGGCCACCAAACAATCGGCCCCCCATTGCGGGCAAAAGCGCGCGCGAAAGCGTTCTTCCAACTGGGGCGTGAGGTTGATCTCGGGCACCATGACCAAGATTTGCGCCTGCGGGTTGCGTTCGAGCACCGATTCGGCCGCACGCAAGTACACCTCGGTTTTGCCGCTGCCTGTGTTGCCAAAGAGCAGGAACGGGCCTTTGTGCGCGGCGATGTCGCGCAGCGCTTGTGCTTGCTCTTGCGTCGGGGTGGGGATGTGTTGCGTTGCGCCTTCGTAGGCCGCGACGGCTTTGGGTTTACGTTTCAAGCGGCGCGCCCATTGCTCGGTGCTGAGGTCACGCAGCTGGCTGGGCAGGGCCGCCAAGGCCACTTCACCCGTGCTGCGCTGGTAGTAGCTGGCCGCAAATTGCACCAGCTGGCGCCAGTGAGCGCTCAGTGGTGCGACGCCCTCTAAGACGCAGGTGATGGCGCGCAGTTGCAGGGGCGCGGCGGGGTTGTGCGAGGCCGATGTGTAATCGGCCATCCGCAGCGAGGGTTGTTCTGTCGCCGCATGGGGTGCGGGAGCGTCCCACACCACGCCCAGCAATTCGCGACTCCCCAAAGGCACCCGTACCAAGGTGCCGGGTGCGTGCATGACGTCGCTTTCATACGTGAGTGCGCCACCGATGCCGCTGTGTGCGGGGGTGTGAACCATCACTGAAATTTGGTGCGACATGTCAAGCGGTGAGTTGAGGTGTTTTTCTCAGGAAAATTTGCAAAAAGCCGTTTAAGTCATTGATTTCAAAGTGTATTGAGCGTAACCCAGTATTTTTGTGGATAACTTTGTTGATATCTCTGACGGATGCATCTGAAAGGCCTACAAATCAAGGCTTTGGTCAAACTGCTCGAAAAAAAAGCAATCTTTCAAATCCTTATAAATCAACAACTTACGAGCATTCAAAAAGAATTATGAGGGCTCTGAAAAAATCTTCGCTTTGGTGCACGGGCTCAACTTTTTTGTGCATAAGTCAGGAATCGAATTAAGACTTTTGGGCGCTTGACAGCGTTTTTCTTGAGAAATTACTCAGGATTTTCGCAACAAACGTGAGTGGCTGTGCACTGTTTCAACCAGCACGCCCACGCTCTCTGGCGGGGTGAATTGGCTGATGCCGTGGCCCAAGTTGAAGATGTGGGTGGGGCCTGTGGTGTTGGGGTCGGTGTGGGGTTTGCCAAAGGCGTCCAGCACGCGGCGGGCTTCAGCGGCCAAGGCGTCTGCGGGGGCAAACAAAGCATTGGGGTCTAGGTTGCCTTGCAGCGCTTTGCCGGGGCCACCTACCGCACCGCCCACTTGGGCGCGGGCTTTGGCCAGGTTGACCGTCCAATCCACGCCCAGCACGTCGCAGTCGAGGTCGGCCATTTCGGGCAACCACAGACCGCCGCCCTTGGTGAACACCAAGCGGGGAATCACGGCGCCGTCGTGCGTGCGTTTGAGTTGTGCCAACACGCGCTTGGTGTAGGCCATGCTGAACTGTTGGAACATGCCATCGGCCAGCACGCCGCCCCAGCTGTCAAAAATCATCACGGCTTGTGCGCCGGCTTCGATTTGGGTGTTGAGGTACAGCGCCACGGCATCGGCGTTGATTTCCAGAATGCGGTGCATCAAATCAGGGCGGCTATACATCAGGCTCTTGACTTGACGGTAGTCGTCGGAGCCCGCGCCTTCGACCATGTAGCACGCCAAGGTCCAAGGGCTGCCCGAGAAACCAATCAAAGGCACGCGGCCGTTGAGTGCTTTGCGAATGGACGTGACAGCATCGAACACATAGCGCAGCTTGGCCATGTCGGGCACCGCCAGTTCATTGACTGCGGCTTCGTTGCGCACGTTCTTGGCGAACTTGGGGCCTTCGCCTTGGGCGAACGACAGGCCCAAGCCCATGGCGTCGGGCACGGTCAAGATGTCGCTGAAAAGAATAGCGGCATCGAGCGGGTAGCGTTCTAGTGGCTGCAGGGTGACTTCGGTGGCGAAGTCGGTGTTGGTGGCCAGGCCCATGAAGCTGCCGGCCTTGGCGCGTGTGGCGCAGTACTCGGGCAGGTAGCGGCCGGCTTGGCGCATGAGCCAGACGGGGGTGTGGTCGGTGGCTTGGCGCAGGCAAGCGCGCAAAAAAGTGTCGTTTTGGAGTGGTGCAAACATGGCGACATTGTCGCCGAGGTGGGGTTCAGCGAAGTCGGCGGTGTTCCACCATCAGGCAGTGGTCTTGCACCACGGTCAGGCCGGCGGCTGCGGCTTGTGCGGCGGCTTCGTCATTCACGATGCCCAGTTGCAGCCAAAGGTGCTTGGCGCCGATGGCAATGGCCTCGGCGGCAATGGGCGGAATGTCTTCGGCATTGCGAAAGCAGTTCACCATGTCGATGTGCTCGTGTGCTGCGGCTTCGCTGAGCGTGGCGTACGCGCGTTCACCCAACACTTCAGACACATTGGGGTTGATGGGCACGATGCGGTAGCCGTGGGCCTGCATGTAGCGCGCGACCCGAAAGCTGTCACGGTGCGGTTTGGGTGAGAGGCCAACCACGGCAATGGTGGGGCTGTTGCGCAGGCTGTGTTCGATGGCGTTCAGGCTCATGACTTGGGAAGACTCAGGGAGGATGGGACGTTAGGCTTGGGTTGTAACCTGAACTCACTGGCTGATGGTGAAGTGGCGGCTGGCAACTTTGCCAGTGCATCACGTAATTGCGTCACGCTCAAGAGCTCGGATAACACCTGCGGCGCACGACCTGGGGCATACAACACATACACCGGGACGCCGCTACGCCCCAGTGCGGTCAGAGCCGCTGTGATGGCAGGGTCGCGCCGTGTCCAGTCGGCACGCAGTAGGGTGACTTGATGGGTGGCAAAGTCGGTCACCACTTCTGCGTTCGTGAGGGTGGTTTTTTTGTTGATTTGGCAAGTGACGCACCAAGCGGCGGTGAAGTCCACAAACACGGGACGGTTCTGTGCCAGCTCTTGCGCCACTTTGGTTTCAGACCAGGCTTGCCAGCCGTTGGTTGTGCTGGTGGCGTTGGGTGTTTGGATGGCTGCAGAGGTATCGCTGGGCTGCGTCAGTTCTTGGGCAAACGTCCAGCCGATGAGCGCGAACAACAGTGCAAACAACACGCGCAATACCGATGCGCTGCGGTGCTGCAAGCGCAGAGCCCAAACCAAAGCGGTGAGGGTCAACAGGCCGCTGAGCGCATAGATCGTGGCGTCAAGACTGGTTTGTTGACCCAGCACCCACAGCAACCAGACCACGGTGGCCAGCATGGGAAAGGCCAGCACTTGGCGCAGGACGACCATCCAAGGCCCGGGCTGCGGCAAGCGTTTGGCGACGGCGGGCACAAAGCTGGCTAGCAAATAAGGCAGGGCCAGACCGAGGCCCATGGTCATGAAAATCGACAGAGCTTGCCAAGTTGGCAAGGTCATGGCCAAGCCCAGTGAGGCACCCATGAAAGGCGCTGTGCACGGCGAGGCGACCGCTACAGCCAACACGCCGGACAGCCCGGCATCGACCACCGGGTGTTGAGCTTGCAAAGACAGCCAACGGCTGGGCAGGATCTGGCCAAACTCAAAGCTGCCGATCAAGTTCAATGCGATCAAGGTGAACAGCACGGCCAACAGGCTGACCACGACGGGTGACTGCAGTTGAAAGCCCCATCCCAGTTGCTCGCCTGCCGCGCGCAAGGCCAGCACGCTGGCGCCCAAGGCCAAAAAGCTCAACACCACGCCCGCGGTGTAGGCCAGGCCCGCGATACGGTGCGCGCGGTGTTGTCGGCCGTGCTGTGCAAAACCGAGCAGTTTGATGGCCAGTACCGGCAACACGCAAGGCATGAGGTTGAGGATGAGGCCACCCAAGAAAGCGCCCACCAAGGCCAGCACAAACGTGGCTGCGGTTGCGTTTGCATCCAGTGCAGGCGTGAGCGTTGTGGTGAGGGGCTGCGTGTCTTCGACAGTGGGCCAGGTGCCTTCTACGGCAAGGCGCACGGTCACACCTTGGCGAGCCGAGCCGCTGCCTTGAACCAACAAGAGTTCTAAGGATGGGGGGGCAGTTTGACGCAAACTGCTGACGGGCAGGCGGGCGGTCCAGCTGTCGTTTTGCCATGACTGCGTGGCTTGGGGGTGCTGCTCAGTGGCGGATTCGAGCAGTTCGACGCCGTGTGGAAAAACAGCCAAGCGCTGGCCTTGCCATGCGCTGGGTAAACCGTTGATCTGAACGACCAGTTGTTGCCCTTCAAAACTGGCCTTGGCTTGTGCGTGTGTCAATGCTTGGGGTTGTTGCGCGCGCAGGGCTTCGAATGCTGCGGCATGGGTGGCGCTGCTGCTCTGGGTCGGCAGACGCAAGACAAAGTCGCCTTCTTGCGGAATGCATTCCAGGCGGCACACCAACCAATTCGCATGCAGCTGAACTTCCAGTGTCGGGGAGGTCTGGGTGTTGAAGCTGTGGTCGACGGTGAGTGGCACAGCCAACAGCACGGTGTGCTCAAACCCGTAGTTGGTCAGCGAGCCCGCCTTGAGTTTGTGCGGCAAGGGCCACTGAACCTCACCCGCTTGAATGCCTTTGGGCAGTTGCCATTCCAGTTGGGTGGGCAAGCCTGAGTCACCAGGGTTGCGCCAATAGGTGTGCCACTCGGCTTGGTGGGTGAGCTGCAAGCCAACCCACAAGGGCTGCCCGGTTTGCACACCTTGGGGCGCGTGAACCACCAACTCGGCGCGCACCTGCGGGGTGTTGACGATGGCGCTGGGGGCGATGGCCTTGGGCAGTTGCGCCCAAGTTAAAGCGGCCCAGCTCAGCCCCAGTAGCAGCCATGCCGTCCGAACGGCGCGATGGCAGGTGTGTGACAAAAGGTAAGTCCGCAAAGCAAGGTCAAGCATGGGCATGATGTTAACGAGACACCCGAAACCCTGTCGGAAAGTAAGATGCAGGCATGGACGCCACTCACCGACCTGACTCTCGTACCCCTGCCGCTTTGGCCTCTCACCGCTGGGCGCAGCTCAGCACGCGCGATTTTGCTGCACTCGATCCTGCACGCACCGTGGCTGTATTGCCGCTGGGGGCGACCGAGCAGCATGGCCCGCATTTGTCGCTCGCTGTCGATACCGTGCTGGTGGATGGGGTGCTGGATGCGGCGTTGGCCCATTTGGCTGCCACCGATCCCGTGTTGGTCTTACCTACCCAAACTGTGGGTTTGAGTACCGAGCACCAAGCATTCGCAGGCACCTTGACGCTGTCGCCCCAAACGGTGATGCAGCTGTGGTGCGAGCTGGGTGCTTGTGTGGCGCGTGCGGGAGTGAAAAAACTGCTGATGTTCAATGCCCACGGCGGTCATGTGGGCCTGATGGACGTGGTGGCGCGTGAGTTGCGTGCGCAACACGGCCTGATTGTGTACAGCAGCAGTTGGTACAACTTGCCTTTGGATGCGTCGGTCATGGGGCAGTTTTCAGCCGAGGAACACCGCTTTGGCATTCATGCCGGCGACATCGAAACCTCCATGATGCTGGCGCTGGCATCCGATCAGGTGTACATGGGCCAAGCGCAAAACTTTGCCTCCACCTCGCAAGAACGTGCAGCGACTTACCCCGTGCTGGGCAACGGCAAAAGCGCCAAGCTCGGCTGGCATATGCAGGACTACAACCCGCAAGGCGCTGCGGGCAATGCCGCTGCGGCGACGGCCGCCAAAGGCGATGCGCTGGTGCGCAGTGCAGGAGAACAGCTGGCCTGTTTGCTCAAAGAGCTGATCGCGCTGCCGTTGACAACGGTGCGCGATGGAGCCGCTTAACGTGCTTCAAGCGTAGGTGATCCAGCCCTTGTGCGTGGGCGATTCCAAGTGTGTGATGGTGTTGAAGCTGATCAGGCTGTGGCGCTTGGGGTTGAAGCTGAACTCGCTCACCGCGCTGTTGCGAATGCGCAGGTTGAGCTCAATGCTGGTTTCGGGGCTGAGCTGCAGCACCTGGGCCACGGCGGTTGCAATCGGGCCACCGCTGGAGACAAGCAACACATTGCCATCGTGGTTTTGCCGCACGTGGTCGAGTGCTGAGCTCACGCCTTGGACGAAGTCCACGTAGCTGGGCATGCCTTGTGGGCTGACCACACCGGCCATCCATTGGGTCAAGCCATCGCGCAGCAAGCGAAAGTGTTCGCGATAGCCCTCGGGCGTGGTGGGTTTGGTCAGCGGCCCTTTTTGGATGGTGCGAATCACGGCTTCGCTGTCGTATTCAT
>Ga0228701_1002668_pt1 | contig 10222 bp, 21 predicted proteins | sample McNCre117_Aug_MG_2_FD_178017 | JGI IMG/M metagenome (GOLD analysis project Ga0228701, IMG submission 178017) | Freshwater microbial communities from McNutts Creek, Athens, Georgia, United States - 11-17_Aug_MG | ecosystem: Environmental > Aquatic > Freshwater > Creek | place: USA: Georgia...
TGGGGATATATGTACCATTCCCCCAACTCCGGACGTAAAAAATCCCCTCGCATTTCTGGGAGGGGATTGGAAGGGGATTATTTATTTGTTTTCGGTTGTTCTATCATTTGGTTAAACAGCCGCAAAACAATCGCTAAAAGCATATGAATTTCAGTGCCATACTTTTTATTGTAAGATTCTTTTACCAATATTTGTATGGCTTTTTCTACTTCGTTCATTTTTTCTTTGCTGTTTTCTCAGCGGGCGCGGCAAGCGCCAAAACCGAAGTGCGCAAATCTGCAAGCGGGTCTTTTGCGTCAGGTGGCAACACTGGCTGTGCTGTGTAGCTATAACCAACTGGTGATGCATCGTCAGCGCGGGCACCGATTACAAATGCAAATTGCACTTGGCTGGTTCCATCTTGGTTTAGCTGGGCTTCAATCAAGCCTTGGGCCACATCAGGCAGGAAAGCATTAGCAGAAGAAACTACCGCACCTGTTTCCAAGTTGGTCGCCTCGAATTGGCCTACTAAGCAAGTCCAGTCGCCGAAGTCGTTGGTGCCGCTTTTGGTGCCAACTGCAACGCCAATGATTGAAAAGAGATTGAGAACCGTACCGTCTTCAGGCAACTTGCGCACGTTGATTTTGCCGTAAATTTTTGCAGTAGAAATTTTCTTAGTGAGTTGAGACATGGTGATTTTCCTGTTAAGTAAAACACTGCGATTTTGCAGTGAGAGAATTCTAGCACAAGTTAAACGCGACTTTTTATCGTGCGTGAAATAAATTTTGGCGGGTTGCTGATAGAGAAAGAAGGGGCCGCATTTTGCCAATGCACATCACCACCCGTGCAAACCCTCACAATTTCCTCGGAACTCAGGCGAACGCCCTTTGTCGCTAACTTCACCACTTCGCCCGCCTCATCGAAACCCGCATAGAGTTTCTTACCCGCAATTGCCACGCGACACAATGTTGCTTCGTGCTTCCATGCCCCGAGCTCATAGTCGCTTTTTCGCGCGGTAAATTCCTCGCAAATAATGGAATCCGTGTCGCAATATATAGGACGACGTGCCGTTGCGAGAGCGCCCAGTAAATTCGCACGGCTGGCACTCGTAATCGAGGCCGCAATCGCCACATCGTAATATGCTTTGGTTTGGCTTTTCGTGCGCCAAATACTGAATTCCGCGTGCTTTTCATAAAATTCCCATTCATCAAAGTTTTCCAATTGAGTGATTTCCGATAAATCGCGGACTATTTTGTAGTCGTAATATTTATCGGGGCTTTGTGCGAACTTCCCATAAGCCGAATTTAAAAGCAATTTAGCGAATAGCTCCATTGTTTTATTTCCGGTTTTCTTTCCCACAATCTTTTCTTCCATGAACGTGTCCACGTATTCGCCAAATTGAATTGTGTTTTGTGGGACATAGGCCGCAACAATTCGCTCTATTTCAAATAAGCCATGCCGCAAGGCCACCCGCAATTCGTGCGAGGTGGTGAAAAATTCGCCGTAGGGCACTCTAAAATTTAATCCATCCTTTAGGCGCATTGGTAAAGCGCCGTGATTTTTTCCAATTACTTGAATAAAGAAAAACGGACATTTAAATCCTTTGAGCATACAATCGCCGACCAATTTAGGGGATGACACGCACGCATAGGCCCGCCCCGTGGGATGAATTGCGTTTTTCATTGCGTCTGGGTACATTGAATTGACATCGTATACCTCAAATTTGCCGTGGAGAATTCCGGTTTCCAATGCTTCAACGCGCCCGCCAAAATAGAATTGCCGAAATTGGGCGTCGTGAGATTCGCTGGCAGTGGTGAACGGGTGGATTTTCTTTAGAGTAGTGATGGCGGTAGAGCCAATTGTCAATTTATCGCCAAATCTTTCGCGGAATTTAAAAACCAAATCATAAAGCGACCGGCAATCGTATTTCCAGTATTCGATAATTTCGGCTTTATGTTCTTCTCTAACCTCACGCTCAAATTTCCAAAATTCAATTTCCTTTTTGCCGTGGGTTTTTAGCGGCACCGGCAAAATGGCGTATGAATCCCTAAAAATGTGCTTTCCAATTGTGGCCTCGACAATTCGCCCATTGATGATTCGAATTGGATTTTCGATGTAATCAAAGAAATAGAAGAAATCAAATTTGCCACCGTTGTGGGCGTAAATTATGTGGGGCTCTTCCAATGTGGCTAAAAATTCAACTAGCCGCAAAATGCAATCATCACCCCAAAATTCAGTAACCGAATTGCCATTGTCAAAGCCGGATAGAAAAGGCTTTGGTAAACGCCCATGCTGAAACGGGTCGGTTTCCAAATCTATCGTGGCGAGAATTCTGTTGATTTTCTTTTTAGCCATTTTATTTCACTTTCTTTTTGGTTCGCCGTTTTGCTGGCAATTCAAATTTGCGATCTAAGCGCGTAATTGATATGTGAGAAATCAATTTTTCTTTTATATCCTCTTTTGGCGTCCATGCCTGCATATAGTTAAGTAGAGAATTTATGTCTTTAAAATGCATATTGAATGGGCGGGCATCGCCAATTCGCACCGTAACGTATTCGTTCTTTTTTAATTTTTTGGCGAATACCTTTTTAGCGTTATCGAAAAAGTCCCAGCCGCCTTTATAGACTTCTTCCTGAAAGCCGCCACCGCTGAAGACAGCGCGGCCCCGCTTAATTGTGACTTTTTGCCCTTTTTCAATTGGCACGATCAATTTTGTTTTTCCGCCTTTTAATTTTATTTTCTTTGCGGCAATTGAAATATCGTTGGCGGTTTTGTTTTTTACGGTTAAAATTTGGTAATTATCCGAATAATCAACAATTGTTTGAAATTGTTTGTATTTTCGGGTAATAGCCGATTTTTGCTGTGGCGTCAAGCCATAGCGCAAATCGTAATTACCACCCAAGCCAAATGAGCGCAAGCGCTTCGCGGCTTCTTTGTAATCGAAGGATTTAGACATGAAAAAGACAGACAACAGTAAGACCCCTGACGCTGGGGTAAACGTGCCGGTGGATGACGATTCCACAAAGGCAGACCGTGTGGCGGGTAGCTATCCCGCAAAGGTCAACGAAGACAACTCTATCACAGAACCAAACCCGCACGCAATTGCTGGCGTTGGCTCTGTTGCGGACATGGTGCAAGTGCAATCAGAGGCGCATGACGGTTTTGACCCTTTGACCCATGCCGTCAATCCAGACGGCACACCCAAACGCAAAGTGGACGGCTCATTTGCATTGAAGCGCGGGCGCAAATCTGGTGCAGCACCTACCACAAGTAGCGCACCTGCACAAGTAGCGGAAACACCTACGATAAACGTGGATGAAGCCTCGCGCCAATCTTGCAATATGCTGATTAATGGGGCTGTGCTTTTGTTCGGTGAGCAATGGGCACCACAGGACAAAGAAGAGGCCAAAGGCCTGCAAATTAGTTTCAAAAATTATTTTGAAGCGCGGGGCGTGCCAAATGTGCCGCCTGAAATTGGACTTGCTGTTGCAGTGCTGGCATACTCGCTGCCTCGCTTGACGCATGAAAAAACCGTTTCACGCTTCACAGTTTTAAAAATGCGGGCCTATGAAATTTGGTCTGCCATTCGTGGAAAGTAACCAATGCACACTCTAATTTGCGGCGTAACTATGTCAGGGAAAACAACCCTCGCGCATAAATTCGCCAAAGAATTAGCGGCAAAGGGTCAAACCATCATCGTGTTTGACCCTGTAATGACACCAACAGCCGCTGGTTCATGGCCCGAAAACACAATTTTGTTTGATGATGAACACGATTTTTTCGATTATTTAATTAAGCCCGAAGTGTCGCGGGCGCATATTTTTGTGGATGAATCAGCCGATGTATTTAATTTGTCAAAGCCTTGGAATAATTGGTTGCTCACTCGTGGGCGTCATTTTGGGTTTAGCGTGTTTCTTATCGCTCAAAGGCCGAAAATGCTTCCACCTACGGTGCGAAACCAATGCGGGCGCGCTTATGTTTTCAGGTTGGCTAAAGACGACCTCAAGGAAATAGGCGCGGATTTTGGATTTTCCGATTTACATAAAATAGAGCTTGACAAAGGCGATTTTTTATTATTAAACTCAGGCTCAGCACAATTCCAAAAAGGAAATGTGTTTAAAATTTGACCACCGCCGTGGGTTTTCACGGTTCTTTTTCTGGAGCATCACAATGCACTATCTCAAGCAAGGCGCAATCGCCGTTCTCGCCGTTATCATTGCAAAACGTTTGCCAATGATTAAAGATTACCTGTAATCAGGCAATCTGGCTTTTTTCCAACTTTTCAGGATTTTCAAATCATGGCTAAACAATATCGAGTGCTTCGCAAAGTTGCCTCGGTGCCGTTCGTTGCTGGCTCGTTCGCCACGCTCGACCTGCCCCGCGACTACGATTACGAAGCCATTTTTATGCGCATTAACGGCTCTGTTACTGTGTCCACTGGCTACACCGCTGTACGAGCCGAAGCACCTACACAATTGGTGCAACGTGCCGAAGTGATCGCAGACGGTAAAAACAACATTTTCAGCGCTCCATTCTGGTTTGCATCCAACGCCAATTATGGCCGTTCATTGCTCCAAAATGGCGCTCGCGTGTTGACAGGCCCAAGCGCCGCCACCGCTGCGACTTACGCTGTCGAAGGCATCGGTTCTATTGACTTGATGACTCAAGACTCTGTGCGCCCCAAAGATAGCAACTTCCGTTCAAGCGGTTTGAGCTTGTTCCAGTTGCGTTTGACTTTCGGTCAAACTGGCGACCTGTTTACAGGCTCAGGCGCTTCTGCTCCAAGCGGCACTATTTATGTTGACGTTTTCGTTCAGCAATTGGTAGAAATCGCAGACGCCAACGGCGCTGTTACCACACCAATCGCACTGAAAAAGGTTTCTTTCCAAGAAATCGCCTTGACCAGTTCGAACGCTAACCAAGAAGTGCGCTTGCCCGCTGGTAACTTCATCCGTTCCGCTGTGATTCGCACCGATGGTGCAACCACCGCTGGCGAGCCTTCAACTGCTGTTTTGAATAACATTCAACTCACCGCAGGTGTTGACGTTCGCATGAACTTGGGCGCTGCTAACCTTCGCGCAAAGAATAACGCCGATTATGGTTTTATTCCCGCTGGTTACTACATCGCTGACGTTTGCTCAAAAGGCGAAGCCGCTATCAACTTGACCGACCTTTGGGACGTCACAGGTGCCGCTGAACCTAAAGTGATCGTTGACGTTAACGGCTCTGCAACTACCAAGATGCAAGTAGTCGTGACCGAATACATCATGGGCGCTTAATACAAGGGCCTTCGGGCCTTTGTTTTGGTTTGGGCGGGGGTTTCGCAAAATGTTCTTTTTTCCTGTTGATTTTCAGAGCATTTTTAAGAGATTCCCGCCCTTCCTTTTAATTTTTTGGGGTATTTAATGGGTTGGCGTTCATTTATTTCTGACGCTGTTGATACAGTTTCGAATGCTGTTAGTTCGGTAGTTGATACTGCCAGTTCTGCTGTAAATTCGACTGTTAATGCGGTACAAAACCATCCATTAGAAGTGGCCGCTGTCGCTGGGGGTGCATACTATGGCGCGGGTGCGCTTGGGTATAACGCCGCCGATGGTGCCGCTGCATTGGCCCCAGTTTCTGATGCTGTGAGTGTCTCTACTGCTGACATGGGCACAGGCGCTGTGTCAGGAATTGATTTAGGCGGGGCCGGTGCTTCGCCTGCATCATGGACAAACGCAACAACTTCAACAATGTCAGGTAGTGCAACTTCTGGTTGGACTGCTGGACAAATTCTCGCAACAACATCTGCAGGGTTGAACCTTGCAACTTCTGGCATTAAACTGGCCGCTTTGGGGAAAACAATGAACGCTTCAACACCGACCGCAGACGGTCTTACAGGTGGCCTCGCCACTTCACCAATTCAAACCCCATCAGGTTTGATTACTGCCACGCCACAAGGCCCTGTGACCGCTGGCCCTGTGGCTTCTACTACAGGCGGCTTTATGGGTATGGATAACCAAACTTTGTTGGTTATTGCATTCTCAATGGGCGCAATTTGGTACTTGATGAAACACGGTAAATAATTATGGCTCAAGATTTCGCACAATCTTTTGCCGATTTGGTAGGCTTAAATCAAAGCGATTTGATTTTGCCTTCTACAAATTGGACGGGGACGGTTGACACCGCTACATCGGGCGGCATTGCACCCGCTACCGCTTCAAACCTTTTAAACTCTATTGGTTCGGCTGTTGGCTCTGTTGCTGACTTCGGTTTCAACGTGCAAAAGCAACAAATGCAAGTGCAACAACAAGCCCAAGACAATCAGTTAAAGGGTTTACTTGGTACGCTTGGTTTTAAAACCGCAGTGACACAAGCCAATGCACAATCGCAAATTGCGCAATATCAAGCCCAAGGCCAAGTGGCACAAGCCGCTAAAGCCGCAGGCATTGGCACACCTTCAATCAGCATGACAATGGTTTTGTTGGTTGCTGCGGGTGCTTATTTCCTCGCTAAGAAGGGCTAATCATGCGTTTGTCAGGACAAAGCCAAGCTGAGTTAATCAAAGCCGCGCTAGTCGTGGCAACTGCGGGAGTAATTGTTTATTATGGAAAAAAATTCATTGATGGTTTCTCTGCAAAAGCGGGTTCAATCGTTGACGCCCCTGCAAAAATCGCTACTGCTATTGGTGATGCTGTTGGTTCCGCTAGTTCCGCCGTTGTAGAAAGTGCCAAATCAGGCATTGAAAAAGCAATGGATGCAACGAAAACAACCGCAGGCAATGTGCCTTTGAATTCGATTAAATTAATCAGTTCATACAGTCAAAATTTAGCCAACACAATCACTGGAAAAACTTACAATGTGCCCTTCGATTCAGGCTCAGGCCAAGGTTGGTAAACATGACAAAGAACACGCAAATTCTCATTGGGGTCGCTTTATTGGCGGCTGTTGGCGTTTATTTCTACACGAAACAAAAATCAACACTCACCCAATATCAAAACGCTTACACCACACTCGCTGACCAATTGGCCTCGGGTAAATTGGTGACAAACACCGCGCAACAATAAAAGGTTTCACAATGGTTACAAAAGTCGCCGCCCTTGAAAAATTCATGCAAGCCCCGCAAAACGCGGGCGCAAACGACCCCAAGCCGCAACCAATTTTTGCAGGCTTTCAAAAGCCTTCGGTTGATCTTGACGCGGTGCGCGATGGTCGCCGCGCTCCGTTGCTTTATTTGGATATTCCTTTGGACAACGTGCAGACTATCGCCAACGGTAGCCCTATCATTTTGCCGATTTCGGGTAATTCGTTTTACATTGACCAAGACCCCACAATTGTTGGCAACGCAACCGTTCACTTTCAAGACACAAACTTGGGGCAAACTTCTGCCCCGATTTACGTGGGCGCGGGCTTTATTGCTAAAGTGCCATTCACTCAAATTTTGATCGAATGTAAAACGGCACAGGCTGGTAAAAAGCTGCGCATTGTTTACGGTACAGACGTTGATTTCACGGCTGGCGTGAACGCAACCATTGCTGTGACCGATCAGAGCCCTGTTCGCTTTTCTGGTACGTCCGGTCAGGCAACGGCTACGAACACTGCTTCAACTTTGGTGGCCGCAGATGCAACACGTAAAATCTTTATGTTGCAAAACAATGGCACTTTGGATGTGTATGTGGCGTTTGGCGTGACGGCAACTGGCGCGACTGGTTTCAAGGTGCCTGCAGGCGCTTCGATTACTTTGGACGCTTCTGTTCCGACCTCTGCAATTTCCATTATCTGCCCCGCAGGTACTAATTCCAACATCGTTTATATGGCGGCTTAATATGAGTGGAATTAGCGGTGTATCTACTTTTAACGGCCTGTCAGGGGCCGTTACCGGCGTGTCTACAGTGGATAGCGTCTCAGGCGCGGTTCAACTTTCTACATTGGCTGCATTTGCCAAATCACTTGGAGGCAATGGATACCAAAAATTACCATCTGGATTGATTATTCAATGGGGTGATATTGGACCTATACTTATTGGTGTCGCGAAATTAACAACTTTTCCTATTACTTTTCCTAATTCGTGGCTTAGTATTGTTGCTACGCCAAACCCAGGTGGTATCGGTACGCAATATGCATTGGATGTTACCCCAAATAGTAACTCTAATTTTTATGCGGGTGGTACCGGCTCCGGTTATCCAAATTCGAATTATTACATCGCCATAGGATTTTAAATGAAATATTCTCCAAGCCATAATGGGTTTTTTGACCCTGAAATAAATTTAGAAATTCCTTCTGATGCAATTGAAATTTCTAATGAAAAATGGGGCGAGTTATTAGATGGACAATCTAAAAACTTCAAAATTATTTGTGATGACCGTGGATTTCCTTCTTTGGAAAAATTACCTGACGTTGCGAGTATTATTTGATGTTTCCCTTAATTCCAATTGCAATTGTAGGTACTGCCATTTATGGTCTGTATCGTTATTTCAACCCAGCCGCTCCCAGCGCGGCTGATACCCTTTCAAGCATTGAACAATCAGCGAGTAACATTGTGCAAAACATCACAGACCTTTTTCCCAAAGCGGCCCCCTATCAAGACGCAATCACAGGTGCGCAGGATAAATATGGCATCCCATCAAACTATTTAGCCAAGCTGTTAAATGCAGAATCGTCATATGATCCTGCAATCATTAACGGTACGCGCAAATCATCCGTGGGCGCTGTTGGCATTGCTCAATTCATGCCCGCCACAGCTCAAGAGTTGGGCGTAAACCCTACAGACCCAATGAGCGCGATTGATGGTGCTGGGCGCTATCTATCGCAGCTATACGCGCAATTTGGCAATTGGCCCGAAGCGATCGCCGCCTACAACTGGGGCTCGGGCAACGTAAGCAAAAAGGGCTTGACAAACGCCCCCGCCGAAACGGTAAATTACGTTAAAAAGATCGCAGGCGTTGACATTACCAAAGGGGCATAAAATGTTTTCACGAATCAAAGAAGCATCAAGCTGGGCGGGCATTGCTGGCCTCATTCACGCAATCGCTGAGCTGGTCGCCACTCAGGGCACTTCACCCCAAGCATGGGGCGTTTTGCTCGCTTCTGTCGCCGCTGTCGCCATTCCTGAGAAAAAGGGCGAATGATGGATTTTGGACAATTGTTAGTGCAAGCCCTGCCCGTACTCGGCGCGGGCGTTGCAGTTTATGCCGCGATTAAAGCTGATCTCGCCGCAACGCATGAACGTAGTAAGATAGCGCTCGCGAGTGCGGATAAAGCGCATGATCGCATTGACGAAATTCTTAAAGGAAAATAAACAATGGAAAAAACCGAAATTGGCTTTGACAAAACAAACACGTTTCCAATCATGGTAAAAAATATGTTTCGCCCAAGCGCTGACGGTCAGCTAGAGCATTGGATGGATGATAAATTGCGTGCTACCGTGCCGCCTGAGAGCTGGGACGCCTACTGCAAAGAATGGCCCGCCGCCCGCGAGGTTTGCGATTCGTTGCTGTTGCCACGCGGTCCAAGCCTTGACGAAACAGTCAAAGCCATGATAGAGCAGTCGCAATCATTGGTCGAGGGTACAGAAATCATCATGCCCGCAGAAATGCCGGTACAAATGGTTGAAGACCCAGACCATCCAGAATAAACTTCTCCAAGTTTGGGCCCCGCCAAAAGCGGGGCTTTTTTCTGTGCTATACTTTTCACACCCTAAATTCAGGGTGAAAATCAACAAGGTGAAAATATGAAAAATCGTGAAGCTCTCCAAGTGGCGATCGCCATTCTCTCAGCTGATATTGACGACCTGATTATGGCGGCTAATACCATGGTTCGACAAGGCGAAATCGACAAAGCCTTTGACGCCCTGCAAACAGTTTGCACTATGACACAAGCCCGCACCAAGTTGCGCGGGATGCTTGCCAAGGTGGAGCGTGATCAATGACCTACTACATTGATCCGATAGATTTGTCCGTGGCACTTGCTGCATGTGTATTTGTGGGTTACATGGCCCGCGATATTTGGGAGGATTGGTTAAAATGAATAAAATGAAACTCATGATTGTTTTGGCGGCGTCTCAATTGTTGATGGATAAACTCGATCAACTTTTAAAGCAATTTAACGATGACGAATATTTGGACGCCGAAGATTTAGGGCAGTTGCTAGAACTGTGGCGGCAATATAAATCAGTAATGGAAAACTAATCAAAGCCCCCTCGTAAAACAGGGGGCTTTTTTACGTCCGGAAAAGGGAGGGTAGGGGGAGGGTACATATATCCCCC
>Ga0228701_1002672_pt1 | contig 10207 bp, 8 predicted proteins | sample McNCre117_Aug_MG_2_FD_178017 | JGI IMG/M metagenome (GOLD analysis project Ga0228701, IMG submission 178017) | Freshwater microbial communities from McNutts Creek, Athens, Georgia, United States - 11-17_Aug_MG | ecosystem: Environmental > Aquatic > Freshwater > Creek | place: USA: Georgia...
CAAGGCCACCGGCCCGCTCACCGCCGAGGATTATTCCGGCCGCTATGTCTACTGGGGCATCCGCGAGTTCGGGATGTCGGCGGCGATGAACGGGATGGCGCTGCATGGCGGTGTGATCCCCTATGGCGGCACCTTCCTGGTCTTCTCCGACTACGCCCGCAACGCGATCCGGATGTCGGCGCTGCAGCACGCCCGCGTGGTCTACGTGCTGACGCATGACAGCATCGGCCTTGGCGAGGACGGCCCGACCCACCAGCCGGTCGAGCACGTGATGAGCCTCAGGATGATCCCGAACCTGCTTGTGTTCCGTCCCGCAGACGCGATGGAAACGGCCGAGGCATGGGAAATTGCGCTGCGCCAGCCAGAGCGTCCCTCGGTGCTTGCGCTGACCCGCCAGAACCTGCCGGCGCAGCGTTCCGACACCGAGATGAAGACCGCCAGGGGGGCCTATCGCCTGAAGGCTGCCACCGCCGCCCGCAAGGTTGTGCTGGTGGCAACCGGTTCGGAGGTAGCCCTTGCGCAGGACGTCGCCGCCGCGCTCGAAGCGCAGGGGATCGGCGCCGATGTCGTCTCGATGCCCTGCTGGGAACTGTTCGACGAGCAGGACGCGGCCTATCGCGCCGAGGTTCTCCCGGCGGGCGTGCTCAAGGTCTCGATCGAGGCGGGGGTGACGCTGGGCTGGCAGAAGTATGTCGGCGACGGGCTCACCATCGGCCTCGACAGTTTCGGCGCATCGGCCCCGGCCGAAGTGCTGTTCGACCATTTCGGCTTCGCGGTGGACAAGATTGTCCCGCAAATTCTTGAACGATTGAAGTAATCCAGCAAGGAGTTCTGACATGGCGACGAAGGTTGCGATCAACGGTTTCGGACGTATCGGGCGTAATGTTGCCCGCGCCATTCTCGAACGGCCGGATTGCGGCCTCGAGCTGGTCTCGATCAACGATCTGGCGGATGCCAAGGCCAACGCCCTGCTGTTCAAGCGCGACAGCGTCCACGGCGCGTTCCCGGGTACTGTCGAGGTGGACGGGCAGGACCTGATCATCAACGGCACCCGCATTCACGTTACCGCTGAACGCGATCCGGCGAACCTGCCGCACGCGGCATACGGCATCGACATCGCGCTCGAATGCACCGGGTTCTTCACCAACCGCGATGGCGGCCAGAAGCACATCGATGCCGGCGCCAAGCGCGTGCTGATCTCGGCTCCGGCCAAGAACGTCGACCTTACCGTCGTCTATGGCGTGAACCACGACAAGCTGACCGCCGATCACAAGATCGTCTCGAACGCCTCGTGCACCACCAACTGCCTCGCGCCGTTCGCCAAGGTCCTGCACGAAGCGATCGGGATCGAGCGCGGCCTGATGACCACGATCCATTCCTACACCAACGACCAGAAGATCCTCGACCAGATCCATTCCGACCCGCGCCGCGCCCGCGCCGCGGCGATGAACATGATCCCGACCAGCACCGGCGCGGCCGTGGCGGTGGGCGAGGTCCTGCCCGAACTGAAGGGCAAGCTCGACGGGTCGTCGATCCGCGTGCCGACCCCGAACGTCTCGGTGGTCGATCTGACCTTCGTGCCCAAGCGCGACACGACCACGGAAGAAGTCAACGCCCTGCTCAAGGCGGCGGCGAACGGCGCGCTCAAGGGCGTGCTGGGCTACACCGACGAACCGCTGGTCTCGATCGACTTCAACCACGATTCCCACTCGTCGACGATCGACAGCCGCGAAACCGCTGTCCTCGAAGGCAAGCTGGTCCGCGTCCTGTCGTGGTATGACAACGAATGGGGCTTCTCGAACCGCATGGTCGATACCGCCGGCGCGATGGGCAAGCTGCTCTGAGCCATGGCTGACACCGGCAGACTTGCTGGGATCGCGCGGCGCAGTCTCGCCCGCGCGGTCCCCCGCAGGTCGTCGGTGAGGTAAAGGTCACGCGCGAAGAGGGCCTGCGGGCGATTTTCGCGGGGCGGGGTGCTGGCGGACGGCGAGGTTGCCGTCGGCGATGAAGTGACAATTCTCTGACGAGGAGTGGGTTGATGGGCGGTTTCCGCAAGCTGGACGATCTGGGTGATGTCACGGGCAAGGTCGCGCTGGTCCGGGTCGATCTCAACCTGCCGATGCAGGACGGCGCCGTCACCGACGATACCCGCGTCCGCGCCGCCGCGCCGACCATTCTCGAACTGGCGGACAAGGGCGCCAAGGTCCTGCTGCTCGCCCACTTCGGCCGCCCCAAGGGCGAGCGCGTTTCCACCCAGTCGCTCTCGATGGTGATCGACTGCCTTCAGTCCGTGCTCGGCCGCGAGGTCATGTTCGTGCCCGAGATCGCGGGTCCCGTGGTGGCGCAGAGCGTGGGCATCCTGCGCGCGGGCGATATCGCCGTGCTGGAAAACACCCGCTTCTGGAAGGGCGAGGAAAAGAACGATCCCGAACTGGCCAGGGCCATCGCCGCAAACGGCGATTTCTACGTCAACGATGCCTTTTCCGCCGCCCACCGTGCCCATGCCAGCACCGAGGGCCTTGCCCACGTGCTGCCAGCCTATGCCGGCCGCTCGATGCAGGCTGAACTCGAAGCGCTGGAAAAGGCGCTGGGCAAGCCCGAAAAGCCGGTCGCGGCGGTGGTTGGCGGGGCCAAGGTCTCCTCGAAGCTCGACGTGCTCAAGCACCTTGTCAGCAAGGTCGATCACCTCATCATCGGCGGCGGCATGGCCAACACCTTCCTCGCCGCGCGCGGGGTCGATGTCGGCAAGAGCCTGTGCGAACACGATCTTGCCGCCACTGCCGAGGAAATCCTCGACAATGCGGAGAAATCCGGCTGCACCGTCCACCTGCCGTATGATGTGGTCGTCTCGAAGGAATTCGCCGCGAACCCGCCTTCTCTGCGCACCTGCAACGTCCACGAAGTCGCCGCCGACGAGATGATTCTCGATGTCGGCCCGCTCGCGGTCGAGGCGCTGGGCGATGTGCTCAAGACCTGCCGCACGCTGGTCTGGAACGGTCCGCTTGGCGCATTCGAGATGGCCCCGTTCGATGCCGCCACGGTCGCGCTCGCCCGCACGGCGGCGGCGCTGTCGAAGGAAGGGTCGCTCGTCTCGGTGGCAGGCGGCGGCGATACGGTCGCCGCGCTCAACCACGCCGGGGTCGCGGCGGACTTCAGCTATGTCTCGACCGCGGGCGGCGCCTTCCTGGAATGGATGGAAGGCAAGGAACTGCCCGGCGTTACGGCGCTGGAGCGCTGATCGTAGCGTCCTAGCGTTCTATCTTCACCCGGTCCCAGTCAATCATCGCGACGGGGCCGGGCCGGGCGTGAACCAGCCATGCCCGCGACGCGAAAGTTACGAACGGCCCGTCGGACAGGGTGAACACCACCGGCACGTACAGTGCGCGGAACCGGCTGTCGCTGGCAACATCCTTCGACGCGGCCGTGGTGAACGATGCCACCCGCGGCGCGGCAGGGTCCTGCTGCAGCAGGTGGAGCACGTCCGGCACATTGCGGTACAGCACCTGCGCGTTGAAGCTGTCGTGCCCGGCCGGGCCGCTCTTCACCTTGTCGGCATGGGCCATCTCGGGCCAGTTGAGCCCTTCGATATCATAGACCTTGCCGCGAAACTCCATCGGGGTGCCGCCCGCCACGATGACCCCGATCGACGCGGGGCCGAAGCGGGCGTTGATCTCGTTCATGCGGCGGCCAACCTGCCGTGCTTCTTCCCCCACGTCGAATTCGGCGCGCAGCGTCTGGCGGGAATGGGGATAATACAGCGCTGCCCCCGCGCACAGGACCAGCCCGCCGATGAGCGCGGCAGCGGCACCGGTACGGGTCTGCGTCAGGGCGGAGCGTGACAGCAGCCTGGCCGCCGCCACGCCGACCAGCGCGGCAGCGGCCGGGGCGATCGGCTGGAGCAGGCGGGCGCCGGCGAAATGATCGCCGCCTTCAAGGACGGTCGTCAGCAGGACAGCCGCGCAGGTGGACAGCAGCGCGACTTCCTTGTGGAATCCTGCCAGGGTGCGCCCTGCCAGCGCCTTGCGGATGCACCCGAATGCCAGCCACCCACCCAGCATGACGCCGAGCGGGAGCAGGGGCGTGCCAAGGAATGCCCGCGCCGTGTACGCTGCGCCCCGGGTGAGCGTCGACACCAGGTCGAGCGACACCTTGGCATAGAACGTGTTGGGGAACGGATAGCCGAAATAGGTCATCCTGAACGCGGTGGCCGCCGCGAAACTGCCTGCCGCAACAGCGGCTCCGGCCAGGAGCACGAATGCCAGCGATCTGCGGCCCGACAGCCATGACAACAGGGCAAGGGATAGGGTCAGCGCCGCAGAGACCGCGATACCTTCAGGCCGGGTGATCGCCAGCAGGGCCAGAAGCGCCAGCAATACCGCCTTGTCACGGTCTGCAGGCAGCGGGCGGTCCAACCGCATCGCCGCGACCACGACAGCCGTGACCACGCAGATGTAGAGCCCGTGATCCATGAAGCTCCAGATCGACCAGACGTGGAAGTTGAGATCGAGACTGGTCAGCGCGAGACTGGCGCCGATTGCGGCCGGCAACTGCTGGGCCGGTCTTGCGAACGCCACCACAATCCGGAGCATTCCCAGCAGCGTCAGGAACGTCAGTGCCAGGCAGCTGGAAAACAACACAATCCGGGGCGCGGGCGTAAGGTAGGCGAGGGCGTTGACGAGCGTCCAGAGCAGCGATGTCGAACCTTCAACACGCTCTCCGCCCGCGTAGAACACATAGCCCAGGCCTTCGGCGATGTTGCGGCCATAAACTTGCGTTATCTGGGCATCGTCGATGCCGTAAAGTGCTGGAAATCTTATGGCAAAGCCGGAAATCAGCGCTCCTGCGAGCAAGGCGGCGAGGGCGACCACCCCGCCGCGTCGACCCAGAACATCGATTTTATCGGGATCGGCATAATGTGATTCGCTGCGCATAGGCCTGCGTCTTGCCCGCCGCCGCCGTTCGTCGCAAGTTTGCTGCCAGGATGGCAGCTTGCAAAGCCGGTGCTGCACTGCAAGAAGGCGCCGAGGCTATGATGACAGGACGGTTCCCCGCATGAAACTTGCCGCGCTGGTTGTGCGATATGCGCTGTTCGCGGCATTCGCCATGCTGGTGAACCTGTCGGTCCAGCGGCTCGTGCTGACGGGCGGGGACGGGCTTGTCTGGTATGCGGCGGCCGTCGGCTCCGGCACCATTGTCGGGCTTCTGACCAAGTACCTGCTCGACAAGCGCTGGATCTTCCGCGATTTCGCCACCGGCCTGCAGCAGCACGGCGAGAAGTTCACGCGTTATGCCTTCATGGGCCTGTTCACCACGGCCATCTTCTGGGGTTCGGAAACAGCCTTCTGGCTGATCGGCAAGACCGACCTGATGCGCGAAATCGGCGCCGTGCTGGGGCTGACCGTGGGCTACGTGATCAAGTATCAGCTTGATTCCCGCTTCGTCTTCAACCGGACCACCTCCCCCTCCTGACCGGCCGTGCGCCGGCACCCGTCTTTCCCCCTGTTGCAGCGCAGGATTTTTCTGCTAAGGGCGCCCCTGCATACGTATGCGCATACGTATGCAGGGGCAAGGCGCAAGGCTATGGACTGCCGCGCGCAGCACGGCTGGAACCAAAGGCTAAGGACACGCGATGCAGACTTCCGAGATGACCTCCAAGATCGCCGCGGGAAGCGGCTTCATCGCCGCGCTCGACCAGAGCGGGGGATCGACCCCCAAGGCGCTCAAGGGCTATGGCATCGAGGAAGGGGCATGGACCTCGGACGAGGAAATGTTCGGCCTCATCCACGAAATGCGCTGCCGCATCATCCGCTCCAACGTGTTCAATGGTGACAAGGTCATCGGCGCGATCCTGTTCGAGCGGACGATGGACGGTTCGGTTGACGGCAAGCCCGTGCCGCAGGCGCTGATCGAGAAGGGCGTGGTCCCCTTCATCAAGATCGACAAGGGCCTTGAGGACGAAGCCAACGGCGTCCAGCTGATGAAGCCGATGCCCGAACTGGATGCGCTGCTGACCAAGGCCAAGGCACTTGGCGTCTATGGCACCAAGGAGCGCTCGGTCATCAACTCGGCCAACCGCGAAGGCATTGCCGCCGTCGTCGCCCAGCAGTTCGAGATCGGCCGCCAGGTGCTTGCCCACGGCATGATGCCGATCATCGAGCCCGAGGTGAACATCAAGAGCGAGACCCGCGCCGAGTGCGACCGGATCCTGCGTGAGGAAATCCTGAAGAACCTTGATGCGCTGCCCGAAGGCACCGTGGTCATGCTCAAGCTGTCGCTGCCGGTGGTGCCGGGCACCTTCGACCCGCTCGTCGGCCACCCCAAGGTGCTGCGCGTCGTCGCGCTTTCGGGTGGATACAAGCGCCCCGAGGCCTGCGCCGAACTGGCCCGCAACGCCGGGATCATCGCCAGCTTCAGCCGCGCCCTCCTCGAAGACCTGCGGGCGGGGATGAGCGACGGTGAATTCGACGCTGCGCTGGCCGAGGCGATCGACCAGATCCACGCCGGCTCGACCGTCAAGTCGGTGGCCGTCGCCGCCTGAACTTTTGCGGCTTTTCCAGGGTTTTGAGCCGCCGGGAGGGGATGCCTTCCCGGCGGCTTTGCCTTGCCTGCACGCAAGACTTGCCCGGCGTCCTGTGCCGAAACGGGATGGCCCGGTGATTGCGGGCCGTGCCCTCTGGAACAAGGTGAAGGCTTCGTTAATTTGCTGGCCATGAGCACCGCGACCTTCGGCACGTCCAATCACCCGTTTCGCGCGACCTTGCCGCTGCGGGTCCTGCGCCGCCTGCCGCAATACGAACCGGAAGTGCGCGCACGGATCGAAGCTGCGGCTCCGCCCCCCGCCAGCGAACCGGCACGCCGCCCGCTTGTATCCGCGCAGGACGTGAAGGACTTCCTGATCGCCTATATCGCCTGCTTCATGGCGGTATCGGCCTGGCTCAGCTGATCCGCGTTCAGGTCCCGGCGGTTTCGCTAAGGTACAGCAGCCGCCCCAGCCACGCCGAAACCACGCACATCGCCGCGCTCAGCAGCAATTGCTGGACGATCGGCACGCCCGCCGCGCTCAGCCCGATGGCCATGGCCGCGCCAATCACCATCGCGCCCGAGTTGACGATGTTGTTGGCCGCTATTGTCCGCGCGGTCTGCGATTTGTCGACGAAGGTCGTCAGGAACGCATAGAGCGGGACCACGAACATCCCGCCCGCCACCGCGATGCCCAGCAGCGAAATCATCAGCGCTGCCGCGAGCGGCTGGGCGACGAACTGGGCGGCGTTCATCAGTCCGGTCGCGGGCGGCAGGCTCCAGCGCGAACATACTGCCCAGAAGGCGACCACGAAGCCGCCCATCAGCAGCACCGAGGCCGGCGCAAACCGTGCCGAGACGCGGCCCTTGAGCAGCGCATTGATCGACATCGAGCCGATCGCCACGCCGACCGAGAAGATCACCAGGAACAGGCTCGCCACTTCCTTGCTGGCGCCCAGCACGTTCTTGGCAAGCGGCGGGAACTGGATGAAGAGGATCGTTCCGACCGTCCAGAAGAAGCTGATCGCCACGATCGCAAGGAATACCCGCCGGTCGCGCGCGGCATTGCGGATCAGGCAGATCGATGCGCGCACGAAGTGATAGTCAAGCGGTTCGGGCGGGCTTTGCGGCGGGGCAGGGGGCACGTGGCGCCCGGTGAACCAGCCCGCCACCGCGGTTGCCACCACGCCAATCGCGGCCCATTCCACCGGTATCCACCCCGCCAGGATCGTGCCTGCCAGGATCGCGATGTAGGTTCCCGCTTCGACGAGGCCGGTGCCCGCCAGCACTTCGTCGGCATGAAGGTGCTGGGGCAGGATCGCATACTTGATCGGCCCGAAGAACGTTGAATGCACCCCCATCGCGAACAGCGCGGCAAGCAGCAGCGGGATTGCCAGGGTTTGCACCGCAAAGCCCTGCCACGCCAGGACGAGGCCGGCCCCGCCCACCAGCATGATGCCGATTTCCGCTGCCTTCACGATCCGGATGATCCGCGCCTTGTCGCGCATATCGGCAAGCTGCCCCGACAGGGCGGACAGCAGCACGAAGGGAATGATGAACAGCGCCGATGCAACCGCGCTGAACGCCGCCTCCTGAGCCTCCGAATTGTAGAGGCTGTAGACGACGTAGAGGACCATCGCGTTCTTGAAGAGGTTGTCGTTGAAGGCGCCGAGGAGCTGGGTAACGAACAACGGAAGAAAGCGGCGCCGCCGGAGCAGGTGGGTAGAGGTGGTCATGTAATCCTTGTAGCGGCAGCCGGTCCCGGGGCGGAACCTAGAGCCTATTAGGTTGCGGACAAGTCTTTTGCGTGACCGGCGAGCGATAACGGGATGGCTCGACAGGACGGGGGGCAAACGGCTAGCGAGAATACAGAATGCTGACCTTGCCCAATCTCCTTACCCTTTCGCGCATCTTCGCGGTGCCGTTGCTGGTGGCGCTGCTGTGGTGGCCGGGCTGGGCGGCGGGCTATCTTGCGGCCTTTGCGATGTACTGCCTGATGGGCATTACCGACTATTTCGACGGATACGTCGCCCGTGCGCAGGGCGCGGTAAGCCGGCTCGGCGTATTCCTCGATCCGATTGCCGACAAGATCATGGTCGCCGCTGTCATCCTGGTGCTCAGCGCGCAGGGCGTGCTGCGCGGGCCATACGTCGGCGATATGCACGTGATCGCCGGCCTCGTGATCCTGCTGCGCGAGATCGCCGTTTCGGGTCTGCGCGAATTCCTCGGGCCGCTGCAAGTCTCGATCCCCGTCTCGAAGCTGGCGAAGTGGAAGACCACTTTCCAGTTGGTGTCGCTCGGCGCGCTGATCCTTGGGCACGGCACGCCGTGGTGGAACCTCCGGCTCTTCGGCATCGAGTTCAACCTGCCCCATACGGTCGGCCTGACCACGCTCTGGGGCGCGGCGGTGCTGACGCTGGTCACCGGCTGGGATTACCTCAGGGTCGGCCTCAAGCACATGGATTGAGCAGGGGCCGCCGGGCGTGCCAGCGTCCTGCTGCACTGCGTCATGGCGCTGCCCCGCAGCTTCTGCTAAGGGCCGTCCATTGCCGGGCGATGTGCGCCCGCCTGACGCTGCCTGAATGGCCGGCGCTTCCTTGTCATCCCCGGTGCGGACCAGTTCGCGCTGACCCAGAAAAATCGAGTTTTCATGCCTTTTTCGACACTTCCGCGGGCTATCGGCAGCGCCCTCGAATCGCGCGGATATTCCGCCCCGACGCCCGTTCAGGCTTCCGTCCTCGAACCCGAGGCGCAGGGACGCGACCTGCTGGTTTCGGCGCAGACCGGCTCGGGCAAGACCATCGCCTTCGGCATCGCCATGGCGGCCGACCTGCTGGGTGAGGGCGGGGCTGTCGGCGCCCCCGGCGCGCCGCTCGCACTGGTCATTGCGCCCACCCGCGAACTTGCGCTGCAGGTCAGCCGCGAACTTGGCTGGCTCTATGCCCAGGCCGGCGCGCGGATCACCACCTGCGTCGGCGGGATGAACCCCTCGGTCGAGCGCCGCGCGCTCTATCAGGGCGCACACATCGTCGTCGGCACCCCCGGCCGTTTGCGCGACCATCTCGAACGCGGCGTGCTCGACCTTTCGGCACTGCGTTTCGTCGTGCTCGATGAAGCCGACGAAATGCTCGACATGGGCTTCCGCGAAGACCTTGAGCAGATCCTCGATGCCACGCCGGAAGGCCGCCGCACGCTGCTGTTCTCGGCGACGATGCCCAAGCCGATCGCCGCGCTGGCCAAGCGCTACCAGCGTGACGCGCTGCGGATCATGACCATCGGCGAGGACCGCGGCCACGGCGACATCACCTATCAGGCGATGGCCGTCGCGCCCGCCGATATCGAGCACGCGGTGGTCAACCTCCTGCGCTTCCACGAGGCCGAGACGGCGATGCTGTTCTGCGCCACGCGCGACAACGTCCGCCATCTCCACGCCACGCTGGTCGAACGCGGCTTCGCCGCCGTCGCGCTCTCGGGCGAACACAGCCAGTCCGAGCGCAACCAGGCGCTGCAGGCGCTGCGCGATGGCCGCGCCCGCGTCTGCGTCGCCACCGACGTCGCCGCGCGCGGGATCGACGTTGCCTCGCTCAGCCTCGTCGTCCACGTCGAAGTGCCGCGCGATGCCGAAGTGCTGCAGCACCGTTCTGGGCGCACCGGCCGGGCAGGGCGCAAGGGCACTGCCGTGCTGATC
>Ga0228701_1002673_pt1 | contig 10206 bp, 9 predicted proteins | sample McNCre117_Aug_MG_2_FD_178017 | JGI IMG/M metagenome (GOLD analysis project Ga0228701, IMG submission 178017) | Freshwater microbial communities from McNutts Creek, Athens, Georgia, United States - 11-17_Aug_MG | ecosystem: Environmental > Aquatic > Freshwater > Creek | place: USA: Georgia...
ATTACTTCTTGCCAGCTGCTGCAGCGGCTGCTTCAGCAGGTGTGGGTGCGTCAGCCTTGGTGGCCACCACAGCGACCAACACGGGGTTGGTTTTGCCTTTGGTGACAGCAGACACGCCAGCTGGCAATTTGATGTCGTTCAAGTGCATCGAGTGACCTTTGGTCAAACCGCTCAAGTCCACAGCGATGAACTCAGGCAGCTCTTTGGGCATGCAAGACACTTCCAATTCGGTTGCGATGTGGTTGATCAGGCATTGATCAATTTTGACCGCTGGCGAGTTTTCTTCGCCCGAATAGTGCAAAGGCACTTTTTTCTTCATCTTGGTGTTGGCATCGATGCGTTGGAAGTCGATGTGCAAGACCAGCTGTTTGAAGGGGTGGTATTGAACGTCGCGCAACAACACTTCGGTGGTTGTGCCGTTGAATTCCATTTGCAACACGGAAGCGTGGAAAGCCTCTTTCTTGAGGGCGTGCCACAAGGCGTTGTGATCGATTTCGATCAAGGTAGGTTCGGCGGTGCCACCGTAGACGATGCCAGGTGTACGACCAGTGATACGCAGACGGCGGCTCGCACCCGTTCCCTGCTTAGCGCGCTCAAAAGCGACAAATTTCATAACAAACTCCTGTGAGAGCCGACCGCGACCAGTGCGACTCCGATTTTTAAAAAGGCCGTTGCCAGCCCGCTGTGTTGTTGCCTGATGGAACGCGCTGTTTAGAACAGCTGGTTTTGATCAGAGAACAAACTCATGACCGACTCGCCGCTGGCAATGCGCTGGATCGTTTCGGCGATCAGCGGTGCCACGGTGAGTTGGCGAATTTTTTTACATGCCATGCCCGCTTCGCTGAGCGGGATGGTGTTGGTCACCACCACTTCGTCGAGTGCATCGCCTTTGGAGATGCGCTCAATGGCAGGGCCCGAGAAAATAGGGTGGGTGCAATAGGCGTAGACTTTTTTGGCGCCGCGCTCTTTGAGCACTTCAGCCGCTTTGACCAAGGTGCCTGCGGTGTCGATCATGTCGTCCATGATCACGCAGTTGCGGCCCTCAATGTCACCAATCACGTTCATGACTTCCGATACATTGGCTTTGGGGCGACGCTTGTCGATGATGGCCAAGTCACAGCCCAGTTGTTTGGCCAAGGCGCGTGCGCGAACCACACCACCCACGTCGGGTGAGACCACGATCAGATCTTCGTAGTTCTTGGCGCGCAAATCACCCAGCAACACAGGTGATGCGTAAATGTTGTCAACAGGAATGTCAAAGAAGCCTTGAATTTGGTCGGCGTGCAAGTCCATGGTCAACACGCGGGCCACGCCTGCGGTTTGCAGCAAGTCGGCCACCAATTTGGCTGAAATGGGCACACGGCTAGAGCGTGGGCGACGGTCTTGGCGGGCGTAGCCAAAGTAGGGGATCACCGCGCTGATGCGCTCGGCCGAGGCACGCTTCAAAGCGTCGACCATGATCAGCAATTCCATCAGGCTTTCGTTTGTGGGGGCGCAAGTGCTCTGCACCACGAACACATCGCGGGCGCGCACGTTTTGATTGATTTCGACGGTCACTTCGCCGTCTGAGAAGCGTCCGACATGAGCCGCACCCACTTCGATACCAAGGTGTTTGGCAATTTCGGCCGCCATCGCAGGGTTGGCGTTGCCGGTGAAAACCATGAAGTCGGGAGTAGGTATCGACATGATGACGGGTGACTTTCGCTTCAAGATGAATGACGCCTTGGTGCCGTCACTTGCAAACTCTTCGTGCAAACAAAAAAGCACCGCAGTGCTTTTTAAATTTTTGGCAGGGGATCGAGGACTCGAACCTCGGAATGCCGGAATCAAAATCCGGTGCCTTAACCAACTTGGCGAATCCCCTACACAGGTCAACCGCCTCTCAGCTGCTGACCGTTAAACGTCGCTGACAGCCCATCCAGCCAATGGGTGAACCGCCATATTGCTGCACACCTGCATTTGCCACCCGTGTGGTGCAGCACTGGGCAACACACCTTCGGGCAACTGCGCAAAAACCGCACTGCCAGAGCCCGTCATGCGCGGCTTGAGACCGAAAGAAGCCAGCCATTGAAGGGCAAGGTCTACTTCTGGGCACAGCGCTTGAGCCACTGGCTGCAAGTCATTTCGACCAAAGTCAAAAGGATGAACAGCGAAGACCGACATTGTAGCAGTTTCTGTGGCCCTCTCCAAGCGCGGATCACGAAAAATTCGCGCGGTCTCCAATCCTGCATGGGGCTTGACCACCACAAAACGGCTGGCAGGTAGTTCTATTGGATGAATTTTTTCACCAATTCCCTCTACCCATGCATTGTGGCCGTGCAAGAAAAAGGGCACATCGGCCCCCAAGGCCAGCCCCAGCGGCAACAAGCGTGACAGTGGCCAGTTCAAATTCCACAAGCGGTTGAGCGCCAACAGCGTGCTCGCCGCGTCCGATGAACCACCACCCATCCCCGCTTGGGCAGGGATGGATTTTTCAATGGCGATATGAGCGCCCAAGGACGTACCGCTGGCGGTTTGCAAAGCCCGCGCCGCGCGGATGACCAAATCGTCAGCGGGCAAGGGCACACTCAGATCCTCGCGTGTCAGGCTGCCGTTGTCTTGCACCTCAAAGTGCAAGGTATCGCACCAGTCGATGAGCATGAAGACCGATTGGAGCAGGTGGTAGCCATCGGCGCGTTGACCATTGATGTGCAAAAACAAATTCAGTTTGGCGGGGGCTAAAACGTGCGTGAGAGAGCGCATGACAATCAATCCAATTTGATGCGCAGCGTCACTTCAGGCGTCGGCTGATAGCGACGTGCACTCAGCGATCCCTGTGCCAACGCCGACAAATCAACTTCCCAGCCTGGCGCAGGCGAGGGAGTACCTTGGAGCCAGTCGAACAAGACCGCCACAGGCAATGCGGCGCCAGTGGCTTGCTCGGTCAAGGCCTCTAGTGAGTCGAAGCGCTGCTGCTCGTTGCCTTGGTGCAGATGGGCTGCGGTAGCTGTCCAATCCAACACCGCCAGCGTGGTGCCCAGTGGAGAGTACAACCTCAAACTGCCTTGCTGGGCTTGACCTTGCAAGGCAAAGCTAGCGCTCATGCTGCTGGGAGGGGCGGTTTGCACATTCACGCTCAAACGGCCTTGCCATGCTTGTGCATCAGGTAAATAGGCCAGGGGAGGGTGCGCAGGACTCGCGCATGCCGTTAAGAAGATGGCCACACCCAATGCCAGCCACGCGCGCATGTTCAAAGCGCAGGTTTGAGCCGTTGCAAGGTCTCTTGCAAGGTCTCGTTGTTGGGAGCTATTTCTAGCCCGCGACGCCAAATCTTGATCGCTTCATCGGGGCGGTTCATGCGCCATAGCACCTCGCCCAAATGCGCCGCGATTTCTGCATCGGCACGCGCTTTGAAGGCTTTTTCTAAAGACGCCAAAGCGGCCGTGATGTTGCCTAATCGGAACTCAACCCAACCCAAGCTGTCGGTGATGAAGGGATCGTCGGGCGCAAAGCTGAGGGCTTTGACGATCAATTGCTTGGCCTCTGGCAAACGCAAGTTGCGATCTGCCAACGAAAACCCCAGAGCGTTGTAGGCGTTGTAATAACTCGGTTCTTTTCGGATGACGGTGCGCAACAGCTTTTCCATTTCGTCCATGCGGTTGAGTTTTTCAGCCAGCATGGCTTGCTCATACAGCAAGTCCACATCATCGGCGCTGATCTTGCTCAGCAAGTCATACGCCGCTTGCCATTGGCGATGCTCACGCAGTAATTGCACTTCGGCCATGACGCGGCTACGTGCTTCTTCGGCGTTGCTGGCAGGCAGTTGTGCAATCAACTGGCGTGCCGCATCGAGTTTGCCCTGCCGCGCTAGGATCGCTGCACGGCGTGTTTGGGCTTGTGTGATGCCGCGTGGTGTGTTTTCATTGGGTGATTTGGACGCCAAATCAATGTAGCGAACGAGTGACGCCTCGGCCTGTTTGTCCAAGCTTTGTTCGAATTGGACCGACCCCAAGACCAACCAAGCTTCTGCATGTTGGGGGTAGTTGCGGGTGATGGCTTGCAGTTGATCTGACGCTTCGCTGTAGCGTTCACCCTCAATCAACACGCGCACATAACTCATGGCCAACTCGGGGTTGTCTTGCTTGCGCAAAGCTTGGGTAACCAAGGCCTCGGCTTCTTTGATTTGACGCCCCATCAATTCCAAAGCAAGCAAGGCAGGTGCCATGGCGCTGGCATCAGCAGTCAATCCGCGCTGCGCTGCTTCCAAGGCGCCGGCCGTGTCGTCGGCGGCCAAACGCATGCGGCCTAGGCTGGTCCAAGCCGGCGCTGCATGGGCGGATGCTTTAAGGTAAGGGTCGAGCGCTTGTTGCACCACACGAGCGGCTAGTTTTTTGTCCGTGATGCGTGCGTAATGTCGGGGAATTAGGCTGATTGCCACATTGCGTTCAAACTCAGGCGCCAGAGCCAACTCTTTTTTCAGTGGTTCTAGAGTTTCGTTGACTTGGTTGAGCGCGAGCAGGATTTGCAGCACTTGCATATTGGCTTGACGATCTTGCGGCACTGCTTGTGACCAGCTGCGTGCCGCCATCAAAGCACCATCACCCGAACGTGCTTGCAAGGCAATGTCAACGGCGCGGGCATACAGCTGTACATCGTTGGTTTTACGCGCCGCGTCCAACAACAACGAAAAACCGGCCACAGGCTGCCCTTGGCGAACATTCAGCTCACCGAGCAAGATTTCGTACAGCAGCTCACCTGTCATGCCTGAGTTTTCAATCTTGCCGCTGTCATTGGCGGCTTGCGCATGACAAAGCAAAGGCATGGCGGTCGACGCCATCGCAAAAAAAGCCAGCTGCAAGAGAAATTTCATGAGGCGATCATAATCGCTGACTGTTTTTCCATTGCCCACGCCATGCCTGAATTACCCGAGGTAGAAGTCACCCGCCTGAGCTTTGCTGATCGCATTGCCAATGCCCGCATCACGGCTGTGCGCATGGGCAAGCCGCTGCGTTGGCCTTTGGGTTGCGCGCCGCACAGTCTGGTGGGGCGTCGAGTTCTGTCTGTGCGCCGGCGCGGCAAGTATTTGCTGATGGACTTGGACCAGGGCTTGCTCTTGTGGCATTTGGGCATGTCGGGCAGCTTGCGATTCAGTCATGAGCGCAGCGCGCCCCAAGCACACGACCATTTCGATTTAGACACCGACCGTGGTTTGCTACGTTTGAATGACCCGCGCCGTTTTGGTGCTGTGGTCTACGTGCCTTCAGAGGATAGCCCCGACGCCCTCAAATTGCTGGGGCATTTGGGCGTTGAACCCTTGAACGGTCAATTTGTGTTGGCGCCGTTTCACCAAGCTTTGCGCCAACGCCGCGCAACCATCAAACAGGTGTTGCTCGCGGGCGATGTGGTGGTGGGGGTGGGCAATATCTACGCCTCAGAGGCCCTGTTCTTGGCCGGCATTCGTCCCACCTTGCGCGCAGATCGCCTGAGCAAACCCCGTGCTGAAAAACTACGCTTGGCGGTGATCGATGTCTTGACCCGTGCGGTAAAAAAAGGTGGCAGTACTTTGCGCGACTTCTCAAGCGCCGAGGGCAAAGAGGGCTACTTCCAACTGGAGGCCCATGTGTACGACCGTGCAGGCTTGCCTTGCCGCGTCTGCAGTACCCCTATTCGACGCTTGGTACAAGGGCAGCGCGCCACCTATTACTGTCCAAGCTGTCAAAAGAATTGAGCCCATGACATCCAGTTCCTTTTCTTTTGCACAAACGGTGGTGGCTTGGCAAAAAAAGCACGGCCGTCATGACCTGCCGTGGCAAAACACCCAAGACCCCTACGCCGTGTGGTTGTCTGAAATCATGTTGCAGCAAACCCAAGTGGCCACGGTGCGTGAGTACTACGCGCGGTTTATGCAGCGCTTTCCGACGGTGGCCGATTTGGCGGCGGCGCATCAGGACGAAGTTTTAGGCTTGTGGAGCGGCTTGGGGTACTACAGCCGTGCTCGCAATATGCACCGAGCTGCGCAAGACGTGGTGAGCTTGCATGGGGGCGTTTTTCCACGCAGTGCCGAAGTGTTGCAAACCTTGCCTGGGATTGGGCGGTCTACTGCCGCCGCGGTGGCGTCTTTGTGTTTTGGTGAACCCATCGCCATCTTGGACGGCAATGTCAAACGCGTGCTCACGCGTTTCTTAGGTTTCAAAGACGATTTGGCCTCATCTCGTCATGAGCGTGCCTTGTGGGATATGGCACAAACCATGTTGCCCCAACGTGATGTAGCACGCGCCATGCCGCGCTACACCCAAGGCGTGATGGATTTGGGCGCCACCGTTTGCACGCCCAAGCAACCGCAATGCACGCAATGTCCGTTGCGTGCGGCGTGCATCGCTGCCTCAGAGGGAACGCCTGAGCGTTACCCCGTCAAAACGCGCAAACTCAAACGCAGCGCAGAGCAGCTGTGGTTGCTGCAAGCCCAAACATCGACTGGACAGGTCTGGTTGATGCAAAGGCCTCAAAGCGGTGTTTGGGCGGGTTTGTATTGCTTGCCTGTGTTTGATGGCTTGGCTGAGTTGCAAAGCACCGTGCCCGCGAAATACCGTGATCGCCTGCAAGAGGGGGAGGTGTTCAAACATGTGCTCACCCACAAAGACTTGTATCTGCACCCCGTGCGCATCGTCTTGCCGACCTCGGTGCGCATAGCCCAGGGGCAGTGGATGGATGCCAATGCTTGGGGCACATTGGGCTTACCTGCTCCGATTCGAAAGTTGCTCACAGCGCCTTCAAATCAAGCGCAGTGACATTCAAGTTGGGTGGCTGTCCAACTCGCGGTGGCGTTTGAGCGTGACCCATTCTTTGGTAAAGCGTTGAGTGAGCTTCTCCACCAAATAGACCGATCGGTGTTGTCCTCCGGTGCACCCAATGGCCACGGTCACATAGCTGCGGTGGTCGTGGTTGAGGTCGGGCAGCCAAGAGCTTAAAAAATCAGTGATTTGATCGGCCATTTTTTCCACTGGCGCATGGGTGGCCAACCACTCCGCCACCGGTGCATCGCGTCCGGTCAATGGGCGCAAGGCGGCTTCGTAATGCGGGTTGGGCAACATGCGCACATCGAACACGTAATCGGCATGGACCGGGATGCCACGCTTGAAGGCAAACGATTCAAACATCAGCGTGAGTTGCGTGGCGGGCGCCGAGATGAGCGACTTGATGTAGCCCTGCAGCTTGGTATTACGCAACAGGCTGGTGTCGATGATGTGCGACTCTTCGCGTAATTCAGACAGCAACTCGCGTTCGAGCTCAATCGCTTCGACCAAGTCACGCTGTTGATCGCGCGTTACATCCACATCATCGTGTCGCGACAGAGGATGTCTGCGGCGAGTTTCAGAAAAACGATGAACCAAAATTTCGGTCGTGGCATCTAAAAATAACAAGCGGATGTTGACGTCCAAGGCACGCAAATGGGCCAGCTGCGCAGGCACCAAGGGCAATGAGTTGGCACTGCGCACATCCATGGCAATGGCAATTTTGGTGGCGCGGTGTTGTTGCTCGAGCTGCACAAAAGGCAACAAGAGTTCGGGCGGGAGGTTATCCACGCAGTAATAGCCAGCATCTTCCAAAGCATGCAAGGCCACCGATTTGCCAGAGCCTGACATGCCCGTGATGAGGACCAACTCTTGATTCATGACTTAAGCTTTCTGAGCGTGTGTGTGGGCAAGCATTTCACGCGCATGGGCCAGGGTGGTATCAGACACTTTTTCACCGCCCAGCATGCGCGCAATTTCATTCACACGTTCATCGGCGCCAAGTGCTGCGACTTGACTGGACGTGCCTTGCGCGTCGCTGTGTTTCGAGACCACCAAGTGGTGATCGGCGCAAGCCGCCACTTGTGGCAAGTGAGTGACGGCCATGACTTGGCGGTCTTTGCCAAGTTGCTTCATCAAACGCCCCACGGTTTCGGCCACGGCGCCGCCAACGCCGGAATCAACCTCGTCAAAAATCAAAGTTTGCGCACTGCCCAATTCGCTGGTGGTCACGGCAATGGCCAAGGCAATGCGTGACAGTTCACCACCCGAGGCCACTTTGCCCACCGGTCGCGGTGTGCTGCCAGGATGACCTGCGACCAAAAACGTGATGCTCTCTAAACCGCTGGCGGTGGGTTGATCAGTTTTTTCCAGCTGCACGTCAAAACGTCCACCTTGCATGCCTAATCCTTGCATTGCTTGGGTGATGGCAGTGGCCAACTTTGGGGCTGCTTTTGCGCGAGCTTGTGATATCTGGCGCGCTTGAGTTTGATACACAGCGGCTGTTTTGGACTCGACAGCTTCCAATGCGGCCAAATCGTTGGCCGCATCGAGCTGGGACAGACGTATTTGCCATTCCGCATACAAAGCAGGGAGCTCTTGAGGCGTTCGTTTGAAGCGGCGTGCCAAGGACATCCACAAGGACATGCGGTCGTCCAAGGCTTGCAGTCGCTCTGGGTCGAGCTCGGTATGGCTCAAATAGGTGTGCAGCGAATGGGCGACATCGCTGGCTTGGGCGATGCTCGATGCCAACACATCCAGCCAGGTGGCAAACTCAGGCGCCACCGCAGCCTGATCTTGTAGCGCGTTTTCTGCTTGCGCGAGTTGGCGCAAAGCGCCGTGCTCTTCGTCTTCTAAGGCTGCAATGGCGTTGTGGGCCGCATCCATCAGGGCTTGGGCGTTTGACAGGCGCGTGTGTTGGCTGTTGAGCTCGTCCCATTCATCGGCAGCCGGGCTGAGCTTCTCTACCTCGGCCATTTGCCACAACAAACGCTCGCGCTCTTCTTGCCACGTGTTCTGTGCGTGGCGTGCATTCTGCAAGGCTTGGGCGGCATGGCGCCATTCGGTCCAGGCGTGGGTGAGTGGTGCCAGGTTGACGCCGGCATAGGCGTCGAGCAAGCCACGCACGGCCTCAGGGCGGGTCAAACTTTGCCAAGCGTGTTGGCCATGGATGTCGAGCACGCGGTCACCCAAGGCACGCAGCTGGGTCGCCGTAGCGGGACTGCCATTGATCCAAGCGCGGCTTTTGCCTTGAGCATCCAGCGTGCGTTTGATCAGCAGACTGTCTTGCTCTGCCGTGTTTTCAAATCCTTCTTCTTCCAGCCATGTGTGGATCTCGTCGGTGTTGTCAAATTCCGCACAAATTTCTGCACGACTTGCGCCTTCGCGTACCACGCTGGTGTCGGCACGAGCACCTAATACCAATTGCAAGGCATCAATCAAGATTGATTTACCCGCCCCCGTTTCACCAGTGAGTGCGGTGAAACCGCTGGACAAGTCGAGGTCTAACGCACGCACGATCACGAAGTCGCGCAAGACAATGTGCCGCAAACTCATGCCACGCCCTCGTTCCAGTGCAGTTTTTCGCGCAAGGTGTCAAAGTAGCTCCAGCCACGTGGATGCAAAAAGCGCGCGGCATGCTGAGACCGTTTGACCGTGATGCGGTCGCCTAACAGCAGCGAGGCGAGCGACTGCATGTCAAAGTTGGCACTGGCGTCACGGCCTGCCACTAAATCAATCGCGATCTCGCCGGTGTCGGCCAACACAATGGGGCGGTTCGAGAGGGTATGCGGCGCAATCGGCGCCATCACCCAAGCAGGCAAGGAGGGGTGCAACAAAGGCCCACCCGCCGACAGCGAGTAAGCGGTGGAGCCTGTCGGAGTGGCAATGATCAAACCGTCGGCGCGTTGGTTGGCCACAAAATGCCCGTCCACTTCCACGCGCATTTCGACCATGCCCGAAGTGGCGCCGCGGTTGACCACCACGTCGTTCAAGGCCAGTGCGTCAAACACACAGTGACCATCGCGCCATACCTTGGCATGCATCAAGGCGCGTTTGTCTTCTTCGTATTCGCCGCGCAGCATGGGTTTGAGGGTTTCGCTGAAGGCGTTGAGCCGGATGTCGGTGATGAAGCCCAGTCGCCCTTGGTTGACCCCTACCAACGGCACGTTGTAGGCGGCCAGTTGGCGGGCGTAACCCAGCATGGTGCCGTCTCCCCCGACTACCAGGGCCAAGTCGCAGGATTTTCCGATGCCTTGCACATCCATCACTGGATAGCCCTGCAGCCCGGTGTTGGCGGCGGTTTCATGTTCCAACACCACCTCACAGCCTTGCGTGTGCAAAAACTGTGCGATGCTTTCCAGCACCAACCGCGACGAAGGTTTGGAACTGCCGGGTTGGGGCAGGTGGTACTTTCCGAGCAATGCGATGTGACGAA
>Ga0228701_1002674_pt1 | contig 10204 bp, 9 predicted proteins | sample McNCre117_Aug_MG_2_FD_178017 | JGI IMG/M metagenome (GOLD analysis project Ga0228701, IMG submission 178017) | Freshwater microbial communities from McNutts Creek, Athens, Georgia, United States - 11-17_Aug_MG | ecosystem: Environmental > Aquatic > Freshwater > Creek | place: USA: Georgia...
ACACCAACTCAGCCGAGGCCCCGGAGCAGGTTTGGCCGACCCAGACCAAACGCGCGACATGTCCGGACTCGACATCATGCGCAGCAGCATGGCCGGTACGCTGCCCTACTCCACCATGTCTGAAACACTGGACTTCCTGCTCGTCAGCGTGGGCGAGGGGTGCGCCGTCTTCCAAGGCACACCCGGCACAAAGCATCTCAATCCCATGGGCACGGTACATGGGGGTTGGTTTGCCACCTTGCTGGACTCTGCTTTGGGTTGCGCCGTATGGACCCGCGTGCCCGTGGGCAAGGGCTACACCACCGCCGAACTGAGCGTCAATCTGGTGCGCGCTTTGACGCCTCAAGTGCCCAGAGTCAGAGCCATTGGCCAAGTGATCCACTGTGGTCGTCAACTGGCCACCGCCGAAGCCAGGCTGATCGGCCCTGACGGCACCTTGTATGCGCACGCCACCACCACCTGCTTGGTGCTGGACAAAAAGTAAACCTAGTCATGACAACCTCCTAGGACTTACCCTAGGAAATGCTTTTTTAACGCCTTAAAGCGATACTTTTTTTCGAGTTTCAAACAATAATAAGTAACACATTGAAAAACTGCCTGATTTGATGCAACGCAAATCAGCAGTAAAACAGACGGAGACACCCGCTATGCCAGTGATGCTTTTTGCGCAGGTTGATGACTGCGCATTGCTGAGAGGACTGAAGTAATGCTCTCTCAATTTCTGCAATTTTTATTTTCTGGCATCACCGTGGGTGCCACCTATGCACTGGCGGCTTTGGGCTTCACGCTGATTTACAACGCCAGCAATGTCATCAACTTTGCGCAGGGCGAGTTCATCATGCTGGGCGGCATGCTGGCCGTTTTGTTTGCGCAAATGGGCTTGCCTTTGCCTGTGGTGTTGCTCTTGGCTGTGGTCATTCCTGCACTGGTAGGTATCGTGATGGAAAAAGTGGCCATCGAGCCCGTCAAAGGCGCCGACACGGTGTCGCTGATCATCATCACCATTGGGGCCTCGCTCATCATCCGCGGTCTCATCCAAGTGTGGCTGGGCAAGGGCACGTTCAGCCTGCCCGCGTTTTCTGGCGATACGCCGATTCATATTTTGGGTGCCACCTTGTTGCCCCAAAGTCTGTGGGTGTTGGCTGTCACGGCCTTGTTGGTCGCGGCGCTGTGGTACTTCTTCAGCCACACGCTCACGGGTAAAGCTATGTTGGCCACCTCGTTCAACCGCACGGCGGCTGAACTGGTGGGCATCAACACCAACTTTGTGCTGTTCTTGAGCTTTGCCATGTCTGCCGCCCTTGGCGCGGTGGGTGGTATTTTGGTCACCCCCATCACCATGACCTCGTACGACGTGGGCATCATGCTCGGCCTCAAAGGTTTTGTGGCTGCAGTCGTCGGTGGGTTGGGCAATGGCTTGGGTGCTGTGTTGGGTGGCTTGCTGGTGGGCATCTTAGAGGCCATGGGCGCGGGCTACATCTCATCCGCCTACAAAGACGCGGTGCCCTTTGTGCTGATTCTGTTCATTCTTTTCTTCATGCCACGCGGACTGTTTGGCGGCCAATCGACGGATCGGGTGTAACCATGCACAAGAATGCTTACTTAGGCTTGGGTCTGGTGGTGGCCGTGTTATTGGTCCTGCCCTTTGTGTTGCCCAACAGCTATTACACCGACTTGGCTATTCGCATGGCGATCAACGCCATCATCGTCATTGGTTTGAATTTGCTCATCGGTTTTGCAGGCCAAATCAGCTTGGGGCATGCGGGCTTTTTGGGTATTGGCGCCTACGCCTCTGCCGTGTTGCCCACCCACTTTGGCCTGCACCCCTTGTTGGCGATGGCAGCGGGCGCCACAGCCACCGCCATCATCGCAGGCGTGGTGGCCAAACCCATCTTCAAACTCAAAGGCAACTACTTGGCCATGGCCACCTTGGGCTTGGGCATCATCATCAATATTGCGCTGCGCAACGAAGCTCAGTGGACGGGTGGACCCGATGGTATGTCTGTTCCGGCGTTGGCCGTGTTGGGCTTTGAACTCAGCAGCGACAAACAGTGGTACTGGGTTGTGGCTGCATTGCTGGTGATCAGCGTATGGGCCTCACTCAATCTGATCGACTCACCCTTTGGTCGTGCCTTGCGTGCCTTGCACGGTTCAGAAGTCGCTTCCCAAGTGGTGGGGGTAAATATCGTGCGCTACAAGGTTTCCATCTTTGTGCTCTCGGCGGCATTTGCCAGCATCATGGGCAGCATCACCGCGCACTACATCGGGTTTGTCACGCCTAACTTTGCCGACTTCTTTCATTCCATTGAATTGGTGACGATGGTGGTGGTCGGCGGCATGGCCTCGGTGTTTGGCTCCATCGTCGGTGCTGTCTTACTCACCGCACTGCCGCAAGCATTGGCCACGTTTGAAGGTTGGGAAACCGTGGTGTTTGGCGCAGTCTTGATGCTGTGCATGATATTTTTGCCCAAAGGTTTGGTGCCCACGCTGGCCGCCAAGTTTGGCAAGGGAGACTGAGCATGTCTTTGCTTGAAGTGAAAGATCTCTCAATCCACTTCGGTGGCGTGAAAGCTGTTCAAAACGTGTCGTTCAACATTGACGCAGGCATTGTGTACTCCGTCATCGGCCCCAACGGTGCGGGCAAAACCACACTCTTTAACCTGATCACAGGCGTGTACAAACCCACCTCGGGCGAAATACGCTTGGATGGCGAAATGATTCAAGGCAAGTCGCCCAACGAGTTGGCCGAACGCGGGGTAGCACGCACGTTTCAAAACTTGCAAATTTGCATGAACATGAGCGCCTTGGAAAACGTGATGGTGGGCGCACACCTGCGGCTTGACCGCAATTTATTCAAAGCCGCCCTGCGCTGGCCTGCGATGCGTCGCCGCGACGCTGAGTTGCGCGAAGAAGCCGCCGAGTTGATGAAGTTTGTCGGTCTTGAGTCCTACACCCATGCCCGTTCTGATGCCATGTCCTATGGTGTGCTCAAGCGCCTAGAAATTGCACGCGCCTTGGCCATGAAACCCCGTGTCATCTTTTTGGATGAACCCGCTGCGGGCTTGAACCCCAAAGAAACCATTGAGGTCGACCACTTGGTACGCAAACTGGCCGACTCAGGCATCACCGTGGTGTTGGTCGAGCATGACATGAAGATGGTGATGAACCTGTCAGACCGCATCTTGGTGCTGGACTACGGCAAAAAATTGACAGAAGGCACCAGTGCCGAGGTGCGCAAGAACCCCGATGTGATTGCCGCTTATCTGGGCGCACACGCCTGAGGATCACAAGATGGAAGCACTACGCATTATTTCTGACGAGCACAAGAACTTCTGGCGCATTGCCGTCACGTTGGAACACGTTGCGGACGAAATTGACCAAGGCACTGCGGTTGACCCCGCCTTTTTCACCTCTGTTTTCAATTACATCGAGAACTTTGCAGACCATGCCCATCACCTGAAAGAGGACGACCACCTGTTTCGCTTGATGCGTCTGCGCTCACAAGCTGCGCATGCCATGCTCGATACCCTCGAAGATGACCATCGTCTGGCCAAAGAACACCTCACTCAACTCAAAGAGAAGTTCCAAAAAGCCCAACAAGGCAGCTATACAGAGCTCACGCATTCGCTACGTGACTACACGCGGCGCCTGAAAAACCACATCACCCAAGAAGAAGCCGAAGCCATGCCACTCGCCCGTCAAATCTTGACGAACGAAGACTGGCATGAAATCGACACCAAGTTTTCAGACAACCAAGACCCCGTGTTTGGCGAACAAGCGCGTGCAGACTTTCGCGAGCTCTATCACCGTGTGGTGAGCTTGGCCCCTGAGTCCGTCGGCCTAGGTGGCCACAGCAGCGGCACCTTAGATCGCCATGCCAAACCGGTTTCTGGCGATGTTTTGCTGAAAGTCACGGGCCTTGAAAGCAGCTATGGGCGCATCAAGGCACTGAAAGGCTTGAACCTCGAAGTGAGCCGTGGTGAAACCGTAGCGCTGGTGGGCGCCAACGGCGCTGGCAAAACCACGTTCTTGCGTGCCCTCTCGGGCGTGCAGCCCATGGGTGCAGGTGAGATTTGGTTTGATGGCGAAGACGTCTCCAAAGTGCGCTCGGACCAACGCATGCGTCGCGGCATTTGCCACAGCCCTGAAGGGCGTCAGGTATTTGGCCCTCTGTCAATTGAAGACAACTTGCGCTTGGGTGCCTACACGCAGCCCAAAGAGTATTTGGCACGCGACTTGGATCGGGTCTACACCATGTTTCCCATCCTCAAAGAAAAACGCCACTTGCCAGCGGGCACGCTGTCGGGCGGTCAACAACAAATGCTGGCGATTGGTCGGGCCCTCATGGGTCGCCCCAAGCTGTTGCTGCTGGACGAACCCTCGATGGGCTTGGCTCCTTTGTTGGTCGAAGAAGTGTTCAACGTCGTCAAAGCCCTCAAGCGTGAGGGCATGACCATCATCTTGGCTGAACAAAACGCATTTGCCGCGCTGGCTTTGGCTGATCGTGGCTATGTGTTGGAGACAGGTGAAATCACCCTGACCGGCAACGGTCAGGACTTGATCAAAAACGAAAAGGTACGTGCGGCTTACCTAGGTATGTAAATGACATTTTGTAACGTTTTAAAACACCACGATTATTTTTTGGAGTAACTTTCATGTCTCACCCTTTGTTTGAAAAACACCGCACCACACTAGATGGCGCACTCCATGCCATCGCCACACGCGGCTACTGGTCGCCTTACAGCGAAATGCCCAGCCCCAAGGTCTATGGTGAAACCGCTGCAGCCGATGGCAAGGCAGCCTACGAAGCCCATTTAGGTAAAAACTTTGAACTCAACCAACCCGGGCAAACAGGCTGGGTGGGCGCTGAATCATCGCCCTACGGTGTGGCTTTGAATGTGAAGTACCCCTTGTGTGACCACGAAGCTTTGTTGAAAGCGGGTGAAGTTGCGATGGCAGGCTGGCAAGCCGTCGGCGCCCAGGGTCGCACCGGTATTTGCTTGGAAATTTTGGACCGCTTGAACAAACAAAGTTTTGAGCTGGGCCATGCCGTGATGATGACCACCGGCCAAGGATGGATGATGGCTTTCCAAGCCGGTGCCCCACACGCCCAAGACCGTGGCCTCGAAGCAGTGGCCTATGCGTGGCGCGAACAAAGCTTTGTGCCCACAGAAAGCACTTGGGAAAAGCCACAGGGCAAGAACCCAGCGCTGGTGATGAAAAAGCATTTTGAAATCGTCGGCCGTGGCGTGGGCTTGGTGGTCGGTTGTGGCACCTTCCCCACCTGGAACACCTACCCCGGTTTGTTTGCCGCGCTCTCGACGGGCAACGCGGTCATCATCAAGCCACACAGCAATGCGGTGCTGCCTGCGGCCATCACCGTGCGCACGATTCGTGCGGTATTGAGCGAGCACGGCATCGACCCCAACTTGGTCACGCTGTGCGTGACGGACCAGCGCAGCACCACCCAAGAATTGGCCACGCACCCCCTGGTCAAGTCGGTGGACTTCACGGGCAGCAATGTGTTTGGTCAATGGTTGATCGACCACGGCAAACAAGCGCAGGTGTATGCCGAGTTGGCCGGTGTGAACAACATCGTCATCGACTCCACCCATGCCTACAAAGCCATGCTGGGTAATTTAGCCTTCACACTGTCTTTGTACTCAGGCCAGATGTGCACCACGTCGCAAGCCATCATCGTGCCTGCGGGCGGCATTGAGACCGACGAAGGCCACAAGAGCTACGACGAGGTGTGCGCGGACTTGGCCAAGTCAGTCGAAAAATTCCTCAGCAAACCCGAAGTGGCCTGTGCCGTGTTGGGCGCCATTCAATCCAGCGCCACGGCAGACCGTGTTGACTTGGCCAACAGCGGCAAGTTGGGCAAAGTGGTATTGGCTTCTACCAAGTTGAGCAACCCAGAATTCACAGCTGCTGATGTGCGCACCCCTGTGTTGCTGGCCTGCGATGCCGCCGATGAAAGCGCCTACATGGAAGAGCGCTTTGGCCCCATCAGCTTCATCGTCAAAGCGGCTGACACGACAGCTGCCATTACCTTGTCGGAGCGCATTGTGCGCACCCACGGCGCATTGACAGTGGGTTTGTATTCCACCCAACAAAGCGTGATCGACGCCATGACCCACGCCACCTGGCGCGGCAAAGTGGCCTTGTCGATCAACCTCACGGGTGGCGTGTTCGTCAACCAATCGTCGGCCTTCTCTGACTACCACGGCACAGGCGGCAACCCATCGGCCAATGCCTCGTACGCCGACTCCGCTTTTGTGGCCAACCGCTTCCGCGTGGTGCAACGCCGTTACCACGTTTGAGCCAGAGTACGCACGATGACTTACTCTCTCATTCAGTTCGATGTGCGCGATGGCGTGGCTCGCCTCACGCTCAACCGTCCCGACAAGATGAACAGTTTCAATGCAGAGATGCATGCAGAGATTCGTCATGCCTTGGACGGCATTCAAACCAACCCCGCCGTGCGCGTGTTGGTACTCACGGGTGCAGGCCGTGGTTTTTGCGCAGGTCAAGATTTGGCCGATGCCGAGGTGCGCTTCACACCGGGTGACACACCGCCCGATTTGGGCGATGTGGTGGAACGTCATTACAAACCACTCGTCATGCGCCTGAGCCAACTGCGTGTACCCACCATCGCTGCTGTCAACGGCATTGCAGCAGGTGCAGGAGCCAGCATGGCTTTGGCTTGCGACATGGTGTTGGCCACCCAGTCGGCGGCGTTTGTTCTGCCCTTTGCCAACATTGGTTTGATTCCCGACACGGGTTGCTCGTGGCATTTGCCACAGCGCATTGGCCAAGCACGCGCCATGGGTTTGGCGCTGACGGGCAAAAAACTCTCAGCCCAGCAAGCCGCTGAATGGGGAATGATTTGGGAAGCTGTGGAAGACGCGGCGTTTGCCAGTACCGTCGATACCTTGGCTGCCAAGCTCGCCACCATGCCGACTAAAGCCTTGGTGCGCACACGACAAGCCATGCAAACCGCGCACAGCCACACATTCGATGCGCATCTGAGCTTTGAAGGCATGCTCATGCGCGAGCTAGGCAAGAGCGCCGACTACGTCGAAGGCGTGTCTGCGTTTCTTGAAAAGCGCGCACCAAAATTTACAGGGGAATGAATATGTCCACCCATGCAAGCTCAACACCTCAAGCTTTGGCCGAAGCGGCAAGCCAAGCCATGTGGACGCGCGACAACGCCACCCACGCACTGGGCATGGAGCTGGTCTCTGTCACGCCCGGACGCGCCGTGCTGCGCATGAAAGTGCGCCCCGACATGGTCAACGGTCATCACATTTGTCACGGCGGCCTCATCTTCACCTTGGCCGATAGCGCATTTGCCTACGCCTGCAACAGCTACAACCTCAACACCGTGGCGTCGGCTTGCAGCATTGATTTTTTAGCACCAGGCCGCGAAGGTGAGGTGTTAGAAGCCACTGCTGTCGAACGCTCAGCTGCTGGTCGCACCGGCGTGTATGACGTGGAAGTCAAAGTCGTAGATGCCCACACCGTGGCCCTGTTCCGTGGCAAAAGCTACCGCATCAAAGGTGAAGTGATTGCCGGCCTTGAAGGCCAATCGTGATTTAAAAAACAGAAGTGGAAGAGACACACACATGACTGCCAAACAAAGCCCCAATCACGCCATTCTGGACCCCATCGAAACAGCAAGTCGCGACGAAATCAGCGCCTTGCAACTGCAACGTTTGAAATGGTCGGTGCGCCACACCTATGACAACGTGGCGCCCTACCGCGAAAAATGCTTGGCCAAAGGCGTGCACCCCGATGATTTGAAATCGTTGGCTGACTTGTCCAAATTTCCGTTCATGACCAAAGCGGACTTGCGCGACCACTATCCTTTTGGCCTGTTTGCTGTTCCCAAAAACAAGGTGGCTCGCTTGCATGCCTCCAGTGGTACCACTGGCAAATCAGTGGTCGTGGGCTACACCGCCAACGACTTGAGCCACTGGGCCGATTTGATGGCACGTTCGTTGCGCGCCGCAGGCGTCAAACCAGGCGAGATGGTGCACAACGCGTATGGCTACGGCATGTTCACTGGTGGCTTAGGCGCGCACGCGGGCATTGAACGCGCGGGTTGCACGGTGGTGCCCATGTCGGGCGGTCAAACCGAAAAGCAAGTGCAACAAATCATGGACTTCAAGCCCGACGCCATCATGGTCACGCCGTCTTACTCTTTGGTCATTGCCGAAGAGTTTGAACGCCAAGGCATCGCCCCCAAAGACATCTCCTTGAAGGTTGGCATTTTTGGCGCCGAACCCTGGGGCGAAGGCATGCGCACGGCCATTGAGGCCAAGCTTGGCATTGATGCCGTTGATATTTACGGACTAACAGAAGTCATTGGTCCTGGCGTCGCGTCGGAATGCATTGAATCCAAAGACGGCCCGGTCATTTGGGAAGATCACTTCTACCCAGAAATCATTGATCCCGAAACAGGTGAGGTGTTACCGGAAGGCTCGTTGGGTGAATTGGTATTCACCTCGCTCACCAAAGAAGCCTTCCCCGTCATTCGCTATCGCACCCGTGATTTGACGCGACTGTTGGAACCCACCTCGCGCTCTTTCCGTCGTATGGGGAAAATCACGGGCCGCTCTGACGATATGTTGATTGTTCGTGGCGTGAATGTGTTCCCCAGTCAAATTGAAGAACAAATTTTGCGCGACAAACGCTTGGCTGCGATCTACCAAATTCACCTGAGCCGCGATGGTCATCTGGACAACGTGGAAGTGCATTGCGAATTGCAACGTGACGTCAGCCACGATGAAGTTCGCAGCATCACACAAGAACTTCAACACCACATCAAAACTGTCATCGGCATCTCCACACATGTGCATGTGTTGCCCGCTGAAAGTTTGCAACGCACGGAAGTCGGCAAAGCCCGTCGCGTCATCGACACACGCCCTAAACAAGTTTGAACACCATGACTGAAGCATTCATTTGCGACGCGATTCGCACCCCCATTGGCCGCTACGGCGGTACGCTTGCCTCTGTTCGCGCGGACGACCTCGGCGCTATCCCGATCAAAGCACTGATGACACGCAATCCCCAAGTCGATTGGGCGGCTGTAGAAGACGTGATTTACGGCTGTGCCAACCAAGCGGGTGAAGACAACCGCAACGTGGCCCGCATGTCGAGCCTGTTGGCAGGTTTGCCTGCCGAAGTACCTGGCACCACCGTCAACCGCTTGTGCGGCTCAGGCATGGATGCGGTGGGCTTGGCCGCCCGCTCAATCAAAGCGGGCGAGACTGAGCTGATGATTGCCGGTGGCGTGGAGAGCATGAGCCGCGCACCGTTTGTCATGCCCAAAGCAGACACCGCATTCAGTCGCAACAACGCCGTATTTGACACCACCATCGGTTGGCGCTTCGTCAACCCGATGATGAAAAAACTGTACGACACACACTCGATGCCACAAACGGCTGACAACGTGGCCGCTGATTTCAACATTGGCCGCGAAGACCAAGATGCGTTCGCTGTTCGCTCGCAACAACGCTGGGCTGCGGCACACGCCGTGGGTCGCTTTGTCGATGAAATTGTGCCGGTCACCATCGCGCAGAAAAAGGGCGACCCCATCGTCTTCACCACTGATGAACATCCACGCACCGAAACCACCCTGGCTATGTTGGCCAAACTCAAAGGCGTGAATGGCCCCGACCTGACCGTGACCGCAGGTAATGCCTCGGGCGTGAACGACGGCGCATGTGCTTTATTGCTGGCCTCTGAATCAGCCGCGGCCAAACACGGGCTCACGCCCAAAGCACGCGTGGTTGGCATGGCCACGGCGGGTTTGGCCCCTCGCATCATGGGCTTTGGCCCAGCGCCTGCGGTGCGCAAAGTGTTGGCCAAGACGGGCTTGACGCTTGACCAAATGGACGTGATTGAACTGAATGAAGCTTTTGCCGCCCAAGGGCTGGCTGTGATGCGTGACTTGGGTCTGCCCGACGATGCTGCACACGTCAACCCCAACGGCGGCGCGATTGCCTTGGGCCACCCCTTGGGCATGAGCGGTGCACGTCTGATCACCACCGCCAGCTACGAGCTGGCACGCCGTGGTGGTCGGTATGCCCTATGCACGATGTGCATTGGTGTCGGACAAGGAATTGCCTTAATCATCGAACGCGTTTAACTCTCGACTCACCCACAACTAGGAGACAACTATGAAATTTTCTTTGAA
>Ga0228701_1002675_pt1 | contig 10201 bp, 9 predicted proteins | sample McNCre117_Aug_MG_2_FD_178017 | JGI IMG/M metagenome (GOLD analysis project Ga0228701, IMG submission 178017) | Freshwater microbial communities from McNutts Creek, Athens, Georgia, United States - 11-17_Aug_MG | ecosystem: Environmental > Aquatic > Freshwater > Creek | place: USA: Georgia...
CTGCAGCTGCCTTCGCTGGGCGCGGTGCTGACCTTCATGGCCACCGCCTTTTTGACCGCCAATTTGCTGGCACTCGCCACGAAAGGCCTGGCATGAACACCCCACACATTCAAGCCCACACCCTGTCTCTGTCCAAAGCCCTGGTGACCTTGCTGGCCGGAGCGCTGTTTGGTTTTGGCCTGTCGGCGGCCACCATGGTTCAGCCCGAGGTCGTCATCGGCTTTTTGCAGTTCAAGGACTGGGGCCTGATGCTGGTCATGGGCGGCGCTGCGGGCCTGGCCATTCTGGCTTACAAGGGCTTTCCGCGCTGGTTCAGCCGCCCGCTGCTGGGCGGTGAGTTTCTGACCCAACCCGCTAAATGGAACCGCCAGACGGTCGTCGGTTCGGCCATTTTTGGCATTGGCTGGGGTTTGTCGGGCGTGTGCCCTGGCCCGGCGCTGGCGGCTTTGGGCACCGGCAACACCGAGGTGCTGTGGGCGTTGGCTGGTGTGGTGCTGGGCGGTCTGACGCATGGCTTGACGGCTCGGGATTGACCTGACCTGCCAGCCCCAGCCCAACCACCAGGCCCACAGGTTAGAATAGCGGGCTTGACCACAGGTCACCCCCTTTCATTTCAGACTCAATTCCTATGAAAACCGCACAAGAAATCCGCGTTGGCAACGTCATCATGCACGGCAAAGACCCCATGGTTGTCCTGCGCACCGAATACCAACGTGGCGGTCGTGGCTCGTCCACCGTTCGCATGAAGCTCAAAAGCCTGATCGCCAACTTCGGCACCGAAGTGGTTTTCCGCGCTGACGACAAAATGGACCAGGTCATTCTGGACAAGAAAGAGTGCACCTACTCTTACTTTGCCGACCCCATGTACGTCTGCATGGACACTGAATTCAACCAGTACGAAGTCGAAGCCACCAACATGGGTGACGCTTTGAACTACCTGGAAGACGGCATGGAACTCGAAGTGGTGTTCTACAACGAGAAAGCCATTTCGGTGGAACTGCCCACCAGCGTGGTGCGCGAAATCACCTGGACCGAGCCCGCCGTCAAGGGCGACACATCGGGCAAGGTGCTCAAGCCTGCCAAGATCGCCACCGGCATGGAAGTGCCCGTGCCTTTGTTTGTGAGCCAAGGCGACAAGATCGAAATCGACACCCGCACTGGCGAATACCGCAAGCGCGTCTGATCGAAGACGACACCCGATGAAAAGCCCCGCAAGGGGCTTTTTTCATGGGCGCACGCCTCCCTCACCCACGCCGGGGCCCACTGGGGCAAGGCACAATCGGGTCATGCAAGCGACCCCCAACCTCAAAGCTCCGGCCATCGCGCACGCTTGGGCCGAAACCCCGACCGACTTTCACGATGCGTCTTTTCTGGAGCCGCAAGCGGGCCGTCTGGCGTTCGCCGACACCGAATTTTTGCTGCGGCGCGAGACGCGGGGCATCCGGCTTCAGCTGGAGATGCTCAAGCCCGACCTGGCCCAGACCGAAGCCGGCATTGAGCACACGGTGGTGGTGTTTGGCAGCGCCCGTTTCACCGACATGGCCGTGGCCCAGGCTCGGCTGCAAGCGGCCGAGTTGACCGGCCAGGCCGACGCCATTGCCCAGGCCCAAGCCCAGGTGCGCAATGCGCAGCACTACGAACATGCCCGCACCTTTGCCCGCCTGGTGGCCCAGTCTTGCTGCAACCTGCCCGACGACGAAAAGCTGTTCATCTGCACCGGCGGCGGCCCCGGCATCATGGAAGCGGCCAACCGGGGAGCCCATGAAGCCGGGGCCTTGTCGGTGGCGCTCAACATCGTCCTGCCCCACGAACAACACCCCAACCCGTATGTCACGCCGCACCTGAGCTTCAAGTTCCATTACTTTGCGCTGCGCAAGATGCATTTCATGATGCGGGCCAAGGCATTGGTGGCGTTTCCGGGCGGTTTTGGCACGCTCGACGAGCTGTTCGAGGTGATGACGCTGGTGCAGACCCGCAAAGCGCGACAGGTGCCGATCTTGCTGTTTGGCACCGATTACTGGCGGCGACTGATCAACATGGAAGTGCTGGTCGAAGAAGGCACCATTTCACGTGAAGACCTGAAGCTGTTCCGTTATGTGGACACCCCAGAAGCCGCTTGGCAGGCCATTCGCGAGTTTTACCAACTGGCAGTGCCCACCAACCCGTTCCCCGCACCATGAACACGCACCCCATACCCGAACGCCCGCTGTGGCTTTGGATGGCCCGCTGGCTGGCCCTGGCTTTGCTGGTGGGCGCTTTGGCTGGATCGGCCTCGGCCCTGTTTTTGTGGGCACTGGATGCCGCCACCCAATACCGCGAGTCGCACCGCGCCATTGTCTGGCTGCTGCCGCTGGCCGGTTTTGTCATGGCCTGGATTTACTTGAAATGGGGACAAAGCGTGGAAGCGGGCAACAACCTGCTGATCGACGAAATCCACAACCCGCAAAGCGTGGTCCCACTGCGCATGGCCCCGATGATTTTGCTGAGCACCGTGGTGTCGCACCTGTTTGGCGCGTCGGTCGGACGGGAAGGCACCGCCGTACAAATGGGTGGCTCACTGGCGGACCAGCTCACCCGCGTATTTGGCCTGACCCCGCCAGACCGCCGGATTTTGCTGATGGCGGGCATCAGCGCGGGCTTTGCTTCGGTATTTGGCACGCCGCTGGCGGGTGCGGTGTTTGCGCTCGAAGTCTTGGCCCTCGGGCGCTTGCGCTACAACGCCTTGCTGGCTTGCACCATCGCCGCCATCGTGGGCGACCAGGTCACGCTGCTGTGGGGCATCACGCACACCCATTACGCGCTGTCCAGCATCCCGCCGCTGACAATGTGGGGTTTTGCGGCCACCTTGCTGGCCGGGACGGTGTTTGGCTTGACGGGCCTGCTGTTTGCCCGAGGCACACACGGCTTGTCGGCTTTCATGAAGCGGCACATCGCCTATGCGCCGCTGCGCCCCCTGCTGGGCGGCACGCTGATCGCTGCTGCGCTGTGGCTGGGTGACGGCTGGCGCTACGCCGGGCTGGGCATTCCGGTCATCGTCGAGTCTTTCGGGCAACAACTGCTGCCCTGGGATGCCATCGGCAAATTGGTCTTCACCATCGCTTCATTGGGCACAGGCTTCAAGGGCGGCGAGGTCACGCCCCTGTTTTACATCGGGGCCACCTTGGGCAACGCCTTGGCCCCATTGCTGAACCTGCCTTTTGCCTTGCTGGCGGGGCTGGGTTTTGTGGCGGTGTTTGCCGGGGCGGCCAACACGCCCCTGGCTTGCACCCTGATGGCCATGGAATTGTTTGGCCCCGGCATTGGCGTGTACGCCCTGCTGGCCTGCGTGGCCAGCTACCTGTGCTCGGGCCACAGCGGCATTTACAAGGCCCAGCGCATCGAACAGCCCAAACACCAGCCCTGAAGGCCACCAACTACGGGCTCAGTGCGTGCCGTGGCGGTGGGTTGGGCGCAATGCCCACGCAGAGCGCGACCCCAGCCCCACGGCAGCCCCCACCACCCAAAACAACGGGGCCACCCCTGCAATGGCCCCCGCCGCACCAAACAGCATGGGCATGAGCACGCTCGATGCGTTGATGCTCATCAGGCGCAGACCCAGCGCCTCGCCCTGGCGATGCGTGGGGGTGATCTGGTGCAAGGTGCTCATGATCATGGGCTGGACCGAGCCCAAGACCAAACCCAGCACCACCGAACACAGGCCCATGGTCAGCGGCGAAGGCATGAAGGGGTAAGCCCCAAACAACACCGCTGTGCAGACCATGGCCCCGGTGATGATCTGGTGCTCATGCAGGTGACGCGACACCCACGGCAGGCACACCCGGATGGTGGCTGCAGCAACTGCAAACGCCCCCAGGATGGTGCCCACCACCGACGCACTGAAGCCCCGCTCGTGCCCCAGGATCGGGACCACAAAGGTGTGCACGTCCCAGCACGACGACAACAACCAGTTGACCCCCAACAGGCGAAGCATCAGCGGCTGGGCCAGCAAATCAAGCGCTCGACGCGAGCCCTGAGCCTGTGCTGGCGCGGCGCAGACTTGTTCACGCACCTTGCGCACCCACAGCAAGGTGGACAGCGGCAACGTGGCCATCAGCAAAAACGCCAGACGAAAGCCCGTTTCGCTGGCGCGCTCGGGGCCAGCAAAGTCGATCATCAGCCCGGCCAGCACCGGCCCCAAAAAGTTGGAGACCGCCGGGCCAATCGACAGCCAGCTGAACGCGGTTTTGAGTTCTTCGGGCCCCGTGGCCAGTCGCCCCACATGGCGCTGCAAGGCAATCACCGCCATGCCCGTGGCCCCACCGGTGGCCAGCGCACTGAAGCACAGCACCGGAAAAACCGGCCAGATGGCCGCGGCCATGGCCCCTGTGCAGGCCATGCTCACACTGATGTGCAGCGGTGCTTTCAGGCCCTTGCGGTCGGCATAGCGCCCGGCGGGCAGCGCCAAAAACACCTGTGTCAGCGCAAACAAGGCCAGCAAAGCCCCCACCGCCATGGCGCTGTAACCCTGCTTGAGTGCCAGCAAGGGGGTGGCCATGCGCATACCGGCCATGGTGGCGTGCAAAAAAATTTGCCCCGAAATCAGCCGCGCCAGTTCACGTTTCATGCAGGGTGTGACCTGTTTGGATGAGGCTCAGGCATCGCCACCCGCATCGGCCCCCGGCAGCCGGATCTGCGCCTCGGCTTCGGGCAAGGCATCGACCTGGCGCAGCGCCCGGTTCATCACGTTGCTGCGGGTCTGCGCTTGATCCAGGGTGTTGAGTACCGTCTGCGTTTGCGAGCGGACTTTGGCCAGCACGTCGCCAAATTTGCCGAACTCGGTCTTGACCGCGCCAAGCACCTGCCAGACTTCGCTGGAGCGCTTTTCAAGCGCCAGCGTGCGAAACCCCATTTGCAGGGCATTGAGCATGGCCATCAGGTTGGTTGGCCCGGCCAGCGTGACGCGGTGGTCACGCTGCAAGGTTTCCATCAGACCGGGGCGGCGCAGCACTTCGGCATACAAGCCTTCGGTGGGCAAAAACATCACCGCAAAGTCGGTGGTGTGCGGCGGCTCCAGGTATTTCTCGGCGATCGATCTGGCTTCGAGCCGGATGCGCGCCTCCAGCGCCTTGGCGCACAACTCGGCCTGCACCGGGTCAGCACGGCCCTGGGCTTCGAGCAGACGCTCATAGTCTTCGTTGGGGAACTTGGCATCAATCGGCAGCCAGACCGGCTGACCGTCGTCGCTGCGGCCCGGCAGGCGAATGGCAAAGTCCACCCGGTTTTTGTCGCCGGGGCGCGTGGCCACCTGCACGGCATATTGCTCGGGGGTGAGCACCTGTTCGAGCAAGGACGCCAGTTGCGCCTCGCCAAACATGCCCCGGGTTTTGACGTTGGTCAGCAGGTGCTTGAGGTCACCCACACCCTGGGCCAGGTGGTGCATCTCGCCCAAACCTTTGTGCACTTGCTCCAGCCGGTCGGCCACATGTTTGAAGCTCTCAGTCAGGCGCACTTGCAAGGTGGCCTGGAGTTTTTCGTCCACGGTCTGACGCATTTCTTCGAGCTTGGCGGTGTTGCTTTGCTGCAGTTGGGCCAGCTGGGTTTCCATGGTGCCGCGCATCTCGGTCAGGCGACGGGCGTTGGCCTCGGTCAGGCCCTGCACTTGTTGGGCCAAGCTGTCGGTCAGGCTTTTTTGCAGCAAGGCCAGTTGCTGGGCCAGCGCGTCAATCTGCTGGTTTTGGGTGCGGGTGGCCTCAGCGCTTTGCTGCAGCAAAGTCTGCTGGAACAGCGTCAGGGTTTGCATGGCCTCTTGCCGACCCTGCACGCCCGATTGGCTGATCTCGGTGCGCAACTCGCGCTCAAGCCGCTCGGTGCCCGCCTGCAGCGCCTCAAACTGCTGCTGTTGCCAGGCGGTGTGGGCGGCCTGCTCAGCTTGCTGCTGGGCCAACTGCGCGGCGCCTTCCTCAGCGCCATCACCCTTGGCCGCACCCGATTTGAGCAGCAACACCACCAACAGGACCAGATTCAGGCCCGCCAGAACCAGCAAAACCATGCCATTCATGCAGCGCGTCCGTTCACGGTGTTGAGCGGGGTCACGGCCTGTCCCCGGCTGAAATAGGCAACCAGGTTGTCCGCCGCCAGCTGCGCCATGGCCCGGCGGGTTTTGACGGTGGCGCTGGCGATGTGCGGCGTGAGCACCACATTGGGCACAGTGAGCAAATCGGGGTGAACTTTGGGTTCGCCCTCGAACACATCCAGCCCAGCCGCTGCAATGCGTTTTTCACGCAAGGCCGCAGCCAGCGCAGCATCGTCCACAATGCCGCCCCGAGCGATGTTGACCAGGATGGCGGTGGGCTTCATCAAGGCCAGCTCGGCCGCGCCGATGGTGTGGTGCGACTCGGCGCTGTAGGGCACGGCCAGCATGACATGGTCGACCGTGCGCAACAGCTCGTCTTTGGACACATAACGGGCCTTGCAGTCGGCCTCCAGCTCGGCGCTCAGGCGGCTGCGGTTGTGATAAACCACCTGCATGCCAAAGCCATAGGCAGCCCGCCGGGCGATGCCCTGCCCGATGCGGCCCATGCCGATGATGCCCAGCTTGGAGCCATGCACCTCGGCCCCGGCAAACATGTCGTATCGCCAGTTTTTCCAGTGTCCTGCGCGCAAATAACGCTCGCTTTCGGCCATGCGACGGGCCGTGGCCATCAGCAGGGCAAAGCCAAAGTCGGCCGTGGTTTCGGTCAGCACGTCTGGGGTGTTGGTGGCCAACACGCCTGCTGCGGTCATGGCGGGCACATCAAAGTTGTTGTAACCCACTGCCATGTTGGCCACGATGCGCAGCTGCGGGTTGGCGGACAGCACTTCGGCATCCACCGGATTGGCCCCCACCGTCAAAGCCCCCACATGACCGACGAGGCGCTGTGCCCATTCGGCTTTGGGCCAGCTGTCGCCGTTTTGGTTGTCGGTCACTTCAAAGTGTTCGCGCAGGCCATCCAGCACGTCGTCAAAAATCGGGCAGGCGACAAGGATCTTGGGTTTGTTCATGGGTTCATTCCAGCATCTTGAGTTTTTGGGCCCACCAGGGTGTGATCGCGGGCAACAGGGTCAATGTCCAGATCACCACCCAGGCGGTCAGGGGCATCAGTTGGGTCATTTCCGGAAACTGCGCCACGGTCATCACAGCCAGCACCACCGGGATCACTCCGGTCTCGCGCACAGCGCACATGAACAGTTTTTCTTTCAGGCTGATCGGTGTGGGCACCAAAGACAACATGACCGCCACAGGACGTGCCACGCCCATGAACAGCAGCGACACCGCCAAACCCAGCGCCGCAGTGTCCACCAGATCAGGCAAAGCCACAAAGGGTCCGACCATCATGAAAATTGTGGGCTTGGCCACACTTTCGATTTTGGTTTCCATGCTGTGGATTAACGAGTGAAAGGCTCGTGACCCCCGATTGAAGTTGCCCAGCAAGCCCGCCATGAAAGCCGCCAAAAAACCGTTGCCATGGATCATCTGGGCAAACATGAAGGTGACCAACGGCCCCCCCAGCGCGATGGCGAAGTCGTACACCGGTTCATCGGCCCCGCTGGCGTGATGGTGGCGCTTGTAGCGCTCAAAGGCGTACATGCACAGCCAGCCGACCAGACCTGCCAAAGTGCCCCACCCAAATTGCTGCCCCAGCAGCAACAGGTTATCGCGGCTGAACAATCCCCCCGCCAAGCCGCCCAAATTGTCCAGCCGGGCACCGCCCAACACCATCGCCGCAATGGCCGAAGTGAAGATGGCCCCCACCGCGTCGTTGAGCGCGCTTTCGGCCACCGCCATGTCGGCCACCCGCTGAACATCTTGTTTGAAGGTCAGTTGTTTGAGGGTCGGGATCAAGGCCGCCGGATCGGTCGAGCCCAAAATGGCCGCCAACAGGGCCGCCGTGTTGCCCTCCAAGCCCAGCGCCACCAGCAAGGCATAGGTAACAAAAAAGGTGATCAGATACCCCACCACGGCGATCATCACCGTCGGATAGGCAATGGCCACAAATGCCTTGCGGTCAATCTCGTCGCCGCCCGACTTGAGAATGATGGCCGCCAGCGCGGTGCACACAACCACCGCCAGTGTCAATTGCACCGACAGCGGGGCCAAGGCATCGTGCAGCACGATCCCGACCAGCAATTGCAGCGTGAAGTTGGGAAAAACAGTGCCCTCTGCCGCCTTGCTGCAAGCCCAGCCAAAGCCGAGGAACAGGCTCAGGCACCAAAGCGTCTGGGCGATCACGGTCTCGGCACCGCCCATCTGGGTCATGTGGGCCAGCAGCGCGGGCGACAAGGCGTTGACGCCCCAAGCCAACGCAAACACCAGAGCTGTCTTCAAATAAATCATGGATTTTCAGCAGGAGATTGGTCAATCTGGAACACCTGCTTGAGGTAAGCCAGGTATTTTTCATCGTCACACATGCCCTTGCCCGGCGTATCGGACAACTTGGCGACCGGTTGACCATTGCAGCGGGTCATCTTGATGACGATTTGAAGCGGCTCGTAACCCAGGTCGTTGGTCAGGTTGGTGCCCACCCCAAAGGCCAGCTGGCAGCGGCCCCGGAACTGCTGGTACAGCTCGATCGTGCGCGGAATCGTCAGACTGTCGCTGAAGATCAGGGTCTTGGTCTTGGGGTCCACCCGGTTGTGCTGGTAGTGGGCAATCATGCGTTCGCCCCAGCTGAACGGGTCGCCACTGTCGTGCCGTGCGCCATCAAACAGCTTGCAAAAATAAAGGTCAAAGTCACGCAAAAAGGCGTTGAAGCCATACACATCGGAAAGCGCAATGCCCAAATCACCCCGGTATTCTTTGGCCCATGACTCGAATGCAAACACCTGGCTGTCGCGCAGACGCGGCCCCAGCGCTTGCGCCGCCTGCAAATATTCGTGCGCCATGGTGCCCAGCGGGGTCAGGCCCAAAAGGTAGGCGTAATACACATTGCTGGTGCCCGCAAACTGCCCGTCTGGCCCGGTGCCCAGACGGGCCGACAACACACGCAGCACTTCTTCGTGCCAGGCCCGAGAAAAGCGGCGGCGCGTGCCGTAATCGGCGATCTTGAGGGTTTCCAGCCCCGGGGCCTGCAATTGCGCGATCTTGTCGTCGATGCGGTGGCGGCCCTGAATCAAGTCAGGCACCTTTTGGGTGTTGCGGAAATACACCTCGTTGACGATGGCCAGCACCGGGATCTCGAACGGGATCGTGTGCAGCCACGGCCCCTGGATGGTGATGTCGATTTCACCCGTGGGCAGCGCCGTGACCTGGATGTATTTTTCATTGAGCTTGAACAAGCCCAAAAAGTCCACAAAGTCGCTCTTGATGAAGCGCAACGAGCGCAGGTATTGCAGCTCGGACTCCTTGAAGGTCAGACTGCACAGCGAGCGGATCTCCTGGCGGATCTCATTGACGAACGGGGCCAACGCCACGCCAGGATTGCGGCACTTGAACTTGTATTCGACCTGCGCCCCCGGAAACTGGTGCAGCACGACCTGCATCATGGTGAATTTGTAGAGGTCGGTGTCGAGCAGACTGGTGATGATCATGGCGTGTTCATGTGCCCCAAACGACCTGGGTCACCCAAAAGACAATGGACTTGATGTTAACCAGAACTCAGCGTGCATACCGGACCACTAAAATAATGCTTGGGTGTGGCATTTCAGTGGATGTCACAGGTTTTTGCGCAGGTCGGGCCGCCTCGCTCAACGGAGTTTTGCATGTTGCCTCACCCTGAAGTAGCCCTGCCCTGGCTGGCGGCCCTGTTTTTTGCGCTCGCCCTCGTCCACTCCTTTTCCACCCGTTTTTTTGAAAAACTGGCCCACGCGCAACCGCGCCATGCTGGTCTGTGGCACCTGCTGGGCGAGGTCGAAGTGGTTTTCGGTCTGTGGGCCACTTTGCTGATGGTGGGGTCGTTCGCCTTGTTGGGGCAGGACCGCACACTCGCCTACCTCGAATCGCGCAATTTCACGGAGCCTTTGTTCGTCTTCGCCATCATGGTCATTGCGGGCACGCAACCTATTTTGGTTACCGCACGAACTTTGGTTCTGCGGCTGACGGCTTGTTGGCCCGGGGCGTCTTTGGCCACCATGGTGTTTGTGGTGCTCAGCTTGGTGCCCTTGCTTGGCTCGTTCATCACCGAGCCAGCCGCCATGACCCTGGCCGCCTTGCTGCTGCGCGATGCCTTGTTTGCACAGGTTTTTG
>Ga0228701_1002676_pt1 | contig 10199 bp, 25 predicted proteins | sample McNCre117_Aug_MG_2_FD_178017 | JGI IMG/M metagenome (GOLD analysis project Ga0228701, IMG submission 178017) | Freshwater microbial communities from McNutts Creek, Athens, Georgia, United States - 11-17_Aug_MG | ecosystem: Environmental > Aquatic > Freshwater > Creek | place: USA: Georgia...
GTCAGTGAGGAGAGCAGCCCAGAGCGCCATCGCTTCGCAGAGATTTGGGAGGCACGCAAGATCGTGAAGCGCGGTCGGGGTACGCAGGCTGTGGTAGACTTCGGCCCGGGCGAGATCGGCCTCCTGCGCGAAGCCATCGAGTGGGGCATCGCAGACTGGGATGATGAGCCCGCAGCCAAGGCCGCAGCCATCCGGCTGGTCGGCAAGATCGCAAACACGAAGGGAAAGTGACATGGCGAAGACAGCACACGGATTCAAGATCGGCGACCGGGTCCAGTCCACAGAAACGGGAGCGTACGGCACCTACCTCGGCAATGGCCGAACTCGCTTCGACGCCTGCTTCCAGAATGGTCGCCACTGGAAAGAGAAGAGCCAGTACTGGAGCGAGAAGAAGCTCAAGCGGGCTGACGAGAACGACCCGAACCCGAGCGAATCATGACACCTCGGACATGCCCACGATGCGGGCTCCCTCGTCTGGTCGACTACGGCCAAGAACTGCCAGAAGGGATGAAGTACGCCTCCCTTTCCAAGCACGAGAAAACCCTGATATGCTCCGACTGCGGCGACGAAGAAAGCGTGGCTGCATGGATCGGGGCTCCAGAATGGGATCCCATGGCGTGGAGAGGACGGTGGGCCCAATGAGCCAAGGCACGCTTCGAAAACTGCGGCGGAACATGCCGCGCACCATGGAGTACGCGCAGGAGATGGGCTGGCAACTGCTCGAAGGGCGAGGCCCACACCCCTCGCTCGTACGAGACGGTCGACGGGTTGCGATCCCCGGCACCCCAAGCGAGTACAGGTCAGACACCAATGCAAGGGCGCAGCTCAAGCGCATCGACAGGGAGGATGGATACGTGCCTACGAAGACGAAGCGAGTGGCGAGGCCGGTCACCCACGCGAAGTGCGGGTGCTCGTTCGAGAAGTTGGAGGCTATCGGCCATCAGCGAGGATGCGAGCACTACAAGACCGCAGACCAGAACCCGAAGGACGTCGACCCTGCCACGGTCGAAGAGTCCGTCGTCATCATGGACTCCCATGAGGTGGCTGAGTTGCTCGGAGTGACACCAGACGGAGTGAGGCAGTGGGTGAACAAGGGACTGCTTGCGCCCGCATACCCTCCATCGAGGGGGCGTCGCACCAAGTTCGATGCCCGGGAGGTGGAGCGATTCGAGCAGGAGCGCCAGAAGCCCTCTAAAGCGAAGAAAGCGGCTAAGGCTAGGGCTATCGCCCCCAAGGCCCCAAAGCCCCGGAAAGTCGCTCCTGCCGCTCTCAAGGAAGACGTGGAGTGGGCAGTGCTGGAAGGCATGGTGCGTCTGGCAGATCAGGCGCTTGGAAATGGAGGAGCGCTCACGGAGCAGCTCCAGAAGACCAGAAGGAGCACTCTGAGCGCATGAGATTCCGCCGAACGTACCGGGGGCCAGCGCTCCCCGCCGAAGTGAAGGCCGGTGGAACCCGGCCCCAACGCGGGGAGGGCGCAGCCCTCTACTTCACCACGCCACCTGCCTACGTCGGCACCGAGCGCCCGGTGCGGGTGTCCCACCTCGACGGAACGCAGACCGCGTTCACGCCGGAGGAGGCACGCGAGTGGCTGGCCGACTGCATCGCGTGGCTCGACAACTACTACCCACCGAGCGTGCTTTGCGAGGCGTGCAACGGACACGGCCGCGTGGTCGTGGGAGAGGACTAGAACATGGGAACGGAACGAACATTCGGGGAGGCGACGGGACGAGAGCGCCGCTGCGGGCCAAAGGGATGGTCCGTGCAAGCGTGGTCCGGCGACCGCGAGAACGTCGTGTGGGGGCGCGGTGGCGGCCCTGTGCTCAGGCGATTCCTGTCGGCCCTCGCGTGGCATCGGGCGGGCCTGCACATGTGGCTGCTGAAGGTGGGCCTCCGATGACGAGCCACGAACCACCGAAGCCGTCCCGTCGCTTCGTCGCCGGCATCCAGCGCCCGAACGAGCACGGCATCACGATCCGCGAGGAGATAGCGCGGTTCCGCGACCGGGCCGACGCCGTGCTGTTCGTCAGGGCGTACAACGCCGAGCACGCGGGGTCGAGATACCACCGCGCCGACCACTGGGAGCTGCGCTATGACCGATGACCGGCAGCAGCAAGAGGAGGAGCGGCCGTGGGCAGACCTCACGCCCGAGGAGCAGCGCGTCTACAGCGGCGGCGCGGTCCTCATGCACGGAACCGAGGATCGCCGGCTGACCCACGAGGCGCATCGGCGCAGCATCGCGCGGAAGCGCGCATGCCGTCGGGATCTGGATCGCCTCGCGCCCGAGCTGGCCGAAGCGGTGCTGGCGGTGTTCGCGGTACATGGACGGCTTCGCCACACCTGCGATGAACTCGTGACCAACGATTGCCCGGAATGCGCGATCGGGCTGGCGGTTCGGCCACTCGCCAACAAGCTGCGGCGGATTGGCGGTGACGCATGACGTGCGACACATGCAACGGCACGGGCCGGGTCCAGTGGGGCGCGCACGACATGGACACGTCGCCCTGCATCGACTGCGTGCCGGCACCCGAAGGTTCACTTCCTGCGCAGGTGATCCGCTGCCAGTGGTGCGGCGAGCCGATCGCAGGGGGCCACACCTCGCACGCCCACAAGGGCTGTGCCGACGACGAGCTAGGGGCGTACCGACAGGCGGTGACGAACGAGATTGAGCAGCGCCGCACCATCGCTGCCCTGCGTGCCGAGATCGCAGCGTTCGATACGCGAGTGGTGAACACCGATTCCGTAGTCACAGAGCAGCGGGAGCGCATCGCTGCCCTGCGTGCCGAACGTGAGATCGACCGCGAGACGATCCACGCGCTATACGCCGAACGCGACCGCCTCGTCGCGTGGATTGATTCCACCGGCCGCGACTGTCCGAGCGAATACACGATTGACGAGTTCCTCGCCGCCCTCACCACGAAGGAGACGACCGATGAAGCATGACCCTGACTGCAATACCGTCGACTGCGGAGGCCGATGCGTGCAGTCTCACGAGCAGGAGGATGCCTGCACCTGCGCCAACCGACCCCGGTTCGGGTCGCCAACGGGCGGCAAGGGCATCGTCGAGTGGACGTGCAAGCTGCACGGGCCGATACCTGATCGCTTGTGGCAGCGGAGGTCTTGGCGATTCTGCTACGTCTGTCGTCGGACGTTCCGAACCGATCTCGGCTTCCAGCTTCACTGCAACTTCGCGAGGTGCTCCGATGCCTGACCAGCAGTCACGCGATCAGGAGTGCCCCGACTGTCGCGGTCGCGGGAAGGTGTGGGCAGCCCTCTGGCACAAGCCGCGAACCGTTCTGATCGACTGCCAGCGATGCAAGGGAACGGGGAAGTGCGATGACTGACACCGAATCACGCTTCAAGGTATCGCCGGACGTCGAGCGCGCGATCCGCGTGGACGAGCAGCGCCGCCTCGCTCGCCGATTCCACGACGTTGCACGGCGCGACCCGCGCCTGACCGACACGACGAGCCGGATGGTCGTTCACTGGGTCGCCTCCATGATCGACCACTGGGCACCACCGATTCCCGACGAGGGCGCGGTGCGCGACGGTACGAAGTGGGCTCCGCTCAACCATCCAGTCCACGAGTTCGACGGGAGGCGCTTCGATGCCTGATCCAATCCAGCAGTCCCAGCTTCAAGCGACTGGACACGAAGGTTGCCCGTGGTGCGGCATCACCGACCACGAGGCGCTGTACGAGGGCGGCTACCTCATCGGCTACCGATGGGACTGCGGCTCTTACCGGAAGCACGGCATCACCCTGACCGACTCCCACCGGGTCGTGTTCGGGAAGGTGTACGACCAGCGCATCCGTCCCGCCTGTCGCCTGATCTCCAGTCTGCGCGCCGAGTTGGACGATGCCCGCACGTTCGTGCTGCAGGCGCGCGGCGAGTACGACCGGGCGATGGCCTCGCGCGCCGAGTTGGCCGAGGCGCTCGCCGTGGAGATTGCGACGGCGGACCTGTACGCCAGCGCCGAGCAGGCGAGCCGAGACGCCCTGCGCCGCTACCGAGAGGAGTCGGCATGAGCGCAGGCGACACCGTGTGCATGTTGCCCGGCTGCACCGCCGCGAAGGACGAGGACTGGGCGATGTGCCAGCGGCACTGGGGCCGGCTCCCGTCCGACCTCGTCGAGGCGTACTGGGACACGAAGCCCCACAGCAACGAGCGGCGCGGGATGCTGCTCAAGGTGTTCCGGTGGGCGCTCGCCAACCGGGGCCGCATGGAGATCGAGGTGGTGAAGTGACCGGACACGAACAACGGCAGCAGGCATGGCATCGAATCGCGCCCGGCCTGTACGAGCGCGCCGACGGCCAGCGCCGCATCACAAAGATGGTGCTCAAGGGCGAGGGGCCGAAGGGCGGGACGTGGATCGAGTGGGCCGAGATGCGCCCCGACACGCACCCGGCATACGAAGGCCAGTGGATCTGCGACGGGACGATTGAGCGCACCTTGCGCGAAGCGAAGGCGAGGATCGGATGACCGAGTGGGAGCGATGCCCTGACTGTCCCGGCGAGCGCCCAGTGGGCGGCCCGTGCCCGCACTTCTGCGCCGACACACCGCCGCACGACTACGCGAGCATGGAAGCAAGGTTCGAGGCAAAGTCCGTGCCCTTCACCTGCGAGGGGTGCGGCCGAACCGGGACCGCCGACCTCCACAACCTGCCGGATGGGCACCGGCTCCGCATGCTCAACTGCCTGATGTGCCGCGGCGAGACGAAGCTGTACGGAACCACGGTCCCGCAGGGGCAGTCGGCACGACCAAGCACGGGCAGCGTGAGTGGCGACATTCGCTCGTCGCGCCTCCCCGACCCCAAGCCCGGTGTGACCCAGTTCCGCTCGGCCAGCACGATCCCGCCAAACACGTCGCCCGATGTTCCGCCGATGCCCGACCCCGGCTGCTACCGGCAGGAAGGGTTCGGTGACCATGCCCAATCATGCGTGAGCCGTGGCGGCTACGCCTGCGACTGCAAACCGCGACGGCAGGACGACCTTCAGGAACGAACCCCCTGCGCGGTCTGCGGAGACGACGACTGCACCGAGTTTGAGCACGGGAGCATCGAGCGATTCGCGGCAACACAGGTCGCCGACGAAAGGGCACGATGGAAGACCCTGCTCGCCGACATCACCCCGTGGATCGACAACATCCCGTGCGTCCAGACCCCGAAGTGTGAGGAGGATTGGCTCTGTATGTCCTGCGCGAATCGTGAGCGCATCAAGTTGCGCATCGAAGGTAAGGAGAAGACATGACGATGAAGGTGCAGCGAGGCTACAAGTTGACGAACGATGAGGCGTACGTGAGCCTCAGGGGGCTCTGGCGCTGCGAGGACTGCCATGCTCTCGTGGAGGCGAAGATCAGTCCTGTAGAGTGTCAGGAGGAGGGGTGCGAGGGCGAGATGTATGTCGCTCCCCAGAGTGCTCGCTAGAAGGATTGCATGGCTAGGGGTCGTTTCATGGTTGGTACCTCCCCCTGTCATGCATAGGGCCGGCGCCCGGAGGATTGGTCTCCTCGTATGGGCGCCGGCCCAACTACTTCTTGGAGGTCTTCTTCGGCTTCTCGTAAGTGATCGCCCCGAGCACCGCAAGGGCCCTCTGGCGAGCTTCGATGAGCATGCTCTCTGCCGCTTCGATTGCGCCCAAGGCTCCCTCATCCATGACGAGCGCGGAAAGCTTCTTGAGGTCGCGCTGCATGGCGGTGACGAGGGCAGTAGCCTCTCTGGCCGACTGCTCATCCCACTTGGCTTCGTCTGCGAAGTATGTCACCAGATCACCTCGGCCTTCCACTCGACTTCCCGTATGGGTGGGGTCCAACCGACAGTGAAGACAGCACAGCTCCACTCAGTTCCGCTGAGGTATCGAAGGGTGACATGAGGAACCCATCCTCGCACCTTCGGGTACTCTGGATGGTCTACGAGCAGCGCGTAGACTTTGTCACGAAGGCTTCCACAGAAGTGATCGGGATTGGTGATGGGGAAATTGCGAAGACGTTCACCGTCATACTCCTTCTCCATGCTCTTCGTGATGTCGAGCAAAATCGCCCAACACTCGTCAACCATGTCAGTCATAGGAAGTCCTTGTTATGTTCGATTGTTGATTTCGAAATTCTGGGGCTTGCCCCCACCGGGGCGACACCATTCGTCCATGATAGAGCAGTTGGCGAAGCGGATTTCTCGTCCATTCGCAGCCACGAGACGGATACGCTTGCCTCTGGCCCCATGGATGTGCCCGTGGAGGGAAAGCTTGGGCATCAGCTCGAAGACGAGCTGGCTGACTTGGCCACAGCCATAATGATCTCCATCACGCTCTTCACTATCAAGAACGCCAGCGGGAGGGCTATGGGAGAGGAAGACATCAACCGAGAGGCCTGCATTCGCATCGAGGACAGCCTGCGCTTCAGCCTGTTGGCGAAAAGACCCACGAGCTGTGGAGAACGGCCACGGGCGTTCGTGGATCGTCGGGCTCAGATTGTATGCAGCGAAGAAGAGACCTCCAACTTCCAATCGGCCGACAGGATCGACTCCAAGGAGTCCTCCACTTTCCGACACGCGAGGGGTCCAAGTGGGAATGATGCCCATCTCCAAAATCATCTCGTAAGCGGCGACTGCCGTCTCTTGATGCTCAAAAAGGCAATCGTGGTTGGATCCTGTCAGGATCACGTGATCGTACTTCGCACCCTCTCGCTTGAGCCATCGTCGGTATTTGGTATCATACCAGTCCATCTCCTGACGAGGCTTCTGATCCTCGGCGCTGGAAAGGAGGGGAACGGTGTCGCCAAGGATGCAGAGGATGTCGCCACCCGAGAGGCACTGGTTGAGAGAGCCATGTTGGTCGCTGACTGCTGTGATGATGGTCATCTCATCGCTCCGGTAGCGTGTTGCCCGTGAGTCTCCAGTATACCACGGTTTCAACCGAGTCGAAAGGCTGGAACCACTTGGGGTGGGCCATGCTGTTGAGCCACTCCCAGAGATCGTCGTTGTTTACGCCCTCGTTTGACATGTCGTAGGCGTACTCGCGGAAGATCCTGTCGCAGAGGATATCGCACTCTGTGTGGGACTTCCAGCGGTAGGGATAGTCTCCTACATGGAAGGTGGTGTTGTATCGGGAGCCCTTCTCGATTGTGCGCAGGCAAAGATCGCACTGGTGGTCCTTGCGCGCCTTGCGCTCTTCTCGCTTCCCTATATGCACTTGGGCACCGCCTTGAGCCAGCCGGGTTCATAGTCGTCATGCCAGTAGTTCCAGCCTGCGTGGTCTTCATGGGCGATGGTGATGGGGATATCTTCCATGCCAATGTCGAACATGTCGTCGGAGACAGCCCACTCACAGCAGCAGAGCTGGCCGCTCCACGGGTCGTAGGGCATGGCGCAGGGGTCTGTGCATGTCAGTGTGACATGGGCGGAGCCGGCTTTTCTGGATACGTCGATCGTCCACTGGTGCTCATCGAAGCCCTTGATCTTCACGGGACCTTGGATGGGGCGATCATCTAGAGGATCGCTATGGGCGCAGGCATCGCACATCGCGTGCAGCGACTCGCACAAGGAACCTCCGCAGTCAGTCCAGCTCATCTGCTAATCCTCAGGATCCGGCTCAAGGATGATGGGGTTGGCATCTTCGTCGAGATGCTCCACACAATGTCGGCATGGTGGTGAGCCTGTGGGGCACTCACAGCCTTCACAGTCCTCGCTGTCGCAGATAGTCCATGCCATATCAGCAGCTCCCGGTGATGAAGTGCCAGAGGGCGGCGAAGACGAGCCCGAGCAGGGTGAGCGAGAGCAGGACTCCGAAAAGCCAGATCCCGATCAGGATGGAGGGAAGTGGATGGTGTCGCTTCATGGTGTCACCTCGATGATCGTATGATGGCCCATCTTGAGGGTGTACCAAGCCTCATAGGCTTGTTCGAGCGTGCGGCAGCCCTTCCAGTACTCGGTGTCCATGTAGACGACCTCGTCGTACAGGCCGCGCATGCCTCGGGGGCTTCGGGCGGTGAGGGTGATAGCCGTCTCGCAGAGGCCCTGCTTGATGGCATAGTCTGCCATCCGCTTGGCTGCCTCGTGGGTATGGCTGAGGAAGTAGGCGCGAGTGAGGGTGAGTGACTCGCCCGTGGATGAGATGTGGTATAGCATGAGGCTGATACTACTCCGTCTCTCTTCGGATTCGATTCTCTGCGAGGACAGCGTATTCGGGGTTGAGTTCCACACCAATACACTGACGGCCATGGAGACTTGCTGCGACGGCTGTAGTGCCCGATCCGAGGAAGGGGTCGAGCACGATGTCGCCCACTGTCGAGCCAGCGAGGATACAAGGCTCAATCAAGGCAACCGGGTAGGTGGCGAAGTGCGCGCCCTTGGTGGCCTTCGTTGACACCGTCCAGACGCTCCTGCGGTTTCGAGTGAGGGGAGCCTCGCCGTCCTTGTACCTTGCAGCGAGTTCGCCGAGGCCGGAATTCCCGCCATTCGACGCCCCATAGTGCTCGGTGGTCTTGATCCCTGTTCCGGGTCCGCCCTTCGACCAGTCCTTGGCAGGCTCCTTGACTGCCTCGTGGTCGTAGAAGTACTTCCTGCTCTTGGTCAGGAGGAAGATGTACTCATGCGCCCTCGTGGGGCGATCCTTTACCGCCTCTGGCATGCAGTTGGGCTTCTGCCAGATGATGTCCGAGCGCAGATACCATCCGTCAGTGCGAAGGGCAAAGGCAAGCATCCATGGGATGCCAATCAGATCCTTCTGCTTGACCCCCGGCAACTTACTCTTGTCGAGCCCACCTCGCTCGACTCCATCCTGACGTTGGGGGTTGGTGAGTGACGAAGTAGAATGATCGCCCGGCTTGTTTCCGCGAGGACTGGACGCATAACTGTCTCCGACGTTCAGCCAAAGTGTCCCATCCTTGGTCAGCACTCGCCTGACCTCGCGGAATACCTCCACCATGCGAGCCACGTACTCATCAGGAGTAAGCTCCAGACCGATTTGTCCGTCGACGCCGTAGTCGCGCAGTCCGAAGTAAGGGGGGCTCGTCACACAGGTGCGAACTGTCTCGTCGGGAATCTCCCGCAGTCGCTTTATGACGTCGCCAACGAGGATGATGCTATTGTCAAGGATGATGTCGGACATGGGACTAACACTATCCGAAGTCTCTTCGTCAACAGCAAGGGGGCGGCCCGAGGCCGCCCCCAAGTCCCCTGCCTACACCTCGGTAGGTGGGAATGCTTGCCATGCAGATTCAGGCCTCCGGGAGGGCCTTAGCCCTTCAACTCCGGCACGTCGAACGGAAGAGGCTGTTCACTCACGATATAGTCGAGATTCGTGGTCACCATCACGTTGTCCGTGGTGAAGAAGAAGATACCATCCTCGTTGTCACCATAGGAGCCGTCATCGCCCGGGGCGCCGACTACATGCTGCTCGCAGTAGTGGGTGCCATCTCCGCCCTTGTCAGTGCATACGACAAGCTGGCCTGTCGTCATCTGCGACTGCGTGGACGAGACCTTCCCCTTGATCGTGTAGTAGCCGAGCGGCTTCGCGAACGAGAGGATGTAGAGGTAGCTGATAGCGTTGGGCTTGTTGGTACGGAGCAGCCGCTCACGCAGATTGCGACGCTCCAAACTGTCCTTCAGCTTGTCCACAGGGTAGGGAACGGCGGTCGACTGCTGCTCGAACGCCTGCTCAGTCTGCCTCTGCCCTTCGCTCTGGGGATTGGTCTTGGGCTCCTGCGTCCCACATCCCGTCAGGAGCAGGGCCATCCCGACAAGTGCGAACGTGGCCAGTGCAATGGTGCTGCGCTTCATGTGTCAAGCCTCCTGCGAGCAGGTGCTCGCGGCGTCGATGGATGATGGAAGATCGGCTGCTCGGAACTGGGCGGCCGTGTACTTGCGAGCCTCGGCATTGTACTGGTTCACGACCTGCTGGCAGTAGGTCACGGCTCCAGTTGCCTGCACCTGCGCGGTGTAGTCCTTCGGATGAGCCTTGGCGTTGGCGGTCAGGGTGTCGATGCGAAGGTCGGCCGCCTGAATGTCGGCGTACATGTCCTCGAAGCGCTCCTGTGCGGCGATGCGATTGGTAGACGACTCCTTCGTCTTGTACGCCTCGCCCTTCCCCTTCACGGGGGCGAACAGGACGCCTGTCGCCCAGCCCAGCCCTGACAGGACACTGGAGAGGACGATGATGGCGATGAGCCACCTGAGGCCGTACCATGCGAAGCCTCTGACTTCGCGACGAT
>Ga0228701_1002677_pt1 | contig 10195 bp, 10 predicted proteins | sample McNCre117_Aug_MG_2_FD_178017 | JGI IMG/M metagenome (GOLD analysis project Ga0228701, IMG submission 178017) | Freshwater microbial communities from McNutts Creek, Athens, Georgia, United States - 11-17_Aug_MG | ecosystem: Environmental > Aquatic > Freshwater > Creek | place: USA: Georgia...
ACGAAATTTTGGCCAAGGCCAAAGAAGAGGGCGCGGACATCATTGGCTTGTCCGGCCTCATCACGCCAAGCTTGGAAGAAATGCAATACGTCGCAGGCGAGATGCAAAAGGACGATTACTTTCGCAGCCGCATGATGCCGCTGATGATTGGTGGCGCGACCACCAGCCGCGTGCACACCGCCGTGAAGATTGCGCCGCATTACGACGGCCCCGTGGTGTACGTGCCCGATGCTTCGCGCAGCGTGAGCGTGGCGCAAGGTTTGTTGTCTGAACAAGCCGCTAATTACATCGCCGAGCTGAATGCCGACTACGCCAAAGTGCGCGAGCAACACGCCAATAAAAAACAAACGCCTTTGGTGAGCTTGGCTGAAGCCCGCGCCAACGCCGCGCAAGTGAGCTTTGAATACTACACACCGGCCAAGCCGAAATTCATTGGCCGCCGCGTGTTCAAAAACTTCGACCTCGCCGAGCTTGAGAAATACATCGACTGGGCCCCGTTCTTCCAAACTTGGGATTTGGCGGGCCCGTTCCCCGCCATCTTGGAAGACGCGGTGGTGGGCGCAGAAGCCAAGAAGGTCTACGCCGACGGCCAAGCGATGCTGAAAAAAATCATCGCCAACCGCTGGCTCACTGCCAACGCGGTGGTGGGCTTGTACCCCGCGCAACGCGTGGGCGACGACATTGTTTTGTACGCCGACGAAACCCGCCAACAGCAAGTGATGACGTGGCACGGTGTGCGCCAACAAACGGTGAAACCCAACAACAATCCCAACCGTTGCTTGTCAGACTTCGTGGCCGACCAAACCCAAGCCGCTGACTACGTGGGCTTATTTGCCGTCACCGCAGGTCTGGGTGCTGAGAAGCAAGAAAAGCGTTTCATCGACGCGCATGACGATTACTCAGCCATCCTCTTCAAAGCCTTGGCCGACCGCTTGGCCGAAGCCTTTGCCGAGTGCATGCACCAGCGCGTGCGCACCGACTTGTGGGGCTACGCCGCAGACGAAGCGTTGAGCAACGAAGACCTCATCCAAGAAAAATACCAAGGCATTCGCCCCGCGCCCGGCTACCCCGCTTGCCCCGACCACAGCGCCAAGCAAGACATGTTTGCTGTGTTGCAATGCGACGAAATCGACATGGGCCTCACCAGCAGTTTGGCCATGACGCCCGCAGCCAGCGTGAGCGGTTTTTACTTGGCGCATCCCGAAGCCAAGTACTTCAACGTGGGCCGTATTGGCGAAGACCAAGTGCAAGACTTGGCGCAGCGCCAAGGTGTGGCGGTGAAAGACTTAGAGCGGTTATTAGCGCCTAACTTGTAAAAGCAAAAAGGCGCCGTTTACACGGAGCCTTTTTTGTTTGTGCGGTGTTCGCGGTTTACCAACGCAATAAACGCGAGCCCAGTAACGCGCCCACGCCCGCCATCACGGCCATACCCGCCACATACCAAACCGCCAAAAACGCATAAGCCGTTTCGGGGCAGTGCAGCGAGTACACCAAGCCCGCGATCGCGCCTGCCAATAGCCCAGCACTTGCGCCTGCCAGTGCTGGTCGAGTGGGCGCCATGCCGCGCAGCATCCACAACAAAGCGGCCAACAACGGCACGGACAACGCAGCAATGCTGGCGCTGCAAACTTCCCACGAACCACCCATCATGAGTTGCATGCCCGTGTCTGCGTCCACAGCGGCGACTTGCATCAAGGCCAGCCAAGCCATGCCCACAAGCGCGGCGGCAACGCCCCACACGCCTTTGCCAGCAGCAATGCCGGGACGCGCCAAGTGCATCACCACAGGCATTGCAAATATGCAGGTGAGCACCAGCCACGCCACCTTCACCCAAAAAGCTTGCGTGTGGGCGAGGGCATTCAGCTCTGGGTTCAAGCCCCAGATCGTGAGTACCAGTGCCAAGCTGATGGCAACGCCAGCAGCAGTGGCTTGAGCGCAGCGGCGCAAGGGTGACACAGTGGGTGTGGCGCTGGCTTCGGTCGCCAGCATGGCAATGAGGTCGTTGGTTTTCATGGTGTGACTCCAAACTTTTGGGTCAAGGCTTTGAGCCCGCGGTGGATGTTGACCTTGACTGCGGCTTCGCTCTGCCCCGTGAGTTGTGCGGACTCGGCAATCGACAAGCCTTGCAGCTTGGTGTGCTCGATCGGCAGGCGTTGTTTGTCTGGCAGTTCGGACAACAGTTGGTGCACATCGCGCGAGGCATCGCGTGCCTCGTTGTCGTTGTCAACCCACAGTTGTTCTGCCCAGTCGTCGATGTCGTCGTGCTTGCTTACGCGGCGCGAATGGGCGCGTAAGTGGTCAATCAACTTGTAGCGCGCAATCGCATACACCCAGGCCGTCAGCGGTTGATCGCTTTGGTAGGTGTGTCGCTTTTGATGAATTGCCAACAAGGTTTCTTGCACGAGGTCCTCGACGTCTTGGGGTCGTGAATACAAACGACGCTTCAAAAACGCACGCAAATGCCCACTGATGGCTGACAGCGCTTTTTCATAGCTGGGCGCATGGCCTGCTAACGCTTGCATCCAGGCGGCGTGCAGTGAGGTTTCTAAGGTGTGTAAATCCACGGTCACATCAGTTCGTCAGAGGCCGATGAAAAGTTACAGAAAAAATTAAATAAATATATGTAACCAATTTGTTTGCGGCGGCGAATTACCCAAAGACCGCTGGTCATGATTATCAACTCACCTTTCAAGGACTCTCATCATGAAGAAACAACAACTCCTCTCTTTGGCTTTGGGCTCTGCATTCGCTGTGGCCGCTATCAGCCCCGCCATCGCCGCCAACCCATTTGAGGCTAGCAAGCTCGACAGCGGCTACCAATTGGCCCAAGCCGACATGAAGCAAAAAGACGGCAAGTGCGGCGAAGCCAAGTGCGGTGCTGACAAGAAAAAAGAAGCCTCATGTGGCGCAGACAAAAAGAAAGACGCCTCTTGCGGCGCGAAGAAGTAATTCCAGCAACTCGCGTGGAGTGACGCCATCATGAACCGTCCCCTCTCAGGCGCAGGCCTTGGCTTTCGCCGCGAATTGATAGAGCCGCTGAAGCACAGCGTGCCAAACGTCATCGACTTCTTTGAAGTTGCGCCCGAAAACTGGGCGGGCTTGGGAGGCCGCTCGGCCAAAGATTTGCGTCACTTCACAGAACGCTACCCGTTTGTGTGCCACGGTTTGTCCCTCTCATTGGGTGGGCCTGCTTCGTTGGACACACAACTGCTGCACAAAACCAAAGCCTTCATGAAGGCGCATGGCATACAGCTCTTCACCGAGCATTTGTCTTGGTGTTCTGACGAATCGCACTTGTACGACTTGTTGCCTATTCCCTGCACGCAAGAGGCGGTGAGGTGGACAGCTAATCGCATCAAGCTAGCGCAAGACATTTTGGAAATGCGCATTGGCATTGAAAACGCTTCAACCTACATTGCCCCACCTGGCTCTGACATGAGCGAAGCCGAGTTTGTGGCGGCAGTGGTGAAAGAGGCCGACTGCCTGCTGCATTTGGATGTGAACAATATTTACGTCAACAGCCAAAATTTTGGCTTTGACGCGCTGGACTACCTCAACACCTTGCCGCTCGAACGCACCTGCTACGTGCATGTGGCAGGCCACTATGTAGAGCCCGATGGCCTACTGATTGATACACACGGCGCCGAGGTGATCGACCCCGTATGGCATTTGCTGATGGCTGCGTATGAGCGCATCGGCGGCAATGTGCCCACTTGCTTAGAGCGCGATTTCAATCTGCCCAGCTTGAACGAGCTGACGGCCGAAGTGATGCAAATTGCACGTTTGCAGGCGCAAGCGCCACGCATCAAAAAGGTGGCGTGATGACGGCGATGTTTCAAAGCTTTCAGCAAGACATGGCGCGCCACTTGCGTGACCCGCACCACACCATGCGCCCAGCAGGTGTGCCTGCACGGCGAATGGCGGTGTACAACGAGATGCTGTTCAACAACGTGTGTGGGTTCATCGACACCTGCATGCCGCTGAGTCGCAAGTTGTTGGGTGACACCGCGTGGCGGTGTTTGTGCCGCACCTTCTACCGTGATTGGCCTTTGCACACGCCGTGGTTTCGCGACATACCACGTGAGTTTGTGCGCTATTTGCAGGAGGGCAACCCCAAGCAACCGTTGCCACGTTGGCTGCCTGACCTAGCGCATTACGAATGGGCCGAACTGGCGGTGGATGTGATGGACGTGCCGCGCCCAGCGGCCAACGCACATGGCGATCTGATGGCAGAGATCGTGGTGCTCAACCCAGCTCGCATGGACTTGCATTACGACTGGGCCGTGCATCGCATTGGCAAGCAACACAAACCACGCAAATCGATGGACACGCATTTGGTGGTGTACCGCGATGCAGACGATGCGGTGCAGTTCACCGAGGTGAATGCCGCTACCGCACATGTGCTGGCGCTGCTAGACGTTCAGCCCATGACTGGTACGCAGGTGATGCAGCACATTGCCGAACACAGGCAACACCCACAGCCCGAACAATTGTTGGCTTTTGGCGCCACCTTGCTCAAGCAACTACAAGAACAAGACATTATTTTGGGAACACTGCCATGAAAACACGCCTCTATCAATACCTCGGCCCGTTCGACGCGTTGGGCTTGTGGGTCGGCTTATTCAGCTTGCGCTTGATCTTGGGCTGGGACTTCTTTGAATCAGGCTTAGAAAAATTCAACGGCGAAAACTGGTTTGTCGACATCCAAGATCAGTTCCCGTTTCCATTCAACGTTGTGCCGCCCAACATCAGTTGGCAAATGGCCACGTGGTTTGAACTGCTCGGCGGCATCGCTTTGGTCATCGGCCTCGGCACGCGCTTTTTCTCGGTGTCATTGCTGGTGCTGAGTCTGGTGGCCATTGCCAGCGTGCATTGGCCCGAGGCTTGGCGCACGTGGGGCGAACTGGCGCAAGGCTATGTGTTCACCGACAAAGGCTTTGGCAACTTCAAGTACCCCGTGGTGCTGATGGGGATGCTGTGGACCTTGCTTTGGATGGGGCCTGGCCGTTTATCGTTTGACTACGTGTTGCGCAGCCGCTGTGCCAACCACAACGCTGCCACACCCACCACGCTGGCTGCCAGCATCACCCATAAGCCCACGGTGTAACCAGCCTCGACAGACCACAGCAGCCCCATCAGCCAAGGGGCTGCGGCGCGGGCTAAAGCCATGGGCAAACCCAGCAAGCCGTTCAAGCTGCCTATGTGTTCACGGCTCACGTATTGCGCCATGACCGTGCCTTTGACGATGGTGAGCATGCCGTTACCCAAACCATAAAACACCACAAACAAGACGCCCCACAGTCCGTGGCCTGCGCCAATGAGCAGCGTTAAAAACCCGAGCGGAATGAGCACCGTCACCCAACGGTTGGTGGCATGCACATCCACGCGGTGCTCAGCCACATACAAGCCCAAGCGTCCCATCACTTGCAACACACCAATGCTGGCAGGCACAGCAATCGCCCACGACTCGGTCATGCCCGACTCACGCAGCAGGCTCACCATGTGGGCGGGCAAGGCAGACGTCACGCCCATGAGCAACACCACAAACGATGCCAACAGCCAAAACTGTGGTCGGCGCATGAAGTGCCAAAGCGTGGCGCTGTCGGTATGGGCGGATGCCAACACCGTGCGCTGTGGTGCATCGCGCAACAGCAGCCAGTGCACGGGCGCACACACCAACAAGTGCATGGCGGCCAACACGCACAGGGCATCGCGCCAACCGAACGCATCAACGAGCCACGCCACGAGCGGAATGAACACCGTGCTGGCCAGGCCACCCAAAAATGTGAGGATGATGATGGCGCGTCTGAAGTGTTGTGGAAATCGCCGCGTCAGCACCGCAAACGCAGGCGGGTACAACGTGCCCGCCAAGCCCACCCCCAACAAGGCCCACACCGCATAAAACTCAAGCGCGGTGGTGATTTGGCTGTGCAGCACAAACCCCAAGGACACCAGCAGCGATCCACACGTCATGACCGTACGTTCGTGGCCTCGGTCAATCCAGCGTCCGACAGGAAAAGCCAACACACCTTCGGCCAACAACATCAAGCTAAAGCCCAACGACGATTCGGCGCGGCTCATATCCAAAGCCTGCTCTAACGGTTCCATCAACAAAGCGAACCCGTAAAACACACTGCCCCAGCCGATCAGCTGCAGGGCCGAAAGTGCCCACACAAAGCGGGCATCACGCGATGAAAAGCAGACGGTAGACATGGCGGTCAATGATACGAAGCCTTGATTTTTGAGAGTGATGCCTACGTGATTTTTGAAGTTTTATGGTGCCAATCAAAAAGGTAGAAATTCGCAAATTCGTTTATTCATGTTCTCACCCACCCTGCCGAATACGAGGCTTGGAGCCATACCTTGGCACTTTGTATGAAAGCAACTATGAAACATCACATCCTTCAAGGCGCAGGTTTGGCCTTGCGCCCAGCGCTGTTGGCGCCGCTGAAAAATCGTGCGCCTGATACCTTGCAATTTTTAGAACTCACCCCTCCTGACTGGGTTGGCATTGGAGGGCGTGTGGGTAGCGAATTACAGCAGCTCACCCAGCACTACCCCACTGTTTGCTTGAGCCAAAGTTTGTCATTGGGCGGGCCTGGCGCATTAGACAAATCGGTGTTGCGAGATTTGCGCGCCTTCATCGCTGAACACAACATTCAGGTGTTCTCAGAAGCATTGGCTTGGAGTGCCGATGACGCGCCGTTGTTTATCAACCTTCCCATTCCAAGTACGCCAGCGGCGGTTGCGTGGACGGTGTCGCGCATTGCCCAAGTGCAAGAGGCTTTGGGTTTGCGCATTGGGATTCGCAACGTCACGCACCGTTTGGCACCTACTTTGGTGGAGATGAATGAGGCGGAGTTCATTGCACAGGTGGTGCAAGCTTCAGGATGCAGCTTGCATTTGGATTTGCACGCGTTGGCCGCCAATGCCCGACATTTTGGGTTTGATGCCCAAGCGTTTTTGCACGCTTTGCCGCTGCACAGTATTGACTACGTGCGTGTAGGTCGCGAACACCAACTGTTGGACGATGTCTTGGCGTTCACACACCGTCGTGTGGCGCGCTGTGTTGACGATGTGAAGCAACTCAATTTGGAGGCTCTGACATGTTGAGCGATTTCCGTCAATTTCAATTCGCACTCGCACGTCATTTGCGTGATCCGCTGAGTGCGCCTGTGCCTCAAGGCATCGACCCCGTTCAAGCCAGTGCTTGCACGCATGACATGGTTGCGCATTTGTGCGATGTGCTCGCACCTGCGTTTCCTATCACGCAAGCGTTGTTGGGTGAAGAGATGTGGGAACACGCGGTGCGTCTTTTCCTCAAAGACGCGCCCAATCAGACACCGTGGTCTAGCACCACGCAACGTGCATTTATGGAGCATGTGTGCGAAAGCCCTGACATGCAACGCTTGCCGGCTTGGCTGCAAGATTTGGCCCACTTTGAATGGTTGCAAAACGCTGTCAGCACCACGCCTGTCATCTGGCCTACCTTCGATGCTGAAGGCGATGTGATGCACCATGCCGTGGTGCTCAACCCCACGCACGTTGAGGCCGCCTATGAGTGGCCCGTGCACAGCATTGACACAGACCACAACCCAGACGACATGCAAAGCACCTATGTCTCTATGCTGCGCGACGGCCATGACGAGCTGCATGTGTTTGAAAGCAGTGTGTTCAGGGGCCAGTTGCTCAGTCTGTTGCGTGAGGGCCAAACTGGAACGCAAGCGTTGATGGTGTTGGCACATTGGCTGTCACACCCCATGCCTGATGCGTTGGTGAACGAAGGTGCCGAGCTGATGGCGCAGTTGCAGCGCGAAGGTGTGGTGTTGGGGGTTCGCGTGTGATGCGCACTCAGCGTTGAGCCAACACACGTCGGTATTGCAACGCTTCGGCCACATGCGCCACCTGCACCGTGGTGCTTTGTGCCAAGTCGGCAATGGTGCGCGCCACGCGCAGCGCACGGTGTGTGCCGCGACTAGACCATCCGAGTTGGCTTGCCGCCTTTTGTAAAAACGCGGTGGCATTGGTTTCCAAACGCACATGTGCGTGCAAGGCCTGCCCTTGCAATGCTTGGTTGTGCGTGCCTTGTCGTGCCAGTGCCGTGGCATGTGCGGCCAAGCAGCGTGCACGGACGGTGGCGGTCGATTCGCCCGCCGCGCTTTGCATCAACACTTCCGCCGTGAGTGTGGGAACCTCTACTTGCAAATCGATTCGGTCAAGCAATGGCCCGCTGAGTTTGCCTTGGTAGCGCGCCACTTGATCGGGTGTGCAGCGGCACGCGTGCACGGGTGAGCCCAAGTGGCCGCATGGGCATGGATTCATCGCGGCAATGAGTTGAAACCGCGCCGGGAACTTGGCCTGCGTGGCCGCGCGTGAGATGGTGATGTGGCCGTTTTCCAGCGGTTCGCGCAGGGCTTCGAGCGCACTGCGTTTGACTTCGGCCAACTCATCTAAAAACAAAACGCCGTGGTGTGCCAAAGAAATTTCGCCCGGTCTGGGCGGCGTGCCTCCGCCCACCAAGGCCACCGATGTGGCGGTGTGATGAGGACTGCGCGTGGGGCGCTGCATCCAGTGCGTCAATTCAAACCGCCCCGCCAAGCTGGCCACTGCCGCACTCTCCAAGGCTTCGTCTAATGTCATGTCGGGCAGCAGCGCTGCAAAGCGTTGTGCCAGCATAGACTTGCCTGTGCCAGGGGGCCCAACTAATAAAAGAGAGTGGCCGCCAGCCGCAGCGATTTCTAAGGCCCGACGCGGCCCCGCTTGGCCTTTGACATCGCAGAGGTCTGGCCCTTGCGATGACGCTGTGTTTTCAAACGAAGGTGGTTCAATGCGGCACCAACCGTTGCTTGTGTCTGCGGGGTTTGCAAAATGTGTCACCACATCGCTCAAGTGTTGGGCGCGGTACACCTCGGCGGTTGGCACCAGCGCGGCTTCTTCGGCACTGCTGGGTGGCAGCACCAACCGCGTTCGTATGCCCGCACCGCGCAAAGCCAGCCCCATCGCCAAGGCGCCACGTACGGGACGCAGTTCGCCAGACAAGGACAGCTCTCCTGCAAATTCATAAGGGGCCAAGGCCGCAGCGTCCAGTTGCCCATTGGCCGCCAAGATGCCCAAAGCAATGGGCAAATCAAAGCGGCCCGAGTCTTTGGGTAAATCAGCCGGTGCCAAATTCACCGTGATCCGTTTGTTGTTGGGAAACTCCAAGCCTGCGTTTTGAATGGCGCAGCGCACCCGCTCACGCGCCTCTTTCACTTCGGTGTCGGCCAAACCCACCAACGTGAAACTGGGCAAACCATTTGCCAAATGCACTTCTACGGTGACGGCGGGTGCTTGTAAACCCAAGAGGGCGCGGCTGTGAATCAGTGCGAGCGACATACAACTTCCAGTTCCAAGGGTTGTCCCCATTGCGGGGCGGGTAGTACGAAGTGATGCACCAATCGTGTGCATGAAAATGGTGATGTCGTCAGACTACTGCATCACTTTGGGTCGCAGGGCTAGTGAAGAACGCACTTTTGTGGATTTCAACGTTGGCACGGACTCTGCTAAGTAGGTGTATCCCTCTTAATTGTTTCAATGGAGAAAACTATGAACATCAAATCGAAAATCGTGTTGGCCTTCTTGGCTACATCTTCTGCTGCGTTTGCGCAAACAGCGCCTGCTGCACCTGAAGTGACTTACAACGTGGGTGTGGTGAGCCAATACCGTTACCGCGGCATTGCACAAACCAAAGGTGATGCAGCGTTGCAAGGCGGTGCTGATTACGCCAACGCCAATGGCTTTTACGCTGGCGCTTGGGGTTCGACCATCAAGTGGATCAAGGATGCAGGCTCTGATGCCAAAGGCCCAGTTGAGCTGGATCTGTACGGTGGCTACAAGTTTGAAGCCGCTGGTGTGGCGTATGACGTGGGTTACCTGCGCTATGAATACCTGAATAACACCTACAACAAAGTTGGTGTCAACGCCAACACAGATGAAGTTTATGGTGCTGCAACTTACGGCGTGACTACTTTGAAGTATTCGTATGCATTCTCTGATTTGTTCGGTCTGGCCAATTCAACAGGCAGTGCTTACTGGGACTTGAGCGCCACGTATGACTTGGGCCAAGGCTATTCATTGGTGCCTCACGCAGGTCGACAAGTGGTGAAAAACCACGATGCCAACAGCTACACCGACGTGGCATTGACTTTGAACAAAG
>Ga0228701_1002678_pt1 | contig 10192 bp, 8 predicted proteins | sample McNCre117_Aug_MG_2_FD_178017 | JGI IMG/M metagenome (GOLD analysis project Ga0228701, IMG submission 178017) | Freshwater microbial communities from McNutts Creek, Athens, Georgia, United States - 11-17_Aug_MG | ecosystem: Environmental > Aquatic > Freshwater > Creek | place: USA: Georgia...
CCTGCCGTGGCTTTGTCTGCGAAAATTATGGACAGAAGTTCACATTGCCCGGCCGCGGCCCGATTGGCGCGAACTGCATGGCGAACCCCCGCGATTTCAAGACTCCGGTGGCCGCCTTCGAAGACCGCGAAGTGCCATCGACTGTCACCGTAAAATGGTGCGGCCAATTTCACAAAACCCGCATCGGGCATAGCCCGTTGGACGTGGTGGCATGGCATGGCAACTACGCCCCGGTGAAATACGATCTGCGCACTTATTGCCCGGTTGGCGCCATCCTGTTCGACCACCCGGACCCGTCGATTTTTACGGTTCTGACTGCGCCGTCAGGCGTGGAAGGCACCGCGAATATTGATTTCGTGCTGTTCCGCGAACGCTGGATGGTGGCAGAAAACACATTCCGCCCGCCATGGTATCACAAAAACATCATGTCCGAGATGATGGGCAATATTTATGGCGTCTATGATGCCAAACCCAAAGGTTTTGTGCCCGGCGGGATGAGCCTGCACAATATGATGTTGCCGCACGGGCCAGACAAGCAAGCATTCGATGGCGCATCGAATGCCGATCTGCGCGCCGAAAAACTGGATGAAACCATGAGTTTCATGTTCGAAACCCGGTTTCCACAACACCTGACACGCTTTGCCGCCAAAGAAGCGCCACTGCAGGACGATTATATTGACTGCTGGGAAACGCTGGAAAAGAAGTTTGACGGCACACCGGGGGTCAAATGAACCGGGTGGTTTTATTGGGGGTGAAGGGCGGCCCGTCCATTCGCGCCAAAGGGGCTATGCCAACTTCCAGCCTGCTGGATCTGGACGGACAGCGCATTGTTGTTGATTGCGGCCTGGGCGTAACGCGCGGCTTGGTCGAAGCTGGCGTTGACCTGAAAGCACTGCAAACCATTGTGGTGACCCATCTGCATTCCGACCACATTCTAGAGCTGGGCGGGCTGGTTCATACCGCTTGGGTGACCGGTTTAAGAACAAATATTCATATTTATGGGCCACCCGGACTGCACGCGTATTGGCAGGGGTTTCTTGCGGCTATGGCCTATGACATTCATCTGCGCGTCGTCGATGACGGTCGGCAGCCGCTGACCGAGTTGGTAACAGTTACAGAGATTAGCGAAGGTTCATTCACAATCGGATCGCTTGCCGTAAGAACCCTGCGCGTGCAGCACCCGCCGGTTGACGTTGCTTTGTCCTACCGGTTCGAAGGGTCCAAAACCGTGACCTTTTCGGGCGATACCACCTACTTCCCGCCCTTGGCGGAATTTGCGCAGCGCTCTGATCTGTTGGTTCACGAGGCAATGCTGCCTGAAGGCATTGAAGCAATTCTGCAAAAAACCGGCGGTGGTGAAAAGCTGCGGGCGCATCTGAACGCCTCGCACACCGTGGTTGATGATGTGGCAAAGATTGCGCGCGATGCCGGTGTTGGCAAGCTGGTGCTGAACCATCTGGTTCCTGTCGACGACGCGCGGTTTAACCATGCCGATTGGCTGGCGCGGATCGCTGCGGTGTGGGATGGTCCGACCTTGGTTGGCAAGGACGGATTGGAGATTGTGCTGTGACACTGATGAAAAGCTGGGTGGAAAGTGCAAACTCTGCCACCACCGATTTCCCACTGAACAATCTGCCATGCGGTGTATTTTCAACCTCAGATGACAATGTGCGCTGCGGCGTTGCCATTGGAGATTTCATTCTTGATATCAGCGCACTAGAGGCTGAAGGCCTGTTGACTCTGGCCGAACACCCTTTGTTTGATGTGCCGTTCTGGAACGAGCTCATGGAGGCAGGCCCCCCGGTTTGGGCCGATTTTCGCGCCCAAGTCACCGCGATGCTGGTCGAAGGTGCAAGCAAGCGTTGGATTGTGGAAGACCATCTGGTGCCAATGGCAGATGCCACGATGCATCTGCCTTTCATGGTATCGGAATACACCGATTTCTACGCGGGTCGGAACCATGCCACGAATGTGGGCACAATGTTTCGCGGTGCCGAAAACGCCCTTCCGCCGAACTGGTTGCATATTCCAATTGGATATAATGGCCGCGCGTCTTCTGTGGTGGTGTCGGGCACCGACGTGCGCCGCCCTTGGGGGCAATTGAAGGGGCCAGAGTTTGAGGCACCGATCTTCGCCCCTTCCCGCCGCTTTGATATTGAGTTGGAAATGGGCGCGGTGGTTGGGCAGGCTTCCGAACACGGCTATCCGGTCACCGTTGCCGAAGCTGACGCGATGATATTTGGATATGTGCTGCTAAACGATTGGTCGGCAAGAGATATTCAGGCGTGGGAGTATCAGCCCCTTGGTCCGTTCCAGGCCAAGGCGACCGCCACTTCGATCAGCCCGTGGATCGTGATGAAAGCGGCGCTTGAACCGTTCCGCACCCCAACGCCGCCACGCGAGGTGCCGTTGCTTCCCTATCTACAAGAACCCGGACCGATGCTTTACGACATCGCGCTTGAGGTGGGATTGACCCCGGATGACGGCAAAGAAACTGTGATCAGCCGAACAAACTATTCCGAAATGTATTATTCGGCAGCGCAGCAATTGGCACATCATACCAGTTCGGGCTGTGCGATGAATGTCGGTGATCTGTTGGGGTCCGGCACGATTTCGGGGCCGGGAAAGAACAGCCGTGGCAGTTTGCTGGAACTGTCTTGGGGTGGCAAAGAGCCGTTCGAAATAGCAGGCGGCACCCGCAGTTTTATCGAAGATAACGACACGCTGACACTGCGCGGCGCAGCGCTTGGCAAAGGTTACCGGATCGGGTTCGGGGTATGTTCGGGCAAGGTGATACCGGCGTTGACCGACCCTTATGCAAGGAAGAAATAAATGACCAAGGCGTTTGCATCGCAAGGCGATCTGTCGGAAAAAAAGACCTCGTTCACCCAGATTGGTGACGGGATTTACGCGTTTACCGCCGAAGGGGATCCGAACACCGGCGTGATCATCGGCGACGATAGCGTCATGGTCATTGAAGCGCAGGCGACCCCGCGACTGGCGCGGAAGGTGATCGAGTGTATCCGGTCTGTCACCGATAAGCCCGTCAGCCATCTGGTTCTGACCCACTATCACGCGGTGCGCGTCTTAGGGGCAAGTGCTTATGGCGCACGAGATATCATCATGTCAGACCGCGCGCGGGGCATGGTGGAAGAACGCGGTGCGGAAGACTGGGCAAGCGAGTTTGGCCGCTTTCCACGCCTTTTCCAGGGTCACGAAGAAATCCCCGGCCTGACCTATCCGACCACGACCTTCAGCGATCAGATGACGGTCTATCTGGGCAAGCGCAAGGTCGAGATCATGCACTTGGGCCGCGCCCACACCGCCGGCGATGCCGTGGTCTGGGTGCCAGATTCCGAGGTGATGTTTACCGGCGATATCGTCGAATATCACTCGGCTTGCTACTGCGGCGATGGGCATTTTTCCGACTGGACCGATACGCTAGCCAATATTGCCGCATTCGATCCGGTAGCGATTGCGCCCGGTCGGGGCGATGCGTTGATTGGGCGCGAAATGGTGGCAAAAGCCATCGCAGCGACGGCGGATTTTGTGGAAAGCACCTATCGGCCAGTGGCAAAAGTGGTGGCGCGTGGTGGGTCTTTGAAAGAAGCATGGGACGCGGTGCGCGCGGTCTGCGACCCAAAGTTCAAAGATTTTGCAATTTACGAACACTGCTTGCCGTTCAACGTCGCGCGTGCCTTTGATGAAGCCCGCGGCATCGACACACCCCGGATCTGGACCGCAGAGCGCGACCGCGAAATGTGGTCGGCGCTGCAAGGTTAAGGAGGCGCCATGGCCTACGCATACACTCCCTTTCCATACGTCGCCGCGCCCGGTCTAAGTGCGCCGGAGCCCCGCCACAAAGTGGTGATCGTCGGCGCGGGACCAATCGGGTTGGCCATGGCCATTGAACTTGCAAGTCACGGTGTGCAAGCGACGGTGTTGGACGACAACAATGTGGTTTCGGTGGGGTCGCGGGCCATCTGCTGGTCAAAACGCAGTCTGGAAATTCTGGATCGTTTGGGCGTAGGTGAACGTTCGGTCACAAAAGGTGTGACATGGAAAGTCGGCCGCACCTTCCACCGTGACAAAGAGGTGTTCAACTTTGATCTGCTGCCAGAAGACGGTCACAAAATGCCCGCCTTCGTGAACCTGCAGCAATACTTTGTCGAAGAATATCTGGTCGAACGGGCGATTGAACTTGGCATCAACCTACGCTGGAAAAATCGCGTGGTCTCAGTCGAGCAAGCCGCTGATTCCGCGACAGTAACCATCGAAACGCCTGACGGTCGCTATAGCCTAGAGGCTGATTGGGTGATCGCCTGCGATGGTGCCCGCAGCCCGGTGCGTGGCATGTTGGGATTGGATTTTGATGGCGAATTGTTCGAAGAGCGTTTTCTTATAGCCGACATTGAAATGCAGGGTGATTTTGCCAGCGAAAGGTTGTTTTGGTTTGAACCAACTTTCCACGCAGGTCAGTCAGCGCTGCTGCACAAGCAGCCTGACAACATTTACCGAATAGATCTTCAGCTTGGTTGGGACACCGACCCCGAAGAAGAAAAAAAGCCAGAAAAAGTCATCCCAAGAATTCAGAAAGTTGTCGGTCATAACGACTTCAAACTGGATTGGGTCAGTGTCTACACATTCCAGTGCAGGCGTTTACGAAGCTTTGTTCACAATCGCGTTCTGTTTGTTGGCGACTCCGCGCATATCGTCTCGCCCTTCGGGGCGCGTGGCGGCAACGGCGGCTTGGGCGATGTGGATGCGCTGGGGTGGCGATTGGCAGCCGTGGTCAAAGGCACAGCAGACAAAGCGTGTCTTGCCGCCTATGACCGCGAACGCACCTATGGCGCGGATGAAAATTTGCTGAACTCCAGCCGTTCGACGCGGTTTATGTCGCCGGATGCAGGTGCCGAACGCCTGTTCCGCGATGCCGTGCTGCATCTGGCGGCGCGTGCTGATTTTGCACGACCGATGGTGAATTCGGGGCGATTGTCGAAGCCCTGCGTTTACCCGCTAAGCGCACCCGACGCCGACTTGCCGCAAGGTGCCAAACCGGGGGCCGTGGCCCCTGACGCACCGATTGAAAACGATTGGCTGACCGAAGCTTTGGGCGGCGACTTTGTGCTGTTGGCACTTGGGGCGACGCCGCCCGACGTTACGGGCGTGCGGATTCTGACACCTACCGTCACGGACACGCTTCGCAAGCGCTATTTGGGCGACCAACCCCACGCCTTATATCTGATCCGCCCAGATCAGGTCGTGGCCGCACGCTGGATAAGCGGAACGAAGGCCGACGTTGAAGCCGCTCTTGCTGCAGCATGGGAGGGACGCTGATGCCTTTGATTACAAAGCCGAACATCGCCGATACCGACGAATTCTATGCCAAACTTCTGGCAACACATCGTGGTTTGTCAGAGGCGCAAAGCCATGCCTTGAATGCCCGACTGGTGCTTATTCTGGCCAATCACATCGGCGCGGTCGATGTGCTGGATCAGGCCTTGGAGCTTGCCCGCGACGGCGCTTAGGTCTGCGGTAAAAGCCGTTTGCGCCCGCCGGTGGTAAGGTGAAAAACCTCGCGGCCTTCCAGAACGATCACCGACAGTGGCCCACCATAGGCCGCGCTTGAATCGATATTCACGCGGTTGCCGTAATGCGTTGGCGTATCAATTGCAGTGTGACCATGCACAACCAAAGCACCGTGGTCGCGCGGGTCTTCCAGAAAGTCTTTACGAATCCAAACCAAATCATCTTCGCGCTGCTCTGCCAAAGAGATGCCGGGGCGAATACCCGCATGCACAAAGATCACCTCGCCACGCTGAAAACTGGTTGCGCGGGCTTCGAGAAAATCGCGGTGCGCCTGCGGAACGGCCGCCACCGCCTCGGCATGCACCGGCGCAAGCGGGCGATCCGCCGCATTCTTTACGCCATAAGATGCCAAAGTTTCTGCCCCGCCAATCTTGGGGTGCAGATAGCTGAACTCGGGTCGCAGTCCGGGATCGTGGTACGCTATGTCACGCAGATAGTTTGTGAACATACGGTCATGATTGCCTTTCAGCACCACCCAATCGGCACCATTTGCCATACCCGCGCACAAATATTCGACAACACCTCGACAGTCTGGGCCACGATCCACCAGATCGCCAACATGAATAACCGGCGCCGCTCCATGCCGAGCCATGTCATCAGCAATCAGATCATGCACCTGCTTCAGCAGGTCAATATGGCCGTGGATGTCTCCGATAGCATAGCTGCGCATGTGCGGTCCAATGTCAGAAATAGAAAGACCCGAAGGATCGCGCCTTCGGGTCGATGACGTTACGATAGAATGGCTTAGGCCACTTCGAACTGCAAGGCTTTGACTTGGCTGAACATTCCGGTCGATTCCAACGTATCGACAACTTTCGGATCAATCGCTTGATCCAGATACAGAATTGCAATCGCGTCCTGCCCAACGCCAGAGCGGCCAAGGGTGAAGTTTGCGATGTTGACGCCGTTCTTGCCCATTGTCATGCCCAACAGACCGATGATGCCGGGTACGTCTTCGTTGGTGGTATAAAGCATGTGCGCGCCAATTTCGGCGTCAATGTTGATACCCTTGATCTGGATGAACCGCGGCTTGCCATCCGAGAAGCAGGTGCCAGCCACCGAACGCTCGCGCTTATCGGTGACCATCGTCACTTTGATATAGGCGTCGAACGTGCCGGTTTTGTCTTGGCGGGTGGTAGAAACCTGAATGCCGCGCTCTTTCGCAACGATCGGTGCCGAAACCGGGTTCACGTCAGGGTTCTGCGCCTTCAAAACACCGGCGATCACGGCAGAGTTCAACGCGGCAAGGTTCATACCCGCAACTGTGCCATCATAAAGAATGTTGATCGCTTTGATCGGCTCGTCGGTCATCTGACCAATGAAGGCGCCCAAATGGCTGGCCAGTTTGATCCACGGCCCCATCACAGCAGCCTCTTCGGCCGTGACGTTCGGCATGTTCAGCGCGTTTTGCACGGCGCCGGTCAGCAGATAATCCGACATCTGCTCTGCCACTTGCAGCGCCACGTTTTCCTGCGCTTCGGTGGTCGACGCCCCAAGATGCGGGGTACAAACCACGTTGGGCAGGTTGAACAGCGGGTTTTCGGTGGCCGGTTCTATTTCGAACACGTCCAGCGCGGCACCTGCAACATGACCCGATTTCAGCGCTTCGGCCAAAGCGGCCTCGTCCACCAAACCGCCACGGGCGCAGTTGATGATACGAACGCCCTTCTTGGTTTTGGCAAGATTTTCCTTCGACAAGATGTTGCGGGTCTTGTCGGTCAGCGGCACGTGCAAGGTGATGAAATCGGCGCGCGCCAGCAACTCTTCCAGTTCAACCTTGGTCACGCCCAGCGCCTTGGCGCGTTCTTCCGAAAGGAAGGGATCATAGGCAATCACCTTCATTTTCAAACCAACGGCACGGTCACACACAATCCCGCCGATGTTGCCCGCACCAATCACGCCAAGGGTCTTGTTGAACAGTTCAACGCCCATGAAACGCGACTTTTCCCACTTTCCGGCGTGGGTGCTGGCGTTGGCTTCGGGCAGTTGCCGTGCAACGGCAAACATCATCGCAATAGCGTGTTCGGCAGTGGTGATCGAATTGCCGAACGGCGTGTTCATCACGATCACGCCCTTTTTCGACGCAGCCGGAATATCGACGTTATCAACGCCAATACCTGCGCGGCCGATTACCTTCAGGTTGCTGGCTTTTTCCAGCAGCTTTTCGGTGGCTTTGGTGGCCGACCGAATGGCAAGGCCATCATATTGGTCAATAACGGCGGCAAGCGCCTCTTTGTCTTTGCCAAGCTTGGGCAAGTAATCAACTTCGACGCCACGGTCGCGGAAGATCTGAACAGCGGTTTCGGAAAGTTCGTCGGAAACAAGAACGCGGGGGGCCATGGTGGACTCCTATGATTTGCGGGGAAAGCAGCGTGTTGCACGCGGCTTGCACTTCAATTTCGGGGAATGGTGCGCCGGCGGGCGCACCGCCAAGATCAGGCCTGCGCGGCGATCTCGGCTTCAAAAGCATGGGCGATCCACGGCATCAGCGCCGCAACATCGGCGGTTTCAACCGTCGATCCGCACCAAATCCGCAGGCCAGCAGGGGCATCGCGATACGCCCCAATGTCATAGGCAACGCCAGCCTTTTCCAACCGCTTCGCCACAGCTTTTGCAAAAGCTTCGCCGTCTTTGATGCGGGCATCGGCGAACTTCAGGCAAACCGAAGTTGTCGACGCAATCGCAGGCTCTTCGGCCAAATTTTGCAGCCACGGGTTCGCAGCGCAGAAATCCCACACCACTTTGGCGTTGGCAGAGGCACGGTTCACAAGCCCGTTCAACCCGCCAACCGACTTGGCCCATTTCAGCGACACAAGGTAATCTTCAACTGCCAGCATCGACGGCGTGTTGATCGTCTCGCCAACGAAGATACCTTCAATCAGCTTGCCCTTCGAGGTCAGGCGGAAAATCTTCGGCAACGGCCAGGCCGGGGTATAGCTTTCCAACCGTTCCACAGCGCGAGGGCTAAGGATGAGCATGCCATGCGCGCCTTCGCCACCCAAAACCTTCTGCCAAGAGAAGGTCGTCACATCCAGCTTGGCCCAATCCAGATTCATCGCGAACGCGGCGGAGGTGGCGTCGCAGATGGTCAGGCCTTGGCGGTCGGCAGGAATAGCATCGGCGTTCGGCAACCGGCAACCAGACGTCGTGCCGTTCCAGGTGAACACCACGTCAGAGTTAAAATCGACGGTGGCAAAATCAACAATCTGGCCATAGGGCGCGATTTTGACTTTGGCATCCAACTTCAACTGCTTGACCACATCCGTGACCCAGCCTTCGCCAAACGACTCCCAGGCCAGCATTTCAACAGGGCGGGCGCCCAGCAGCGACCACATTGCCATTTCAACCGCACCGGTATCGGAGCCGGGGACGATGCCAATGCGATAATCGGCGGGAACGCCAAGAATTTCGCGGGTAAGGTCGATCGCCTCTTTCAACTTGGCCTTGCCAACAGCGGCACGGTGAGAGCGGCCCAAGGGCGCATCTGCAAGCATTTCAAGGGAAAAACCGGGAACCTTGGCACAAGGGCCAGAGGAAAAGCGCGGGTTAGCCGGGCGCTGTGCCGGGGCGATAAGATCAGCCATGGTATCCTTCCAGATAATTGCCCCCCGGTGGGGAGGGGTGTCCCACCGATGGGGATATTGGCCAAACCGGGGTGGCGCAAGTCAGAAAATCGCGCTAAAGCGCCGCAAAGGCCACGGAAAACGACACAAATCTCCACTATCGGAAACTTCGGATGCTCATAGCGACCCTGCTGACCAACCCCGCCCGTCCTGTGCTTGAACGCGTGACGGTCGAGTCCCTGCGCAATGCTTGGGCTGGTGGCGACGCGCTGTGGCTGGACCCCGGCGTCGCGGCAGAGTTCGCGCTGGCCGACATGCCTGCGAACCGCTGGGATGTGTGGCAGGGCTTGCAAGGTATCGGTGTGGACCTTGTGGTGCAACCGGCTGCCGGGCGGAAGAAGCAGTTGCTGATCGCCGATATGGACAGCACGATGATCCAGCAAGAATGCATTGATGAACTGGCCGACGAAGCCGGTGTTGGCACTCATGTTGCGGGCATTACGGCACGGGCGATGAATGGCGAGTTGGACTTTGAAGCCGCGCTGCGCGAGCGGGTTGGCTTGCTGAAAGGACTGTCAGAGTCGGTTATCGCCGAAGTCATCCGTGACCGGATCACCCTGATGCCGGGTGGGCGCGAATTGCTGGCAACCATGAAAGCAAATGGCGCCTACGCCGCGCTGGTTTCTGGTGGGTTTACCGCATTTACCGGCGCAATCGCGGGTGTGTTGGGCTTTGACGAGAATCGTGCCAATACTTTGCAGATTGCGGCGGGCAAACTGACCGGGGAAGTGGCAGAGCCGATCTTGGGCAAAGCCGCGAAGGTGCAGGCCTTGGAAGAGATTTCGGCGCGTCTGGGGCTGACGCCAGAACAGGCAATCGCAGTTGGTGATGGCGCGAATGATCTGGGGATGCTCGGGCTGGCGGGCGCGGGGGTGGCGCTGCATGCAAAACCCAGCGTGGCCGCGCAGTGTGATATTCGGATCAACCACGGCGACCTTACGGCGCTGCTGTATCTGCAAGGCTATACCCGCGAAGAGTTC
>Ga0228701_1002679_pt1 | contig 10173 bp, 23 predicted proteins | sample McNCre117_Aug_MG_2_FD_178017 | JGI IMG/M metagenome (GOLD analysis project Ga0228701, IMG submission 178017) | Freshwater microbial communities from McNutts Creek, Athens, Georgia, United States - 11-17_Aug_MG | ecosystem: Environmental > Aquatic > Freshwater > Creek | place: USA: Georgia...
CCATTCTTGGCCGGTCAATTTTGTGAAATAGCAAGCCAATCCGCCGACATTCTTTTGTTGCCGTTGCACTAATGGATGCGCCTTCCACATCCGCCGACATTTTTTCGCTGCCGTTGCATATAGGTTGTAGGGCGACGCAAGGGGCGACGCCTTAAACGCAAGGGGGTTGTGCCATGGCACACTTCAAGATTGTTCGGGACGAAATCAAGGAAGAAGGGTTTGAAGGGTGGATCAAAGTGACCACCACCGGGTGGGCAACCACCAACGCGGACCTAACGGTCGATGTGGATTTTGAAAGCGTGTCGGTGGAGGCCTCCGACGACGACGGCAACCCGATTCCCATCTCGAGCGAGATGGCTGAAGACATCAGCTCGCGAGTACGCGAGTCAATCTCGTTTAGTATGGAGGCCGACCCCGACGATATTGTCGATGAGAGGCCGTGGAAGGGGTTCCGGTTTTAGTCAACCAGGGCGGGGGGGCGAAAGCCCTCCCGCCTTTTTTGTTTTATGGCCTGCCTCCGACTTTTTTTCTCTCCCGTTGCACTAGTACCGGCCATTCATGGCCGGTGAATTTTGTGAAATAGCAAGCCAATCCGCCGACATTTTTCCAGGACCGTTGCACTAGTGAAAGCCAACCCTTCATCCGCCGACATTTTTTTCTTCCCGTTGCATATAGGTTGTAAGGCAAGCAAGTCGCAAGCCTGACCACGCAATGGAGAGCATCACATGCTCGACACACGCCAGTATGCTCGGGGGACAAGTGTAACAGTGACGACGCCATGGGGACTGTTCGTCAAGGGGCGCGCCGTGTGCCCGGATGGCAAGGTCCGGACGGTCCGCCTGGCGCAGACGGCGGACACCTTCTTCAGCATTCCGGCGTCGGTCAAGTACCGAGGCAAGACGGTGGCGGGTTACGCCACCTTCAACGAGGACGGCGACGGTCGGTGGATGGAGTTCAGGGTGGTCAACAACCGGAAGAACTCCGGCGCATTCCAGGAGGTAAGGTGATGATGGCGACGCACACGATCAAGAGGGAATATCCCGAGGTGTCGATCGGGAAGATCGACGGCTATGGGCGCAACCTGGGGCCGCGGTCCCGGGGGACGATGGTCGAGCTGTTCTTCCGGGACGGGGTCCCCTGGATGGCCGAGGTCTCTGACATCAAGACGGGCGGGGATGACCACTACGCCCATGTCGGTTTGTCCGTCGAGAACGGAAGCCTCGTCGGCTACGACGGGGTGTTCGACATACCGGAACAGATACTCGAGATGCTCGAGGATCTGGGGATCCGGAACGGGCTGTATGATTAATCGTTGGGCGGGGGGCGAAAGCCTCCCGCCCTTTTTTTCGTTTTACGGCTCGCGGCCGATCGCCGACATTTTTGCCGGCCGGTTGCACTAGTACCGGCCGTGGAAGGCCGGTCACTTTGCCAGAATAGCAAGCCAACCGGCCGACATTTTTCCGGGGCCGTTGCACTACCCTGAACCCACACTCAATCCGCCGACATTTTTCTGCCGCCGTTGCATATAGGATGAGGCGGTTGAATGGTAAACAACCGCTAATCAAGAGGATTTCCTATGTTGACGCTCGAACAATATGCGGAAGAAATGGACAACAACCATCGCCAGTTTGAAAGTTTCGGCTGGCATGACCGGCCGGAAGGTCGATGGTGTTTGTACTACACCGTAAATCGTGACAGCGATAGGCTGGCCCGGGTGAACCATGAGGTCTTTGAGAAAGAACTCATGACGGAACAATTTGGGGACGATGTTCGGCTTGAACGCCATGCCCATTGGGCGGTGGGGTGGATCCAGGGGTTCGCGATCCGGGTTCGCGACGACAGCGGAAGCATCACCCCCGCCTTCACCAAGCTCCACGAATTGGTTTCCAAGATCGAAGATTACCCGATCTTGGATGAGTATCGTTACAGCGAAGTTGAATGTGATGAGTTGGCCGAAGATCTTGCCTCTTGTATCGAGGCGGTGATGCGGAATCACTTCGCTGAAGAATTCTCGGACGAAGTCTACCGGCGGGTGGACGAATGGATTCAAAAGAACGATTCCGGCGTCTACTATGAGGAAAGTTGGTGTAATAAGGAACCGGCAGTGATGCGCGCCCTGGATGAACTGGGCTACACGCGAGATGAATGAGCGGGGGCGGGGGGCGAAAGCCTCCCGCCCTTTTTTCGTTTTACGGCCCGCGGCCGATCGCCGACATTTTTGCCGGCCGGTTGCACTAGTACCGGCCGTGGAAGGCCGGTCGTTTTGCCAGAATAGCAAGCCAACCGGCCGACATTTCCTTGCGGCCGTTGCACTACTTTGCACTCACACTCAATCCGCCGACATTTTGTCGTCGCCGTTGCATATAGGATGAGGCGGCCGAATGGTAAACGGCTGCTAACCAAGGGGGTTCGCGATGAAAACATATAACGGGTGGGCCAACTACGAAACATGGTGCGTCAACCTCTGGATCGACAATGACCAAGGGACGCAAGAAATGTGGGCGGAATCGACAGCCCGCATCTGGGAGCAATCGGAACGCAAGGAAGAGGCGGTGTCGGCACTGGCCAGCATGCTCAAGGAAGAGCTGTCGGTGGTCCCCGACGAAGTGACGGGGATGATGGCGGACCTGCTGGGGGCGGCCCTCGGCGAGGTCGACTGGCACGAGATTGCCGAACACATGGTGGAAAATCACATTCAAGAGGAGGGGGTGAGCGATGAGTAAGACCAGGATGTTCGTGAGGTTGGAGCAATGGAAGCTCGAGCGTGGGCCGCTTCCCGCCCAATCCGGGGCGGGGGCACACAGGGACCGGCGTGAACGCCGGAAACGGACGCGGGGTGCCCGGCTTGTCTCGACAATCAAAGAATGGGGGGAGTAATGTACGATTTGAATTTGGGTTGGACGCTGTTGCGTCAACAAAAGGAGTGGCTCCTCCGGCAGGAGGGGCCGGAGGCCGAAGGATTGATAAGCCTGCTGGATAGCCTGCAAAACCAAGGGGCTAAGCAGTTTGGAGAACTGTTGGTCTACGGAGAGGAGAACACGGAATGATCGTGATGCTGGCGGTGGGGGTCGGAATGGCTCTTGTCTTGTGGGGGGTCTGGGAGATGCAAGCATGAACAAATCTGGGCGGGGGGCGAAAGCCTCCCGCCCTTTTTTTCGTTTTACGGCCCGCGGCCGATCGCCGACATTTTTGCCGGCCGGTTGCACTAGTACCGGCCGTGGAAGGCCGGTCAATTTTGACAAATAGCAAGCAAGCCCGACGACATTTTTTCTGCGCCGTTGCACTACCGTATACCTATGGTGGATCCTTCGACATTTTTCTTGGCCCGTTGCATATAGAGTGTGAGGGCAACAAACGCCAATCACAAACAAACAAGGGGGGGAACGCATGAGCGTACCACAATTCATCACGATTGATTTGAAGAAGGTGGCGGAGGGGGCATTCACCCCGGAGGAGTTGGCCGCTCTGGCGGTCAATGACAGCGTAATGGACGCTGTCGATGAGTGGACGGGTCCGCTCATGGACTCGCTGGAAGAGGCGCACGGGTTCGAGCATCGGATTCTTGGCTTCATCAAGGAAAACTATGGCCGCAAGGCCTAAGGGGGGAAATCATGGTTTACAAACTGGGTTCTGTTCCAATGTGTCACACGCCCGGCATCGTGGCTTGGGCAATCTCCGGGTACAAGACGGAGAAAAAGGCTGTCAAGAGAGTGTCGTGGGTGAAGATGCTCACTGAAGGATACGGGCTGCCGGACACGGTGGCCACGGGGATTCTGGCGGGCGAGATCCCCTACCGGGTGGAGGGGGACACGGTGGTCGTCGAGGTGGAGGACGAACAATGAGATGGGATATACCGGCCAAGGGCAAGGACACCACCCACATCCGGGTGGCGGTGGTCTACCGCAAGGGCGGGGACCGTTGGCCTCGTGGCTACTACGCCAGCGTCAACCCAATCAGGTTGGATGGGGAATTCGTTATCTGTCCTCTGGGCAGGGGTCAGTGTGCCACCTTGGCCGTCGTCGCGCGAGCCTCGAAGAAGGTGGAGGCCGCGGCCGTTGTCCAGATCGAAAGGGAGCTGGAAGCCCGGGTGGGGCGGATCTGGGAGATGGTCAAGGATGTGGTTGGGCGGAACAACCTTGAGCTGGGGGAAGAAGCTAACTAGGCCGAGGCCGGGGCGGGGGGCGAAAGCCTCCCGCCCTTTTTTCATTTTACGGCCAGCGGCCGACGGCCGACATTTTTCCCGGTCGGTTGCACTAGTACCGGCCATTCTTGGCCGGTCACTTTGCCAGAATAGCAAGCCAATTCACCGACATTTTTCCGCGGCTGTTGCACTATTAGAGTGCTTTGAGCTACCCCTCTGCCGCCGACATTTTTTCTCTTTCGTTGCACTTGTATCACCTGTGTTTGGCCGGTCGTTTGCGACAAATAGCAAGCGAAACGGCCGACATTCTGCTTCCGTTGTTGCACTATGTTTGCCACTAACAACATCCGCCAACATTTTTTTGTCGCCGTTGCATATAGGGTGTAAGGGCGACGACGGAAAACGCCCTTCATGCACGAGGAAAACGCATGAAGACTAAGAAGAAAGATGTTGTTGTGTTCGGGCGTTCTCAGGCGCTCCGGATGGCACGGGTTGCCTCCAAGGGCACCATGGATGAGATTATCGCCACCCTAAGGACAACGCTGGAGGCCCTTCCTGCTGAGGGGCCGGGGTTCACATGGCGGAGGGAGGGGGCCAAGGTCCTCGCCTTCCTGCTGGGGGAACGCGACCGCCCCGCGTTCCGTCTGTTCATCGCCAAGGGCAACAAGAAACTGCCCTTCTACACTTGGTCAACCAGCCCGGTCTACACTTGCCCGGGCAAGGGTCCTTGCGCGTCGTGGTGCTACTCGTTGACGGCGTGGAGGAACGCCGCCCCCTTCTGGAGGCAAGTTCAGAATACCATCGTGCTCCGGTTCATGCCTGAGCTGGTGGCGGACACCTTCCTCGACCTGCCCCAGGGCATCACCCTGAGGCTCTATGTCGACGGCGATTTCGCCGATGAGGCGACGGTCAGGTTCTGGTTCAAGCTCTTGCGTCTTCGGCCCGATGTCCAAGCCTACGGGTACTCCAAGAGCTGGGATGAGCTGGCAGCGGCCAAGGATGCCGTCCCGGCCAACTACATCCTGAATGTCTCGAGCGGCGGTCGGGAGCGGTCGGTCTCACGCGAGGCCGTCCTCGGTCTGCCCATGGCCCGGGGTCTGTTCGTCGCCGTCCAAGTGCCGGCCCGGTTCATGGCCATGAAGGCCGCCCGGTACGAGGACCCCGAGTACCACGAGGCGGTGCGGCAAGCGGCCCGGGCGCTGGGCCACCAGAAGGTCTTCTCCTGCACGGGCCTGTGCGGGACCTGCGTCAAGGGCAGGGACGGCCAGTGGACCCACGCCTGTGGGGACATGCGGTTCAAGGATGTTGTGATTGCCAACGGCATCCACTGATCAACCCCCCGGGGGGCCGGGCAAGGTGCCCGGTCCCCCACCCCTACACTCATCACGAAAGGACGGTACACTATGACGAATCAGAATCATCTTGGCCGGTTTAATGAAGCGTTGCTGGAGCTGGTCGGCGGAATGGCCGAGGATGCGGTTCATGTCAAGGCTTCGGAGGCGATCAAGGACGAGATCAAGAAAGTGAGGTTGGAGAGCATGGCCGAAGCCGCCATCGAGAGGGCGGGGGAGGGGTTCGACTACGAAACGTACTTCCGTGAGTCGGTCGACCTCGACGACCTGGTCGAGAGCGCGGTCGAGTCGGCGCTCGAACAGGCCATCGAGGACCTGGACCTCGAGCAGAAGGCCGCAGAGGAAGTCGACTTCACCAAGCTGGTGGTGGAGAAGTGCGACTTCAGCGAGGTGGCCGACCGGCTGCTGGACGAGGACGCCTTCGCCGCGATGATCCGCCGCGAGATCCGCGAGGGCGGGGAGCGGGCCGAGGCGGGGTTCCTGACCCTCAAGAGCGAGGTGGACCGCGACCGCGAGCAGACCTCGGCCGAGGTGGCCTACCTGCGGCAGGAGATCAACAGCCTGCGCGACCAGCTCGCCGCGGCCTGTGTCGACATCGAGGCTCTGCTGTCCCGGACACGCCGTCGGGGCATCTTGGCTTGGTTAGGGCTGGCTTGACTGACCAGCCAGTCAGGCGGATAATGTGAGCAACCGAGCGGCTTCCCTGGCGGTTGGGGAGGCCGCGAGGGCGGGCCTTACCAACCCGCATGGGCCGGCAGGGGAAACCCTGGCCGGCCCTTTTTTATTTTCCGCCCTCGACATTCTTTCTCCCCCGTTGCACTAGTAAATGCTTCTTCCTTTTGGCCTTCCGCCGACATTTTTCTCAGCCCGTTGCACTAGTATCAGCCCCGCTTGACCGGTTGCTGGTGATCAGATAGCAAGCCAAACCGCCGACATTCTTGCGCGCCCGTTGCACTTGTGATGACACCCACGGCATCTTCCGACATTTTTCTCTCGCCGTTGCATATTGGTTGTAAGGGTGATCGGCTCGCGGCGAACAACTCGACGCGACAATCGCCCCGGCAGGGGGACACAGCAATGGAGGGGACGGTGATTCTGGAGTCGCGCATCAAGCGCGGCGGTAAGCGCATCATGTGGGTGGTGACGGAAGTGGCGTACCGCGATGCGGAAGGGGGAGTTTACCTGAGCAAGCCCCTTGTGTTGTCGGTGGACGGCGACAACAAGGACAGGCTCGAGTCCGTCATGTGGGCCATCATGGATGCCAAAGAAAGCTACTTCAACCAGGTCATGATGGCGGTGGAAACCCAGAAGGCGAAAGGGGGTGCGGCATGAAGTTCAGGTGTGAGATCGACATGGACAACGCCGCGTTCGAGGACGACGGTGAACTGGCCCGCCTGCTGTCGCAGATGGCCAAGCAGGCCGCAGAGGGACAGACCGGCATGCGGATCGTGGATGCCAACGGCAACCGCGTGGGGCAGTGGGTGATCGAGGGGGACGACGATGAGTGACACCACGAAGGTCCTGAAAGACTTCGCCGACGCGGTCGAGGCCTACCTCGTTCACGGGGAGGTTGACTTGAAGCGGTGGGTCACCGGGGCGCGCCTTCAGGCGGCCATCGCCGAGGGCGACAACGAAGAAGTAGACTTTCAGCGCGGCGTCATTGCCCGCGCCGGGAGCAATGTCCGATAATCATGCTTATGTTGTACTAAGCTGCTGCTTGGTTTAGGTGGTAACTAACCCCACCCCTGCCCTTTTATCGGAAGCAGGGATTCATGCGTTTTTTTACTAAGGAGGTGTGAGATGAGTATGCTTAAAAATGATGTAATGACAGAAATTCATAAGCGCAAGAATGTTGAGGTATGTGAAAGAGACGGTCCAGATTGTACTGGGTGGTTTTTGTCTTGCTGTAGTGGTTGTTCTTCCATGAATAAGTACCAGATTGAACGATGTGATTCGTGTCATGTATTTAAGGATGATTTTGAAGCCGAAATTTTCGTGATTAATGAAATAGTGGAAATGTCTAAAAAATTGTTAGAATTGGAAGAATCTGGTAAAGCAAAATATCGTGATGCTGGAGTATTGATATGTGCATTTCATAAAAAATTAAAACAGACTTTAGAAGGAAAACCAATCAATTATCGCAAGTTATATGAAGATTATTATAAGGAGGTGTGAGATGAAAGCGACAGAAACTCAATATGAGCAAGCATACAAAATATATGAAAAACACGGTCAGTACGCCGTGTACAAGTTTGCTCAGGACAACAAGATTGACGAATGGAGTCGGTGCGCGGCGTGCGAGGACGACACGCCCGACTGTGACGACAATTCGTGTCTGGTCTGCGGATCAGAAAAGAAGGAGGTGGGGGGATGAACGCCAAAGTGAAGCGCGCCCTCGAGGCGGCGCTGGAAAGCCTCAACGCGGTCGGCGTCCCGCAGGAATGGGACTGCCGGCAGGCGATCCGCGAGGCCCTCGAGCAGGCCGAACAGGCCAGCCCCGAGCTGGTCCGGGAGGCCCGCGAGACCTACGGGTCGGACGACATCCAGATCGACGACGACGCGGCGGTCGCCGCCGGCGACGAAGGGGTGTGGGTACAAGCATGGGTGTGGGTTAAATCTGAATGAATCGGGCGCAAGCCCTTGCGAATAGGAGGTGGAGGGATGGTTGAGTTATTCGTTCTCTGGGGCGAGCGCCCCGAGAGCGTCACGCGGTACGAGTTCGCCACGGAAGGCGAGATGGGGGCTTTCATGCTCGGTGTCGAGCAGGCCCAGGGATGGGAGGACTGGACGGCCACCAGGATACGGGAAGAGGCCGAGCAGATCCTCAAGGACGCGCAGGAGTACCAAGGGTGAGCGACGACGACGAAAGCAGGTTCTTCAGGGTTAAGGGGCAGCTGCCCAACTGGATTCACCTCGGTGCCCCCACGGGGGAAAACATCGAGATCGCCGTGCAGAAGAACGGCTTCCTCAAGGTGTTCGTCTACACCAATGTGCCGGACGAGCCGATCGTCCAGCTGGAGGAGGGGCAGAACAACAGCGCCCTCCCCGAGGGCAAGAAGAACTTCTACAAGCGGATCCTGATCCGCTCGAGGCAAGGGGGTGCCGCGTGAGCGTCACCCAGGCGGACTTCCCCAACCTGGCCACCATCCTGCCGTTGGCGGGCCGGGTGTGGGAAGTGGAATTGAGCGGCGAATTTGAATACGACGAGCTGACGGTGGATGTCCACCTGTCGTCCGGGAGCCAGAAGATCGGCCCCTTCCAGTTCGGGTGGAACCTTGAGTTCATCGACAGGGACGAGGTGCCATTCCCCGCAGAGACGGTCAAGAAACTGGAAGGTGTGATCTACGACCTGATGGTCAAACACTGGCCGATGGACTTCTGACAACCCAGGCCTGGGGGCGCAAGCCCCCGGGCCTATTTTCGTTTCTGGCCTTCGACATTTTTCCGCCGCGGTTGCACTAGTCTAGGCCTCCGTGGCCGTCCGATCCACCGACATTTTTGCGGCCCCGTTGCACTAGTACCGGCCCTGAAAAGCCGGTCGCTTGTGAACAATAGCAAGCGAGCGCCAGCCAATTTGCGCCGCGGTTGCACTAGTATATGTGTTTTGCGCGTGCTACCGTCGACATTTTTCCGCGGCCGTTGCACTACTTTATCTATTGCCGCGGCCGCCGATCGCCGACATTTTTTCGCCGCTGTTGCACTTGCTCCTGGGCGCCGCGGTTTCACCGACATTTTTTCTCTGCCGTTGCATATTGGATGAAGGGAACGACGCGGCAAACAACGCCCCGCCGACATTCTTCAAGCGCCGTTGCATATAGGATGGGGAGGCCGAAAGCCTCCAGCTCAAACGAAAGGAGGATCGGATGTATCAGCATGAACTGGAACAGCATTGCCCCTACTGCGATCGGGAGGTCGAGGGGAAGGGCATCGCGTGGGGGGCAGATCTCTGGCACCCCAACTGCTATAAGCAGTATGGCGACGACTGGGACGAGTTGGACCGCAGTCGCCTCGAATCAAAGTCAACCACCACCAACCTGTAAGGAGAACACAATGACTCTTCAAGAAAGACTCGACGACGAAATCACGAACTCGAAGCTGACTTTCTCGTGCCTGAAAGGTATCGTGGAATCAGCCGCCAGCATGGTCGAATCCGGGTACTTCTCGGACGCCTACAAAATCCACGAGTTCGCGGTCTATCTGCTCAACCAGCAGAACCGCATCTGCGGCCTGCGCGATGCCATCGGTATCGTGCGGGAACAGGAGGCGGAGACCGCGGATTCCGCGCCTGAAGTTGTCTGCAACTGACCGCGGTTTGTTGACGTAAACCCTTGTGGTGTCGCAACTTACGGCAAATCAAGCCGTGTTGCGCGGGGCGCTGGTGTGCCATTTTGAGCCGTCTAGAGCGGCTAAAACTCTCATCAACTAAGTGATGATTCCACTCTCTCCTCTCTCCCCCTCTCTCTCCTCTATAGAGAGAAGTACCTATATGGGAGATGGGAGGGAGGTGTCCACTAATGATACTCCGAGCATAGGGGGTGGGGAAATGCAAGTCCTTAGGAATGGAGCAGTTAGGGTCGATGAGCGCCGGACGATCCGGGGCGAGATTCTGGTGCTTGCCTACTGGGAGGGACGCGACCTTCCGTGGGTGACCTGGCGCATGGATGGGGAGGGTCATTGTTA
>Ga0228701_1002683_pt1 | contig 10164 bp, 8 predicted proteins | sample McNCre117_Aug_MG_2_FD_178017 | JGI IMG/M metagenome (GOLD analysis project Ga0228701, IMG submission 178017) | Freshwater microbial communities from McNutts Creek, Athens, Georgia, United States - 11-17_Aug_MG | ecosystem: Environmental > Aquatic > Freshwater > Creek | place: USA: Georgia...
GTTTGGCACAGCTGCATCAGCTGCGTGGCCGCGTGGGCCGCAGCCACCACCAAGCCTATGCCTACCTCATGGTGCCCGACACCCAAGGCCTGACCAAGCAAGCCTCGCAACGCTTGGATGCGATTCAGCAAATGGAAGAACTCGGGTCAGGCTTCTACCTCGCCATGCACGACCTTGAAATTCGTGGCGCAGGCGAAGTGCTGGGCGAAAGCCAAAGCGGCAACATGCTGGAAGTGGGCTTTCAGCTCTACAACGAAATGTTGTCTGAAGCTGTGCGCGCATTGAAGAACGGCGAAGAGCCAGACTTGCTCAGCCCCTTGAGCGCCACCACCGAAATCAACCTGCACGCCCCCGCCCTGCTGCCCGACGACTACTGCGGCGATGTACATCTGCGTCTGAGCTTCTACAAAAAATTGGCCACCGCCAAAACGGGCGACCAAATTGATGCGCTGCTGGAAGAAATCGTGGACCGCTTTGGCAAACTTCCCGCGCAAGCGCAAACCCTCATCGACGTGCACCGCCTGCGCGTGCAAGCCCGCAGCTATGGCGTGACCAAGGTAGACGCTGCGCCCGGTGTGACCCACATCAGCTTCAAGCCCAACCCACCATTTGACGCGATGCGCATCATCGAGCTGGTGCAAAAGAACAAGCACATCAAGTTGGCAGGCAACGACCGCTTGCGCATCGAACGCGAGCTACCCGAACCACAAGCCCGTGCGCAAATGGTGCGCGACGTGTTGCGCTCACTCGGCACACCCACCGCCACCGTGGCCAAAACGGCTGAAGCGCAGTCTTAATCATGGACTTTGAAATCGCCGTCATCTTGGTTTGCCTGTGTGCATCGCTGTGGCTCAAGCCGTGGCGCATGTTGGTGGGCACTGAGCTGCTCACGCCCTTGCTCGCCACCTTGGTGCTGCTGCCGTGGCTGTGGGCACTGCCGAGCTTGCACCAGATGCCGCTGCAACTGCATTGGTCAGGTGCGCCACTCGTCACGCTCATGTTGGGTTGGCCCTTGGCCGTGTTGGCCCTCGTGGCTGTGGGCGTCATCACTACTGTGATATCAACCACTTCGGTCGACACCGCGGTCGCCCTCATTGTGTGGCAAGGTTTGCTGCCCGCCACCTTTGCGCTGCTGATGGGTGCAGCGTTACGCCGCTGGATAACGCACCACCCCTTTGTGTATGTGTTGGGCCGCGGCTTTTTGGGCTCGGTGCTGTGCATCTTCGCAGCCAGCCTGCTGGCCCAGTGGACCGGCCACGAACTGCCCAATGTGGGCAGCGGCTTGTCCGTCATCGCGTTTTGGCTCATGGCTTGGGGTGACGCGTTCATCACGGGCATGATGTGCGCCATCTTTGTGGCGTTCAAGCCCTATTGGTTGGCCACTTGGTCTGACAATCTGTACCTTAAGTCTTAATTCATTTATGCAACAAGAATTCGCTCCTGGCTTAGTCATCCAAGGCTTCACCGCCCCCCTGAACCTCCAAGACTTCAAACTCATCGCGTTTGACATGGACTCGACGCTCATCAACATCGAGTGCATTGACGAAATTGCCGACGCCACAGGCCGCAAGGCCGAAGTAGCGGCCATCACCGAAGCGGCGATGCGCGGTGAAATCACCGATTTCAAAGACAGCTTGCGCCGCCGTTTGGCGCTGCTCAAAGGTGCGCCAGAGTCGGCTTTGCAAGAGGTGTTTGAACAGCGTTTGCGTTTGAACCCTGGCGCCAAAACATTGGTAGATACCTGTAAAGCCCACGGCATGAAAGTGTTGTTGGTCAGTGGAGGCTTTACCTTCTTTGCCGACCGCGTGTGCGAGATGTTGAACATCGATTTTTCGCGCAGCAACTTGCTCGAGATTGCCGACGGTCATCTGACAGGTCAAGTGGTGATGCAAGACTGGGGCGACATTTGTGACGGCGCAGAAAAACGCAAGATGCTGCTGCACATCTGCACGCAAATGGGCATCAGCCCGAAACAAGCCATCGCCATGGGCGATGGCGCGAACGATTTGCTGATGATGGGCGAAGCGGGTTTGTCGGTGGCCTATCACGCCAAACCCAAGGTGCGCGAGCAAGCGATGGTGGCTATCAATGAAGGTGGCTTGGACCGTTTGTTGGAAGTCGTGAAGCCTTAAGCACATTGCCTCGCGAGAGGCTACACGCGCCCCCACGCATGAGTGGTGTGCGTGATGCTTAATCTGCTAGCGCTTAGCCGATCACGCATTCAGCGCAACGCGTTGTAAATCGTCTGCGCCAACTCTTGCGAAATACCTTCTACGGTACACAGGTCTGCCACGCTGGCATCGGCCACGCCGCGTGCACCACCAAAGCGCTGCAACAGCTTGGCGCGCTTCTTCGGTCCCACACCCGGAATTTCTTCTAGCTTGCTGCCACCCACACGCACTTTGGCGCGTGCAGCGCGCATGCCAGTGATAGCAAACCGGTGTGCCTCGTCACGAATTTGCGCGACCAACATCAAGGCAGCGGAGTCACGGCCTAGGTACACCTTCTCGCGGCCATCGGCAAACACCAGTTCTTCCAAGCCCACTTTGCGGCCCTCGCCTTTTTCCACGCCCACGATGCGCGACAGGTCGAGTCCGAGTGACTCAAACACCTCACGCGCCATCGACACTTGGCCTTTGCCGCCGTCAATCAGCACGAGGTCGGGCAGCTTACCCTCGCCCGCACGCACAGCCTCAGCCAGCTTGCTGTAGCGACGCACCAACACTTGGCGCATGGCGGCGTAGTCGTCGCCGCCCGTGATGCCGTCGATGTTGTAGCGGCGGTATTCCGCGCTTTGCATTTTGTGGTGATGAAACACCACGCACGACGCCTGCGTGGACTCACCCGAGGTGTGCGAAATGTCAAAGCACTCCACGCGGAACTGTTCTAAATCTTCTGGCGCTAAATCCAGCGCATCCACCAACGCACGCGTGCGTGCTTGCTGCGAGCCTTCTTCGGCCAGCAAGCGGGCCAGTTGAATGTCGGCATTTTGTTGTGCCATTTCCAGCCACACGCGGCGTTGCTCGCGCGGGTTGTGCACCGCGGTAATCTTGACGCCGGTTTGTTCTATCACCGCTTGCAACAGTTCTTTGTCCACCGCATGGCTGGTGATCAGCGTGGGCGGCACAGGCACATCCAAATAGTGCTGACTCAAAAACGCTTCCAACACTTCGGCAGGCTCGGCATCGTCCACATGCACAGGGAAGTAAGGCCTGTCCCCCAAATGGCGGCCACCACGCACCATGGCCAAGTTGACACAGGCTTTGCCGCCCTGCACTTTGACAGCGAGGATGTCCACGTCTTGGTCGCCCACGGTGTCCACGGCCTGTTGGTGCAGCACTTTGGAGAGCGCGCTCATTTGGTTGCGCAACTCGGCAGCTTGTTCAAACTCCAGCTTCTCAGCATGCGCCATCATGCGCGCTTCGATGCTGGCCATCACCTCTTGGGTTTCACCGCGCAGCAAGCGCATGGCACTGTCCACGTCACGCTGGTAATCAGCCACTGAGATGTGGCCCACACACGGCCCCGAACAACGCTTGATTTGAAACAGCAAACACGGGCGCGTGCGGTTGTTGAACACCGTGTCTTCACAGGTGCGCAAGCGAAACACTTTTTGCAAGAGCTGAATAGCCTCGCGCACCGCCCACACGCTGGGGTATGGGCCAAAGTAATCGTGGCGTTTGTCCACGGCGCCTCGGTAATACACCACGCGGGGCACTTGTTGTGGGTTGGGGTTAGTCGCTGCGCCTGGTTGTGCGTTTGTTTGAGCGGCCTGCTGGGGCGCGTGATCGGTCTTCACCGCAACGCCACGCGTCATCTTCAAATACGGGTAGCTCTTGTCGTCACGGAACAAGATGTTGTACTTGGGCTTGAGCGTTTTGATGAGGTTGTTTTCCAGCAGCAGCGCCTCGGCCTCGGAGCGCACCACCGTGGTTTCCATGCGCACAATCTTGCTCACCATGTGGCCTATGCGTGTGCCGCCGTGGTCTTTTTGGAAATAGCTGGACACCCGCTTCTTCAGGTTGATCGCCTTGCCCACGTACAGCACCTGCTCTTGCGCATCAAAGTAGCGGTACACGCCGGGCAACGCAGGCAAGCTGGCCACCAGCTCTAACAGCTCGGGCGGGTGACGCGGTGCAGTTTTTTCTTCCATCCCCGTATTGTGGACAATCTGAGGCGTGAAAATAATTTTGGATATTTTTTGTCGCGTCATCGACAACCACGGCGACCTCGGCGTGTGTTGGCGGCTGTGTGCCGACTTGGCACAACGCGGCCACGCTGTGCGCTTGTGGGTGGACGACGCTTCGGCACTCGCATGGATGGCACCACTTGGCTGTGCGGGTGTCACGGTTCATGCGTGGCCCGATGATGCAGCCCTGCAAGCCTTGGCTCAAGACACCACATTCAAGATAGGCGATGTGGTGGTTGAAGCCTTCGGCTGCGAACTCCCCGAAGCGTTTCAAGCGCTCATGGCACAAGGTACATCACCCGTCTGGGTCAACCTCGAATACCTGAGCGCCGAGGGCTACGTGGCCCGCTCACACGGTTTGGCGTCACCCGTGATGAGCGGCCCTGCGCGCGGTATGACGAAATGGTTTTTCTTTCCGGGCTTCACGCCCGACACCGGTGGCTTGTTGCGCGAGCCGGATTTGCTTAACCCACGAGCGCCTGATAGCAACACACCCAGCGGCATCACCGCAAGCCAAACTCGGCAAGCCAAGTTTGACCGCGTAGCCTGGCTCTCCGCTCTGCCGCTTGACAAACCCATTGCTGAACACGAGCGCCTCATCAGCCTGTTTTGCTACGAACCCGCAGCCTTGCCCGATTTACTGACGCAACTCAGCCAAGCCGACGCGCCCACCCGGTTGCTGGTGACCCAAGGCCGCCCCAGCGCCGCAGTTGTAGCGGCCACGCACGCCTTGCACATGCCCAGCAGCGGCACAGGCGCGTTGCACATCAGCCAACTGACCTACCTCAGCCAAACCGACTTTGACCATCTGCTGTGGGCGTGCGACTTCAACTTTGTACGTGGCGAAGATTCGTTGGTGCGCGCGCTGTGGGCAGGCCAGCCCTTTGTGTGGCACATCTACCCACAAGACGATTTGGCCCACCACGACAAGCTGCGGGCCTTTGAGGCGACACTGAACATGCCTGCCAATTTAAGAAAATTTCACGCGGTTTGGAACGGGTTAGAAACAGGGCCACTTCCTGCGCTATCCCGCGCCGTCATTGACGATTGGCGCGCTTGGAGTCGTCAAACGCAGCAAGGTTTGCAAACCCAAACCGACCTCACCAGCCAATTGCTGCTTTTTGTGGCTCAAAAACGCTAAAATAAGCGGCTTTGCGAACCCCAGTGGCCTGTTGGCTGCACGGGCCACATACCTCTTAGAAAACTTCACATCACTATGAAAACCGCACAAGAAATCCGCGTTGGCAACGTCATCATGCACGGCAAGGACCCCATGGTTGTCCTGCGCACCGAATACCAACGTGGCGGTCGTGGCTCGTCCACTGTTCGCATGAAATTGAAAAGCTTGATCGCCAACTTCGGTACCGAAGTCGTGTTCAAGGCCGACGACAAGATGGACCAAGTCATCTTAGACAAGAAAGAGTGCACCTACTCTTACTTCGCAGACCCTATGTATGTGTGCATGGACGCTGACTTCAACCAATACGAAGTCGAAGCAAGCAACATGGGCGATGCCCTGAACTACCTCGAAGACGGCATGGAACTCGAAGTGGTGTTCTACGACGAGAAAGCTATCTCTGTGGAATTGCCTACCAACGTCGTGCGCGAAATCACTTGGACTGAGCCAGCCGTCAAAGGCGACACCTCAGGCAAAGTGTTGAAGCCCGCCAAAATCGCAACCGGTTTCGAAGTGGCTGTGCCCTTGTTTGTGGCCCAAGGCGACAAGGTCGAAATCGACACACGCACTGGTGAATACCGCAAGCGCGTCTAAGCCTTCAACGGTTTAGCAAATCAAGGCTCCTTCGGGAGCCTTTTTTCATGCGCCAGTCAAACGAACCGCTAACATAGCGACATGGACGGAATGCTTGACCCTCACGACCGAAGAATTGCAGAAGCTTGGGAGACGCTGAAAGCGCAAGAACCCTCGGGTGACACCATGTCCCCCGAGTCAAACCGACTCGCTTTTGCAGATCTTGAGTTTTTACTGCGCCGCGAAACACGCGGCATTCGCTTTCAACTCGAGATGCTCAAACCAGACTTGGCGCAACAAGCCTTGGGCATTGAACACACCGTAGTGGTCTTCGGCAGTGCGCGCTTTCGAAGCGAAGAAGAAGCACACAGCCTCTTGATCAAAGCGCGTGCCACAGACAACGCACAAGCCATCACGGAAGCCGAAACCTTGGTTCGCAATGCTCGTTTTTATGAGCAGTCGCGAGCTTTGGCGCACCTCATCACCAAATACAGTGAAAACCGAACCAACGGCCGCAAGTTCTACATCTGCACAGGCGGCGGCCCCGGCATCATGGAGGCCGCCAACCGTGGCGCATCTGAGGCTGGCGGCATCAGCGTGGGCCTGAACATCGCCTTGCCACATGAGCAAACCCCTAACCCCTACATCACCCCAGGGCTGAGCTTTAAGTTTCATTATTTCGCGCTGCGCAAAATGCACTTCATGATGCGCGCCAAGGCTTTGGTGGCCTTTCCCGGCGGTTTTGGCACATTAGACGAGCTGTTTGAAACTCTCACTTTGGTGCAATGCAAAAAAGCAAAACCGGTTCCTATCGTTTTGTTTGGCAGCAGTTATTGGAAACGCTTGTTCAACATCTCAGTGATGATTGAAGAAGGCGTCATTTCTGCTGCTGATGCCGAGTTATTCAAATACAGCGACAGCGTCGAAGAAGCATGGGAATTTATTCGTGCGTTTTATGAACTCTGAGCAAATACGCACTGCGTGAGCCCAAGCCCACCACGGCTGACACACACCAAAACACCCCGCTGATGCCAATGACGGTGCCCGCTGCACCAAACACCATGGGCATCAGCACGCTCGATGCATTGATGCCCATCAAGCGCAAGCCCAAGGCCTCGCCATGTCGATGTTCAGGCGTGATCTGGTGAAGCGTGCTCATGACCATGGGTTGAACACCGCCCAGCGACAAGCCCAACAACAACGAACAAGTGCCCATCAACCAAGCCGTTTCAGTAAACGGGTAGACAGCCAACATGAACGAGGTGATCAGCATGGCACCAGTGATGACTTGCCACTCGTGCAAGCGCGCCGCGATGAACGGCATCATCATCCGAATGAAAGCAGCAGCCAGCGCAAACACACCCAAGATCGTGCCAATCGCCGACGCACTCAGGCCGCGCTCGTGACCCAAGATAGGCACGACAAAGGTGTGCACATCCCAGCATGCCGACAAAAACCAATTCACCATCAACAAGCGTCGAAACATCGGCTCGTTCAGCAAATCCCAAGCGCTGTTGTTTTCATGGCCTTCGGGTTTGACCACCTTGGGCAGTTCATGCGCTTGGCGTATCCACATCCAAGCAATCACGGGCAACAAAGCCATCGCAGCAAATGCCCACTGAAAGCCCGCATGGTCAATCAGCAAACCCGCCATGAACGGACCAATGAAATTTGAGAAGGCAGGCGCAATCGAGAGCCAACTGAACGCTTGCTTCATCTGCGCCAAACCTTGCGCCGCACGACCCACATGACGCTGCAAGGCAATGATGGCAATGCCCGTGGCACCGCCCGTCATCAAGGCACTGAAACACAACACTGGGAAGATGGGCCACGCCGCTGCGGCACCGGCGCCCGTCGCGCCCATAAGCACGCTCCACAACACAGGACGCTTCAAGCCATGCAAATCCGCATAGCGACCTGCAGGTAAAGCCAAGAACACTTGCGTCAAAGCAAACATGGCCAACAACACGCCCACGGCGGCTTCGCTTTGACCACTGCGCAAAGCCATCAAAGGCGCAGCCATACGCATACCCGCCATGCAGGCGTGCAAGCAGACTTGGCCTGCAATCAACTTGGCAAGTTCACGTTTCAAACTTTGGCGTCCGTGTCATCCAAGGCGTCGTCAAACTTGGGTAACAAGGCTTGCGCTTCGCCTTCGGGTAAGGCCTCCACGTTTTTGAGTGCACGACGCATTTGACGGCTGCGCGTGTCGGCACGGTCCAAGGTGTCTGCCGCTTTTTGCACTTGCTCGCGCACCTTCTCCACCCAATCACCGTAACGCTCAAACTCGGTTTTGACGGCGCCCAATACTTTCCACACCTCTGAGGCTTGTTGTTCCAGCGCGAGTGTGCGAAAGCCCATGTGCAAGCTGTTGAGCATGGCCAACAAGGTGGTGGGGCCAGCCAACGTGACGCGGTAGTCGCGCTGCAAGCTGTCCATCAAACCAGGGCGGCGCAACACCTCGGCATACAACCCTTCGGTAGGCAAAAACAAAATGGCAAAGTCAGTGGTGTGCGGCGGTGCCAAGTAGCTCTCGGCAATGCTCTTGGCTTCGGTGCGAATGCGCACTTCCAGCGCTTTGGCCGCCACCTCGGCAGCCATCGCATCTGCGCGGTCTTGCGCGTCCAGCAAGCGCTCGTAGTCTTCGCGGGGGAACTTGGCATCGATGGGTAACCACACGGGTTCGCCATCTGCACCGCCCCGACCGGGAAAGCGAATCGCAAAGTCCACGCGTTGGTTGCTGCGCGGTTTGGTTTCCACTTGCTTGGCGTATTGCTCAATCGTGAGCACTTGTTCCAACAAAGCTTCGAGTTGCACCTCGCCAAACATGCCACGTGTTTTCACATTGGTCAGCACGCGCTGCAAGCTGCCCACACCATCGGCCAGTTTTTGCATTTGGCCCAGCCCGTTGTGCACTTGCTCTAAGCGCTCCGCCACTTGTTTGAAGCTTTCAGACAAACGCTTTTCAAGCGTGGTTTGCAGCTTCTCGTCCACAGTGCGGCGCATTTCATCCAGCTTGTCGGCATTGCTTTTTTGCAGCTGCTGCAACTGTTGGTTCAACGTGTCGCCAATGCTTTTTTGCATGAGTGTGAGTTGCTGCACTTGGCTTTGCTGAAACAGCGCCAAGTTTTGTGTCAGCTCTTGGCGGCCACCGCGTGAGGATTCGGTAATTTCTGTGCGCAGTTCGCGCTCGATGCGCTCCAACTTTTCATGCATGTTTTGCAAGCTTTGCTGCAACGCCAAAGCAGCAGCTTCGTTGTTGCCGCTGGGAAGGCGCAACAGCAGCAGCACCAACAACAAGGCGTTGAACGCGCCAACGCCAACAGCCATCCAAATGTCCATCATGCGGCGACCGTGTTCAAAGGCGTCACTGATTTGCCTTGGGTGAAGTAACTGATCAGGTTATCAGCAGCCAAATTGGCCATGGCCATGCGCGTCGCAATCGACGCGCTGGCAATGTGCGGCGTGAGCACCACATTGGGCACGGTCAACAAATCTGGATGCACTTTAGGTTCGCCTTCAAACACATCCAAACCAGCTGCAGCAATGCGGCGCTCGCGCAAGGCCACGGCCAAAGCAGCATCGTCCACAATGCCGCCGCGTGCGATGTTGATGAGAGTAGCCGTGGGCTTCATCTGCGCTAATTCTGCCGCGCCAATGGTGTGGTGCGATGCAGCGCTGTAGGGCACAACCAACATCACATGGTCTGCGGTTTTGAGCAGTTCTTCTTTGCTCACATACGTGGCTTTGCATTCGGCTTCAGACTCAGCACTCAGGCGTGAACGGTTGTGATAAATCACCTTCATGCCAAAGCCGTGCGCGGCGCGGCGCGCAATGCCTTGACCAATGCGGCCCATGCCCAAAATGCCAATGGTACTGCCATGCACTTCGGCGCCGGCAAACATGTCGTAGCGCCACTGCGTCCACTCGCCACGGCGCAAATAGTGCTCGCTCTCGGTGATTCGGCGTGCGGTGGCCATCAACAAGGCAAAACCAAAGTCAGCCGTGGTTTCGGTCAACACATCGGGGGTGTTGCTGGCTTGTACGCCGTGTTCGGTCATGGTGGGCACATCAAAGTTGTTGTAACCCACGGCCATGTTGGCCACGGCTTTGAGGCTGGGGCAAGCTTTCAAAACTTCTGCATCCACAGGGTCAGAACCGGTGGTGAGTGCGCCCACGTGTTGCGACAGCGCTTGCGTCCAAGAGGCTTTGGTCCATGGCGTGT
>Ga0228701_1002684_pt1 | contig 10163 bp, 11 predicted proteins | sample McNCre117_Aug_MG_2_FD_178017 | JGI IMG/M metagenome (GOLD analysis project Ga0228701, IMG submission 178017) | Freshwater microbial communities from McNutts Creek, Athens, Georgia, United States - 11-17_Aug_MG | ecosystem: Environmental > Aquatic > Freshwater > Creek | place: USA: Georgia...
CAACAGAACAAACATAACTGGCTGAATAGTTGAGAAAACTAAAACCTCAGGAACTCGAGCAAGCTGCAACAGCTGGCGCTTTGTAATTACCGCTGCATCACTGATTGCGTACTTCATTTCTTGCCCCCTCTCTTTTTCTTCACCGTCTCTTGAACTGTTTCCTCAGCGATATGGCCAGTTAGCGACAAGAACACATCATCCAAAGATGGACGCTTTAAGCCAATATCTAGCGGATGAATCTTTGCCTCATCCATGGCGCGTAATGCATCCATAAGATCCTTCGATCCATTCGATACTGGAGCACTAACTGTTCGAAGGTCGGTATGTGTTGCATGTCCACTGATCTTTGCAACGATCTCTTGAGTTGCTGCAACATCAGAATTTTCAACTGTGATCTCTAAACGCTCTCCGCCAACCTGCTTCTTTAATGCATCAGATGTTCCGCGTGCAATTACTGTTCCACGATCAATAACCGCAATCTCATCGGCAAGCTGATCTGCTTCTTCTAGATATTGTGTTGTAAGAAGAAGTGTCACTCCACCTTTAACAAGCTCTTGAATAACGCCCCACATATCTTGGCGACCACGTGGATCCAAACCAGTTGTTGGTTCATCTAAAAACAAAATCTTTGGCTTAACAATCAGCGATGCTGCAAGATCTAGTCTGCGACGCATTCCACCTGAATAGGTTTTAATAGGACGTCGAGCTGCATCTGTTAAATCAAAACGTTCAAGCAATTCATTAGCTCGATCAATAGATGATTGACGGCCTAAGTGATACAAACGCCCAAACATCACCAAGTTATCCCAGCCGGTTAATGTTTCATCTACCGCTGCATATTGACCTGACAGACCAATAACTTCACGTACCTTGTCAGGGCTTTTAATTACATCGATGCCAGCAACTGTTGCATGACCAGAATCAGGTTTTAGCAAAGTTGCGAGTATTCTCACAGTTGTAGTTTTTCCAGCACCATTAGGCCCAAGTACGCCTAAAACAGTGCCTTCTTCGACATCTAATGACAAATTATTGAGCGCTTTGACCTCGCCGTTGCGATAGGTCTTTACCAAGTTTTCTGCGATAACTGACTTCACCCAGTAATCTTATCTTTATGTCTACTAATAGCCCACTTAACGCCTCAGCAAAAGAACACTCACACAAAGAAATTATGGTCATCTTGGGTGGCCTCATGACTGGAATGCTACTTGCTGCCCTGGATCAGACCATTGTTTCTACAGCCTTGAAAAGCATCGTTGAAGAGTTCGACGGACTCAACCATTACACATGGGTTGTAACCGCGTATCTACTCACTTCGACAGCATCAACTCCGTTGTACGGAAAGATTTCAGATATTTATGGGCGACGAATTGTTTTTCAATTTGCGATCGTAACCTTCTTGCTTGGTTCATTGCTCGCAGGTGCATCACAGAATATGACTCAGCTCATCGCAACTCGTGCAGTTCAGGGTCTAGGTGCTGGTGGCCTGATGGCACTTACCTTCGTCATCATTGGAGACATTGTTCCGCCACGTGATCGCGGTAAGTACCAGGGTTACTTCGGTGCGGTGTGGGGACTCTCATCAGTTGCGGGGCCGCTTCTTGGTGGTTACTTCTCGGATCACGATCAGATCCTTGGCGTAACTGGCTGGCGCTGGATTTTCTACATCAATATTCCATTTGCAATCGCATCATTACTAATCACATCAGCAGTGCTTCATATTCCTAAGGTGAAGCGTGATCACAAGATCGATTACCTCGGTGCGGTGCTGATGGTTCTCTCCGTATGTTTGGTGCTGCTTTCAGTCTCTATTTACGGACCACAAAATGGTTGGACCGACTCTCGAACTGTTTCTTACTTAGTTGTTGGTCTAGTCGTTGCCGTTCTCTTCGTACTTTGGGAAAAGCGTGCGGTTGAGCCAATTCTTCCGCTGCATCTTTTCAAGAACCACACCTTCACAATTACATCTCTATTGGGTGGAGTAATTGGTGCGGGTATGTTCGGGGCAATTGTTATGTTGCCTCTGTACTTCCAGGTTGTTAAGGGATATTCAGCTACATCAGCTGGACTTAAGTTGATCCCATTGATGCTTGGAATTGTGTCTACCTCAATTCTGTCAGGCAAACTCATTACAAAGCATGGTCATTACAAGCGCTTCCCAATCATGGGAACAACCATCATGACTATCGGTATCTTGCTTATGACTCGCCTACAGATTGATACTCCTTATTGGCAGATCTCAATTTATGCCATCATGGTTGGTGCAGGTCTAGGACTTTCAATGCAGACCATTGTTATTGCCTTGCAGAATGCGGTTGATTTCAAGGATATGGGCGTTGCAACAAGCTCAAATACCTTCTTCCGCTCACTTGGTTCAGTATTTGGAACTGCAATCTTTGGTTCGATTCTGACCAACCGAGTTGGCCATTACCTACAAAGCAACTTTGCAGAACTTGCAACGAAGAACCCTGATGCGGTTGCTGGCTTTGATCCAAATAAGTTGGCTGGAATTACAAATAACACTGCGGTGTTAAAGACACTTCCACCTCAGATTCAAACAACAGCGCTTGATGCATTTGTGCACGCATTCCATATCGTGTTCTATGCAGTAGCGCCTGTAACAGCACTTGGTTTACTACTTGCTCTCATGCTTCGTGAAACTCCACTGCGTACCTCACAGGATTATGCAGCGGCTCGTGAAGAGGCAGCAGGAGAAACTCTAGGTTGATCAAATCTCCATTTAAGGAGCTGCCACGGGAGGTTTCAATCCTCGTGGCAGCTTCCTTTTTTGTCGCTGTTGGCTTTGGAATAGTTATGCCAGCCATCCCCATCTTTGCTAAATCATTTGGGGTAAATAACGCAGCGATCGGTTTAATGGTGTCCGCCTTTGCAATTACGCGGTTCTGTTCAGGGCTTATTTCAGGCTCCTTAGTTGATCGATTCGGAGAACGAGCAGTCTTTTCATCTGGTGTTTTTATGGTGGCTTTGTTTACATTTTTAGCTGGAATGGCTCAGAGCTACCACCAATTACTTATCTTCAGAGCTGCAGGTGGCTTGGGTTCATCGATGTTCTCAGTTGCTGCCGGTTCAGTAATCATGCGCTCAGTTGATGATAATCATCGTGGCCGCGCACAATCTGTTTATCAAGGTGCGTTTTTGTTGGGGGGTATCGCAGGTCCTGCTATCGGTGGATTGTTATCTGCTATTTCATTACGTGCGCCATTTTTTGTGTACTCAATACTTTTGCTGTGCTCTGGAATCGTTGCATTCTTTTTCTTAAAAGGCGACAAGATTGGGGTTCATGCAACTACCGCAGCTGCTGAAGACTCAACAACAGTCGCAGAGGCATTGCGGATGAAACCATATGTAATTGCATTGGTTCTTACCTTTATTTCGACCTGGGTTACCTTTGGATTACGTGCATCTATCCTGCCGATTTTCGTTACAGAAGAGTTGAACTCCACCACTGCGGTAGTGGGATATGGATTAGCTATCTCGGCGATTATGCAAGGTGTTTTCTTGCTCCGCGCAGGTCGCTTTTCAGATTCAAAAGGTCGTAAAGCCTCTTCAGTAATTGGCGCCAACGTTGTTTTTGTTGGTGTTCTATTGCTTACCTTTTCTACGCATATTTGGATGTTCCTTGCAGCGATGACAATTCTTGGTTTAGGCGGAGCCTTTATTACAACAACTCCTGCAAGCATTGTTGGAGATGTCATTAAAGGCAAAGGTGGAAAGGTAATTGGAATCTTCCAAATGGCCGGAGATGCCGGAATGATGATTGGGCCGGTTGTTATTGGTGCAATCTCAGATCTCTATTCATACCGAGCGGCTTTTGGCTTCTCTGCAGCGATTTTTTTCATTGTTTTAGCACTGGTTTATCAAATTCCTGAGACTAGAAATGTCGAAGGGCCTCAAGTTAGAAACCTGAAGCCCCTCGATGAAGATCTCTAGCTTTTTATAGCTATTTAGTCATCGCCACGCAAAATCGATAGTACGCGCAAGACCTCCATGTACAACCAGATGATGGTGACCATCAGACCAAATGCTGCGCGCCATGACTCTGACTCTGGAGCTCCCGCTGCGATTCCATTTTGAATTGAATCAAAATCGAGAATCAAGAAGAAGGCTGCTAGCACCATTCCACCGGTTGCAATAATCAATCCGAGTCCATCTACGTTGTAGATGCTTGCACCGAAGAATGAACCGATCAATGAAACTACGCCAAGTACGAGATAACCAATTAATGCGGTCATCAAAACCTTTGTGAACTTAGGAGTTACACGAATTCGTCCGCTCTTGTAAGCAAACAACATTCCTGCAAATGCACTGAGTGTTACAAGGATCGCTTGGCTAACAATTCCGTTATATGCGGTGTTGTATGCATGGCTTAGTGTTCCAAGTGCAAGACCTTGAAAAGCTGCATATGCAACTGCAAGTGCTGGCTTAACGGTCTTGCTAAATGCGTTCACCATTCCAAGAACAAGTCCACCGATGAAGCCGATCATAAGAGCGCCGCCACCGAGGTTAAGTGTCCATGCTGCCGCACCGACAGTTACAAGAACCGCGAATAAAATTCCGGTACGTGTAACTACATCATCAATAGTCATGCGACCTGTGCGCAATGATGATGCGGCAGGTGCGTTGTACAAATTCTCTAGCGCTGCTGGGTCTGAGTTAATTGTGCTCGGATCAAATGCAGCGTATCCACGCTGATTAAACGCCCGTCCAAGAACAGGGTTTGAACTGCGCATATCTTTTCTCTCCTTTTGTAGATCCGCCAGAATTTCTGTCGGTTTCAATGCATTAACAAGGGTAGGGAATCTTTTCTTCCCAGGCTATGTGAGGTCACGCTCAGATGCTTAGAAGGTGCTTAAAGCTGGTGCCCCCGGTCGGACTCGAACCGACACTGGAAGGATTTTAAGTCCTCTGTCTCTGCCATTGGACTACGGGGGCGTAACCATGGTTCTTAAACAACGGAGGCAAATCTACCGCCCTTTTTGAGGACAGATTCCAACATTGGACGGGTCAGCTTTCCCGTAAAGGTGTTCTGCTGGCTTGGGTGGTAACTAGCAAGGAGCAAGTATTCGCGGCCTTCGTGGCTGTATTTCAGAGAAGCACCATGGGCGAACTTAACCTTCTTCACTGGGTGACCTAACTCTTTCAAGGTTTTAAAAATTGCATCCCATGCAAATGATCCAAGGCCGATTATCGCTCTGGTTGTTGGAAGTGAAAGTTCCAGATCGCGCAAGAAAAACGGAGCACACATATCTCGCTCCTCATTCAAAGGTTTGTTACCGGGAGGTGCGCACCTGACAGCACAGATAATTCTCGTGTGCTTTAACTTTTGGCCATCATCGATCGATGTACTAGTTGCAATCTTTGCGATGCCAATTTTATGAAGTGCACCGTATAGCCAATCTCCTGATGAATCACCAGTAAAAATTCTTCCTGTGCGATTTGCCCCATGTGCTCCGGGAGCCAATCCCACAATTAATAACTTTGGTTTTTCAGAACCAAATCCTGGAATTGCTTTGCCCCAGTACTTTTCATTCTCATAGGCTTTGCGTTTAACAACAGCAACCTCTTCTCGCCATTCAACAAGGCGAGGGCATTTACGACAGCCAATAATTTCCTTGTCGAGCAGAGGTAATGATTTAGCCGTTGACAAGCGAACGAGCCATTCCATCCAAAATATCTGATTCAGATGCCACAAATCCGGTAGCACCAGTTGCTTTGATGATCTCGGAAAGTACTAGCGCACCTGCAGGAATCACATCAACTCGACCCGGGTGCATGTATCCAAGAGCTAAACGCTCTTCGCGATTCTTTGTTAAAAACATAGTGGATGCTTCATGAACTTGTGCAGCTGTAATGCGAGCTAAATGAATGGCATACCGGTCATATTCTGGAAGATTGAGCGCGGCTGCTGCGACAGTTGTTGCCGTACCCGCCACCGCAACCAGGGTTTTAGCCTGTGTAATAGGCACTTCAGCTGCTGCTTGAGCAATGGCTGCTTGAATATCGGTACGAGCCGATTCAACTTGTTCTGATGTCGCAGGGTCATTAGCAAAGTGGCGTTCTGTCATTCGAACACAACCAATATTTACACTTCGCGCAGACTCAACAGATGAGGTTCCAAATACAAACTCTGTTGATCCCCCGCCGATATCAATAACTAAAAAGGGACCTTCAGCTGGATCTAAATCTTGAATAGCGCCAGCAAAGGAAAGAGCAGCCTCTTCATTTCCGCTGATTACTTCAGGTTCAATCCCTAAACGCTCGCGAACTCCATCAACAAATAGGTGGCGATTAGCTGCATCACGAGTAGCACTAGTTGCACAGAAGCGAATCTTTTCAACTCCGCGCTTTCCGATCTCTGCAGCAAACTTGTCGACCGCAGCTAATGTTCGTGCAATTGCATCGGGATGGAACTGCCCGGTTTGATCAACCCCTTGACCTAAGCGAACAATCTCCATATCACGCACAACTTCGCGAAAATTATTGCCTTCAATATCAGCAATGAGCAAACGAATAGAGTTAGTACCGCAATCAATCGCTGCTACTCGCATGGGTTGTTTTTCCACCATTCAGGAAGTTTTGCTAACGCTTCATCTCCAAGTGGATTTACATCAGGACCTGCAGCAAGTGAATGGGCAACCAATGAATGTAGACACTTAACACGGTTAGGCATTCCACCTGCTGAAACATTATCTACTTCAGGAACATCAATTCCGAGAGCAGATCGTGATGCGATGTAATCATCATGGGCGGCGTGATAAGCACCAGCTAACTCTGGATCATTCTCTAAACGATCATTCATCTCACCCATTAACCCCGTTGTTTCCAGAGTGGAAATAACCGCCGTTAAACGTGGACAGGTCGCGTAGTAAAAGGTGGGAAATGGTGTGCCATCTTCAAGCCGAGGTGGAGTTTCGACTACCGCTGGCTTTCCACATGGACAGCGATATGCAATCGCATGAACATCGCGAGGAGTGCGGCCCAACTGGGTTTGGATGCAATCAAGATCTGCCTGCGTAACCTCGCGCATTATTTTCCGGTTTCGCTAATTGAGGCGATCAATCGTGAGTACCAAGGCTGGCCATCTGCCAAAGAACTAGCAATCTTTGTTGTTCCGTTTTGTGCGGCATCGGTTTCGCCCTCAGTGACAATGTATTGACGTTCTCCGGGCATCACAAAGTGCAAACGTTCACGTGCTTGAGATTTGATGTATTCGGGATCCTGCCAGAGCAACAACTCTTTACGAGCTTTCTGTAGAGCGGTCTGATCTGCAGAAAGCTGTGCCTTCAATGCACTTATCTGTGCTCGTTGAGTGAAGTAATGCTTCACCGGTGGAGCGATAGTTAATGCTAGAAAGAAAAGAATCGCTGATAACGCTAAAAGACGATTAGAGGTACGTCGACGACCAAAGCGAAGTTGTCGACGTGCCATAACTAATTCTTACGCCTTGAAACGTGGGAATGCATCGCGACCTGCGTAGCGACCACCCTCAGCTAGCTCTTCTTCAATGCGAAGAAGTTGGTTGTACTTCGCAACGCGCTCTGTACGTGCAGGTGCACCTGTCTTGATCTGTCCACAGTTAAGCGCAACAGCTAAGTCAGCAATTGTTGTGTCCTCTGTTTCACCTGAACGGTGGCTCATCATGCTGCGGTAGTTAGCACGGTGTGCCATATCTACTGCATCGATTGTCTCTGTAAGAGTTCCAATCTGATTTACCTTTACTAGAAGTGCGTTTGCTGTATTTCCAGCGATTCCCTTTGCTAGACGCTCAGGGTTAGTTACAAATAGGTCATCTCCAACGATTTGGATACGTGAACCAAGGACCTTAGTCATCTCAGTCCAACCAGCCCAGTCCTCTTCATTAAGAGGATCTTCAATTGAAACGATTGGGTATGCATCAACTAGAGATGTGTAATAAGCGATCATCTCATCAGATGTCTTTACTGCGCCTTCAAAGTTGTACTTGCCGTTCTCGTGGAACTCAGTAGCAGCAACATCCATAGCCAGAGCAATATCAGTGCCTGGCTTGAATCCTGCTGCTGTAATCGCCTCAAGGATTAGATCAAGTGCAGCGCGATTGCTATCTAGGTTTGGAGCAAAGCCACCTTCATCGCCAACTGATGTTGCTAATCCGCGCTTCTTAAGTACAGCTTTAAGAGCGTGATAAATCTCAGCACCCCAGCGAACTGATTCGCGGAATGTTGGTGCACCAATGGGAGCGATCATGAACTCTTGAATATCAACATTTGTATCTGCGTGTGCGCCACCATTAAGAATGTTCATCATTGGAACTGGAAGTACATGTGCATTTGGTCCACCTAAATAGCGGAACAATGAAAGATCAGATGACTCTGCAGAGGCCTTTGCAACAGCAAGTGATGCACCAAGGATTGCGTTTGCACCAAGACGTGACTTGTTTTTGGTTCCATCAAGTTCGATCATCGCTGCATCGATTAGACGCTGATCCTGTGAATCAAAACCGATGATCTCTGGAGCAATCTCGTCATTTACAAAAGCAATCGCCTTTTCAACGCCCTTGCCTAGATAACGTTTGCCACCATCGCGAAGTTCAGCTGCTTCAAATGCACCTGTTGATGCACCGCTTGGAACTGCAGCACGTGCTTGTGTGCCATCTTCTAATTGAATTTCAACCTCAACCGTTGGATTTCCACGGGAGTCGAGAATTTCACGGGCGCCTAATGCTTCGATAATTGCCATTGCTATCTCCTTTTGAGCTCTTAACTGATTGCCGACCTCAACGCTGAAATGGCACTGACTGTAATGAGGCAATCCTACCCTGCCTTATGCGGGGCCAATCTGTTGGGCAATGCGCATGGCCTCCTTGCGAAGGGCGGCTTCCGCATCGATTCCATTCGCATTAGCCCAGGCGATCACCGCTAATAAAGCCTGTCCGACTGAACCTTCATCTGCGGTGCCATCAATTGAAATTGAATCAGGGGTTTGAACCTCAACACCATATTTTTCTGCACGATACAAAAGTTTTTCAACCAATGGAAGTGCAGGTTGTGCCATCGCAACTCCATCTAGAGGTGAGGTTCGGCCCTTTTCCTTTTTCTTAATCTCTTCCCAATTTTCTAAAACCTCTTGTGCGTCCCGTACTTCGACACCCCCAAATACATGAGGATGTCTGCGAATTAATTTGTCAGCAATTCCTTGTGCGACATCTTCAATTGAAAAAGGGTCTGTCGGATGCTCTTGCGCCATACGTGCATGGAAGTACACCTGCAATAAAACATCGCCAAGCTCTTCGCGCATATCAACCCGATTTCCAGATTGAACCGCATCTATAAACTCATAAGACTCTTCTAGCAAATACTTCAGAAGTGATTCGTGAGTTTGCTCAGCATCCCAAGGGCAGCCACCAGGTGAACGCAAAGTATTCATTACCTCAACAAGTCGTTGAAGTTGTGAACCTTGCATTGCTGCCTAGTGATTCAGTTAATTACTTAGTTGCAGGAGTTACAGCAGATGATGCTGAATCAGCTGCGACTACATCGGCAACTGTTGCATCCCACTTGCCATAACGTGGATTCACAGTGACGCCAAGTTCCTTTGCCTTAGCAACAACTAGCTTCTGAAGCTCAGTGCCAACTTGATCTTCGGTAACTCCTGCGGCCACTAGCTTTTGGCCAATCTTGTCTGAGTATGAGATTGCTTCAATATATGTATCTAAATCTGCTGGTGCGATTCCAGCATTCACTAGAGCGTTTGGAAGAGAAGCTTCGCCACCAACCTGATCGAGAATGCTCGCGCGACGTGTATCAATTTCAGCCTTGCTGATTTCAATCTTCAGCTCTTTACCTACTTCGCGAAGTAAGGTGCTGAGAAGGTGGAAACGAAGCTGTGAACGGTTCAGTGCTTCGCCTGTTTCAAGCTGCATCTGAGTTGTATCAACCTTTGCACGCTCCGAAAGGATTGCATCGATGCTGCCCTGCACAGTTGCTTGAGTGATCTTTGTGTCGCCAACTGTTGCTGCCGCACCAACTTGAGAACATCCAGTTAATACAAATGTTGCTGCTACTGCGACAAGGGCAAGAATCTTCTTCACTATGAGCTCGCTTTCGGTACTTCGCTAAGTTGATGTACGGCCTCAACGACCCAGGCCAGAAGAGAAGTATCCACTATTT
>Ga0228701_1002687_pt1 | contig 10160 bp, 10 predicted proteins | sample McNCre117_Aug_MG_2_FD_178017 | JGI IMG/M metagenome (GOLD analysis project Ga0228701, IMG submission 178017) | Freshwater microbial communities from McNutts Creek, Athens, Georgia, United States - 11-17_Aug_MG | ecosystem: Environmental > Aquatic > Freshwater > Creek | place: USA: Georgia...
CTTCGACGAGCGTGCAGTCCTCGAGAAGTTTAAGAAGAAGAACTCGGGCATCAAGCGAGTACTGCTCGATCAGCAAACACTTAGTGGAATCGGCAATATCTACGCGGATGAATCGCTATGGCGTTCGAAACTTCACTACGACCAGCCGGCGGCATCCCTTTCTGCAGCCAAGGCTAAAGAACTTCTCGAACATGTTCGTGAAATCTTGGCAAAAGCAGTAGCTGAAGGCGGAACCAGTTTCGACGAACAGTACAAAAACGTGAACGGTGAATCTGGCTACTTTGCCGTTTCGCTCAACGCCTATGGCATGACCGGTCTGCCTTGCAAACGCTGCGGAACCCAAATCAAACGAGACAACTGGATGAACCGGGGATCACACTTCTGCCCGAGGTGTCAAAAACTCAAGGGGTAACCCAGCCGAGTGGCAAAAACCGCCTTGAGAATGCGGTAATTTTGATTGTTGCGCGTTTCGGCGCATTTTCATCGACGAATGCAAAGGGGAGGGACTCAGTTTGTATCTGAAAAGCCTCACCCTCAAAGGCTTCAAGTCTTTTGCGCAGCCAACCACTTTTGCTTTCGAGCCAGGCGTAACCGCAGTAGTTGGCCCGAACGGTTCTGGTAAATCAAACGTCGTCGATGCGCTCGCCTGGGTTATGGGTGAGCAGGGTGCGAAGAGTCTTCGCGGCGGCAAGATGGAAGACGTCATCTTCGCTGGAACCTCAACCAAGGGTCCACTCGGTCGCGCCGAGGTAATCCTCACAATTGACAACTCGGATGGCGCGCTGCCAATCGACTACACCGAAGTCACCATTTCTCGAACTCTGTTCCGAAACGGCGGCAGTGAGTACGCAATCAACGGTGACGCCTGCCGACTGCTAGATGTTCAAGAACTGCTTAGCGACTCGGGTCTTGGCCGTGAGATGCACGTTATCGTTGGCCAAGGGCAGCTGGATAGCGTACTTCGAGCTACTCCCGAAGAGCGCCGCGGATTCATTGAAGAGGCCGCCGGCATTTTGAAGCACCGCCGTCGCAAAGAGAAGACTCAGCGCAAGCTAGAGGCGATGCAGGCCAACCTAACTCGACTCAACGACCTTGCCGGTGAAGTTCGTCGCCAACTCAAGCCACTCGGTCAGCAGGCCGAAGTGGCTCGTGAAGCTCAGGGAATCGCAGCAACGGTTCGAGACGCAAAGGCTCGCATCCTTGCCGCCGATATCGTTGAACTTCACCGAGCTTTGGAAGAGACGGCAAAGTCGGAGGCGGATCGCCGCGGCGAGCGGAACATCTTGCAGACGCTGCTCACCGAGAACACCGTGCGACTAGGGCAACTCGAAGCGGCTCAGGTTTCTACCGAACTTGATACTGCACGAAATCTTTCTTATCAGTTCGACTCCTTGGCTGAACGCCTCAGGTCACTGCTTTCTATCGCCAACCAACGAGTCGCACTACTCGGTTCGCAGGCCGACGTAAACGGCGCTCAGATCGACCCAAACGCCCTTGAATCCGAGGCTGTGGCCGCCGAACAGGCTGCCGTAGAGCTGAATGCAATTGTTGAGCAGTTGAAGGCAGCTTTGCACCAGGCAGAGGTGGCCCGCAGCGAGGCACGCGATGAGCTTGAGAAATTCGACAACGAAGTTGCCGAACAGAATGCTTTGATTTCGAAGTTTGACCTCGACAAATCGCGTCTCGCAAACGAGGCAGCTGTTGCTGAATCTCGTCTGGCCAGCAACCGTGACGAAGTAGCCCGACACCAAAGCGCACTCGCAGAAGCTCAGGAGCGTCGCGCCGCTCGTCAGGCAGAGTACGAAGCTCTTGATAATCAACTCCAGGCCGATTCAGGCACCAAAGATGCCGATAACGGGCTTGAGGCTCGCTATGAGGCCGCTCAGAAGGCAGTCTCAGAGGCTTCGGCCAAGATCGAATCTGTGCGTGATGAGTTGCACAGCGCAGAGCGTGAGCGCGATTCGCTGGCCGCAAAGCGCTCGGCGCTAAACCTAATGCTTGAGCAGAAGGATGGTGCCAGCGAACTTTCTGGTTCCGGGCTCCGCGGTATCCGTGGCCTGGTAGCAAGCCACATGAAGATTGAGTCGGGCTTTGAAACCGCGATCGCTGCTGCGCTTGGCCCATTGGCTGACGCTCTGGTAGCAGATTCTCGCGAAGACGGATTAGCTGCAATCGAGCACCTAAAGAAGTCTGACGGTGGTCGAGTTGAGCTGATCGTTGCCGATGTAGACAGTAAGGGCAAGGCCGGTTCGCTTCCGAACATCGCTGGCGCTCGCCCTGCTGCCGAAGTTGTCACCGCCCCTTCGGGCGTACTCGCACTTCTAGCGGACGTAGTAATCGTCGATGACCTAGATGCAGCCCGTGCGCTATACAAGGCCGAAAAGGGCGCGCTCAAGCTTGTTCTGATCACTCTTGCCGGTGACGTGCTAACCGAATCGATCATCCGCGGCGGTTCGACGAATAAGCCTTCAAAGGTGGAGTTGGTCGCCGAGCGCGATGCTGCAGAAGCGCAACTCTCAAAGGTTTCCAAGCTGATTGATGACCTAAAGGGTGAATTGGCCCAGGCTCGTTCTACCGAAGAAGCCGCCAAGCAGTCGGCCAAGGATGCCCTAGCCGCTCTAAACGAACACGACGCGACGCTAGCCGCCAATGCCGAGAAACTTGGACGCCTGCGAGTGCAGGTAGAAGCATCAGAGGCGGAAGTAGACCGTTTGTCTCGTGTTGCCGAACAGGCTCAGGCTTCTATTTCGATTGCAGAGCAAGCTCTCGCAGAAGCCATCGAGGCTCACGACAAGTTTGCGGCTCAAGATCGCCCAGCTCTGGACCTTGCAAACCGTCAGACCCTAGCCGAAAACCTCGAGCAAGAACGTCAGCGTGAACTTGAGCTCAGAGTTGATCTAGGCGCTGCCGTCGAGCGTGTCCGAGTCGAGTCAGAGCGTGCCAAGGGTCTACGTGAACAGATAGCCGAAGCCCAAGAGGCTATTGAAAAGGCTCGCGCCGCAGCAGAAGCTCAGGCCAAGCAGTTGGCGAGCGCTCGCCGAGTTCTCGATGCGCTGCCTATCCTCATGGATGCGGTGGCCGAGAGTGCTTCTCAGGCCAAGGTTCGTTTGCACGAGCTCGAAGCTGCCCGCGCACACCAAAACGAAGAGTTGGTTCGTCTTCGCGGTGAAACCGCTGAAATCCAAATGAAGCTAGCCACTTTGACTCAGAGTGTGCACGACTTCGAGATGAACAACCACGAGAAGCGCCTCAATTTGGCCAACCTGGTTTCTCGTGCGAATGACGAGCTTGGTCTCGAGCAAGATGTCTTGCTTGCCGAGTACTCTCCAGACGAAGACTTCAACCGCGAAGAGCAGACCAAGCGGCTTCGTGAATCAGAGCGCCTCTTCGAACGCCTGGGCAAGGTAAACCCGTTGGCACTTGAAGAATTCGCAGCGCTCGAACAGCGACACAAGTTCTTGACGGAGCAGCTCGCTGACCTTACCCAGACTCGAAAAGACCTTCTCCAGATCATCGAAGACCTGGATGCCAAGATGCAGACAATCTTCGCTGACGCATTCGAAGACACTCGCAAGGCTTTCGAGACGGTCTTCCCGACGCTATTCCCTGGTGGAACCGGTTCGATTTTCTTGACCAACCCAGACGACATGTTGACTACCGGCCTCGAAGTAACCGTAAAGCCGGCCGGAAAGCGCATCGAACGTCTGTCATTGCTTTCGGGTGGTGAGCGTTCTCTCGCAGCAGTTGCCCTTATGGTGGCAATCTTCAAGGCGCGCCCTTCACCGTTCTATGTCATGGATGAGGTTGAGGCGGCTCTTGACGACGCAAACCTCGGTCGCCTGTTGAAGATTTTTGAAGACCTGCGTTCAAGTTCGCAGCTGATCATCATTACCCACCAGAAGCGCACCATGGAGATTGCCGATGCCCTCTACGGTGTTTCGATGCGCCAGGATGGCGTTTCTGCCGTGGTTGGTCAGCGACTTCTGGACAAGGCTTAGTCATGGCCGGGTTCCTGTTTTGGAAAAAGAAGCGCGGAGCTGAAGCCGAAGCACCCGTCGAGCAAACTCTCGAAGCGGCTCCGGAGCTTGAAATCGTCTCCGAACCGGTTCTAGTAGTTGTCGCCGAACCGGTTATCGAAGTTGTCCCTGAACCGACTCCTGAACCGACTCCTGAACCGACTCCGGAACCGACTCCCGAACCTACCCCTGAACCTGAGGTTGTTGAGCAACTAGTTGCTGTTGAGCTTCCTAAGCGAAGCGCCAAGAAGGGAATCCGATCGCTTTTCAGTCGGATTAGGTTCAACCCAGAGAACCTCGATGAACTCGAAGATATCTTGATTCAAGCCGACTTCGGCATCGACGCATCATTGGCGATTGTTGACGAAGTAAAGGACCGCGCCAAAAAGACTGGAGCTTCGACTGAGCAGGAGCTGAAGGACATCCTGGCTGCCGTTATTGCCGAAAACCTTGACCGTGACGACAAGGCGCTAAACCTCAGTGACGGCAAACTGCCCTATGTTTTCTTGGTTGTAGGCGTGAACGGCGTCGGTAAGACCACGACCATCGGCAAACTGGCTAACTGGCTCAGCGAGGGGGAGTGGAAGGTCTTTATTGGCGCTGCCGACACCTTCCGTGCCGCCGCCGTAGAGCAGGTCGCAACCTGGGCGGAACGAGCCGGCGCAACCCTGATTCGTCCGAAGACCGAAGGCCAAGACCCGGCTTCGGTAGCTTTCGAGTCAGTTGAGGCGGCAATCAAGGATGATGCCGACATCGTAATCATCGACACAGCCGGTCGACTTCAGAACAAAACTGACCTGATGGGTGAACTAGACAAGATCCGTCGAGTCATCGAGAAGCAGGCCAAGATCAGCGAGGTTTTGCTGGTTCTGGACGCGACAACTGGTCAGAACGGCATGTCGCAGGCTAAAGCGTTCGCGGAAATCGCAAACGTGACCGGTGTGGTTTTGACCAAGCTTGACGGCACAGCAAAGGGTGGCATCGTCTACTCGATTCAGCGTGAACTCGGGATTCCCGTGAAGCTCGTTGGTGTTGGTGAAGGTATAAATGATTTTGCGTTCTTTGACGCAACCGAGTTCGCTCGCGGACTCGTGAGTTAGGAGAAACCAAAGTGTTTGGCAATCTTTCAGACCGTCTCGTCGAAACGTTCAAGAATCTTCGCAGCAAGGGCAAGCTGAGCCCGGCTGACATCGATGCCACCCTGCGCGAAATCCGTCGCGCGCTGCTCGAAGCCGATGTTGCTCTTGACGTCGTTAAGAATTTCACCGGAGCTGTTCGTGAGCGTGCGCTCGGTGATGAGGTTTCAAAGGCGCTGAACCCTGCCCAGCAGGTGGTCCAGATTGTCAACGAAGAGCTGGTGACCATCCTTGGTGGCGAACAGCACAAGCTCAACTTTGCGAAGAAGCCACCGACAGTGATCATGCTTGCCGGTTTGCAGGGTTCGGGTAAGACCACCCTTGCCGGAAAGCTGGCCAACTGGCTAAAGGGTCAGGGACACACCCCATTGCTCGTTGCAGCCGACCTTCAGCGTCCAAATGCAGTAAACCAGCTGCAGGTTGTTGGTGAACGAGTTGGAGTGCAGGTTTTCGCTCCTGAACCTGGCAACGGTGTGGGAAATCCGGTCAAGGTAGCCAAGGACTCCATCAAGCACGCCGAACAGAAGATGTTTAGCGTGGTCATCGTTGACACCGCCGGTCGCCTCGGCATCGACGAAGAGTTGATGAAGCAAGCGAAAGACATCCGTGATGCCGTCAACCCTGATGAAGTGCTCTTCGTCATCGACTCGATGGTTGGCCAAGACGCGGTAAACGTCGCCAAGGCTTTCGATGAGGGTGTTGGCATAACCGGTTCGGTACTCACCAAACTTGACGGTGACGCGCGCGGTGGTGCCGCGCTATCGGTTGCTTCGGTCACTGGTAAGCCAATCATTTTTGCCTCAAACGGTGAAGGCATGGATGCCTTCGAGCCGTTCTATCCGGACCGTATGGCTAGTCGCATCCTCGACATGGGTGACATTCTCACCCTCATTGAGCAGACCCAACGTCAGTTCGATGAAACCGAAGCTCGTGCCATGGCCGAGAAGTTGGCCAAAGAGACCTTCACCCTCGAAGATTTCTTAGATCAGATGCAGCAGCTTCGCAAAATGGGTTCGCTAAAGAGCATGCTTGCGATGATGCCGGGTGCCGGTCAAATGCGTCAGCAGCTGGAGAACTTCGACGAACGCGAAATCGATCGTACGGAAGCAATCATTCGCTCGATGACGCCTGCAGAGCGTCGTCAGCCAAAGATTTTGAATGGTTCGCGTCGCCTACGCATCGCCAAGGGTTCTGGCATGACCGTCACCGACGTGAATTCACTCGTGAACCGTTTTGAACAAGCGGCCAAGATGATGAAGACCGTTGCCAAGGGCGGGGTTCCTCAGATGCCAGGAATGCCTAACATGCCTGGTATGGGCGGTTTCGGCGGCGGCAAATCAAAGGGCAAGGACAAGGGGAAGAAGGGCTCTAAGTCTGGTAATCCGGCAAAGCGCGCGGCCGAAGAAGCGGCCCGTCTTGCCGGTGGTTCTTCGACTGGCTCTGCTGAAAAAGGCGCCGGTTCGGCATTTGGATTAGGCAAGTAACTCGGTTCAACCGAAAAAACACTGCCGATGAGTGGCGGAACTCCGTAATTTCTGGCAGAATAGAGCGGTTGCCGTGCGTTTGACCCTCTAACCAAACGTGTCCGGTAACCCCTAGAGCTTTTTCACCGAGTGTGCCCCCACGCTCACGGTTGAACGTTCGCACCATTACGAAAAACAGGAGCAATCGTGGCTGTAAAAATTCGCCTCAAGCGCATGGGCAAGATCCGTGCACCTCACTACCGCATCGTCGTAGCTGACTCACGCACCGCGCGTGACGGCCGCGCAATCGAGGAGATCGGTCGCTACGTGCCAACCGAGAACCCATCAATCATCGAGATCAACTCTGAGCGTGCTCAGTACTGGCTAGGCGTTGGCGCACAGCCAACCGAGCAGGTAGCAGTTCTTCTCAAGCTCACCGGAGACCTTCAGAAGTCAAAGGGTGACAAGTCGGCTAAGAACACCGTTCAGGTGAAGGAAGCTAAGGCTGAGTACGTAATCGACTCAAAGAAGAAGACCGTTCTTGTGCCTAAGGCTGAGATCAAGGTTGCTCCAAAGGCTGAGGAAACCCCAGCTGCTGAGGACGTAATCGCTGAGGCTGCAGACGCAGCTGACGAAGCAGTAGCAGTAATCGAAGACGCAGTTGCAGATGCAGCAGACGAGGCCGTTGAGGCTCCAGCTGCTGAAGAAGCAGCAGTAGTCGAAGAAGCAGCTGAAGAAGCTGCAGCTCCTGCAGAAGAGGCTTAAGTAAGTGCTAGCCGCTGCGCTCGAACACCTGGTCAAGGGAATCGTCGACAATCCAGACGACGCTACCGTGACTGCACGATCAACCTCGCGAGGCGACTTGCTTGAGGTTCACGTGCACCCAGACGATCTGGGCCGCGTGATCGGGCGCAACGGCCGCACCGCTAAGGCGCTTCGCACCCTCGTAAACGCTCTTGCCGATGGCAAGAAGGTTCGTGTAGACGTGGTGGACACCGATTTCTAGCAAGACCACGCTCCGAGTTGGCCGCCTAGTCAAAGCACATGGCCTAAAGGGAGCTTTCAAACTCGAGCTTTATACCGACAGTCCTGAGACTCGGTTCAAAACCGGTGCTGTCCTGGACCTCCAGGTCCCTGAAACTTCACCTTGGTTCGGAAAGACCGTTACGGTCAAGGAACTCCGCTATTACAACCAAGCCCCAGTTCTTTTTCTTGAGAACGTAGAAGACCGTAACGCGGCCGAAACTCTCATCAAAGCGATCCTCCTCGTTAACGCCGACGCTGAAGTTCTTCCTGAAGAACCAGACGCCTGGTATGACCACCAACTGATCGGCCTGAAGGTCATCCGTGAAGGCGTTCAAATCGGTGAGGTAGTTCGAGTCGACCACCTACCAGCTCAGGATTGCCTGGCCGTGAAGACCGAATCCGATGAAGTGCTACTGCCGTTCATCAAGGCTTTCGTGCCAACCGTAGACATCGCCAAAGGCGAAGTAACCATCACCCCTCCAGGTGGCCTTTTCGAAGAGGTTGTCGAGGACTAATCGTGCGTATTGACGCTATTTCGATTTTTCCGGAGTACTTCAAGGCTCTAGACATCTCGTTGCTCGGCAAGGCCCGTGAAAAAGAGATCATCGATCTTCGTGTTCACGACCTCAGAGACTTCACTCACGACAAGCACAAGACCGTCGACGATAGTCCTTACGGCGGCGGTGCCGGAATGCTCATGAAGCCAGAGCCTTGGGGTGAAGCTTTCGACGAAATCCTTCCGGCAGACGGCAACGTAACCATCATCTTCACGTCACCCGCTGGCGAGCAGTTCAAGCAAGCAACCGCTTACGAACTGGCTAAAGAAGACCACATCGTCTTTGCCTGTGGACGTTACGAGGGCATCGATCAGCGCGTGGTTGATTACGCTGCGACCAAGGGGCGCGTTCGTCTAATCAGCTTGGGCGACTATGTCTTGAACGGCGGCGAGGTTGCCGCCATCGCCATGGTTGAGGCAATCGCTCGCCTAATTCCTGGCGTCATTGGCAATGCCGAGAGTTTGGTTGAAGAATCGCACTCGGATGGGCTACTCGAGTACCCGAGCTACACCAAGCCGGCAGTCTGGCGAGACCTAGAGGTTCCAGATGTTTTGCTCAGCGGAAATCACGCTCTGATCGCCAAGTGGCGTAAGGATCAGCAAATTGAGCGCACCAAGCGCGTTCGCCCTGACTTATTGCCTGACTAGTCATCATCCGCTAGAATAATCAGGTTGTCCGCCATAAAAACTCTGCCGCAGGGGAGTAAGGCGCCAAGGACACAAATCATCAAACACATACCCGTTGTTGACCTGCGTGCAGTAACAGAGATGGATTCAAAATGCACATTCTCGACTCAGTCGACGCAGCATCACTACGTTCAGACATCCCAGCATTCCGTGTTGGTGACACCGTCAACGTTCACGTAAACATCATTGAAGGTAACCGCAGCCGTGTCCAGGTTTTCAAGGGCATCGTAATCCGCCGTTCAGGCGAGTCGGTTCGCGAGACCTTCACTGTTCGTAAGGTTTCTTTCCAGGTTGGTGTTGAGCGTACCTTCCCAGTTCACTCACCAGTTCTAGAGAAGATCGAAGTTGTCTCACGTGGTGCAGTTCGCCGCGCGAAGCTTTACTTCCTACGCGACCTTCGCGGCAAGAAGGCAAAGATTCAGGAAAAGCGCGAGAACCAGAACTAATCTGGTCCACGCTTCAAGCCATGACTAACCTTGGGCAGTTTCTAAGCCCTAAAAGAAAAGCACCACGCAACCCCGCATCCAAGTGGAGTCGCTTCAGAAAGAACGTCTTCGTCGCTTTCTTGATCGACTTGCTCGTGATTGTTGGGTCTGCGTTGGTGCTTTCTCTTTTAATCAAGACATTCTTGGTTCGTTCATTCTTCGTGCCTTCGGGCTCGATGCTCGAAACCTTGCAGATCGATGACCGAATTATCGTCAACGAATTAGTTCCAAATGTCATCCCCATCGAACGCGGCGATGTCGTTGTGTTCAAGGATCCAGGTGGATGGCTGGGCACGGTAAACCCTAAGGCTCAAACTCCAATTGAGGCGGGCGTCGACTGGTTCCTTTCGGCGTTCGGTCTAACCGCACCTGACAGCAGCCAGCACTTGGTCAAGCGCGTCATCGGTGTCGGCGGCGACCACGTTGTCTGCTGCAGCGTCGACGGCAAACTGACTATCAACGGCAAGGCAATCAACGAGACTTACCTAACCAAGGATGTAAAGCCTTCGGAAGTTAAGTTCGACGTCAAGGTGCCGGCCGATTCCATCTGGGTGATGGGCGATAACCGCGCCAACAGCGAAGACTCACGCTTCCATGGCGACCTACCAAGCAAGGGTTTTGTTGCCAAGCAGTTCATCGTCGGTCGTGCAATTGTGATTAGCTGGCCTACCGCGCACTGGACTTGGCTAGATAACTTCCCAAATGTCTTCAAAGACGTTCCCAAGCCTTAATCTAGAGCGCGAACTCTGGTCCTCTGGCGTTCGTTTCGTCATCGGCATGGATGAGGTCGG
>Ga0228701_1002689_pt1 | contig 10157 bp, 10 predicted proteins | sample McNCre117_Aug_MG_2_FD_178017 | JGI IMG/M metagenome (GOLD analysis project Ga0228701, IMG submission 178017) | Freshwater microbial communities from McNutts Creek, Athens, Georgia, United States - 11-17_Aug_MG | ecosystem: Environmental > Aquatic > Freshwater > Creek | place: USA: Georgia...
CGTAACTAAAAAATGTGCCCCCACCAAGCGATGAGGGCACATTTTTATTTTGATTTAGTGGTGCGAGTGCTCCAGGGCGTGCTGGTACTCCGTGGGCGAAACCGGCGCAACGCGATCTTCGAAGAAGAAGCGCGACCAGGCCGCACGGTTACGCATGCCAGCCGTGATGCGACCGCGAGCGTTCGGACGAAGCATGATGGGAGCGTTGTCGTTGAAGGAAACGAGCTGCCAACGCTCGTACTCACTCACCTGTTCGTGAACTTCAATGAACTCACCGCCCGGAAGGCGCACGATGCGACCAGTCTCGAAACCGTGCAGCACGATGTCTCGGTCCTTCTTTTGAAGGGCCAGAGCGATGCGCTTGGTAATGATGAAGGCGGCGATAGGAGCAACGATCAACAGAATCTGCAGAGTGTTGATCACTCCCTCCATGGTCACCTTGAAGTGCGTTGCAATGATGTCAGAGCTTGCTGCAGCCCACATCACAGCGTAGAAAGCAACACCTGCTGCACCAATTGCCGTGCGAACGGGAGCGTTACGCGGACGATCCAAAATGTGGTGTTCGCGCTTATCGCCAGTAACCCATGCCTCGAAGAACGGATAAGCAAATACAGCAGCCAAGAACACTAGAAGAATCGCGATCGGAATCAAAATGTTCCACGACCAGGTGTAGCCAAACCAATATGTTTCTAGGTGCGGAGGCATAAGACGAAGCGCACCATCAGCGAAACCGATGTACCAGTCTGGCTGCGTACCCGCGGAAACCGGCGACGGGTCATAGGGACCGTAATTCCAGATGGGGTTGATGGTAACCGTGGCGGCAATCAGTGCTACAACGCCAAAAACGATGAAGAAGAATCCGCCGGCTTTAGCCGCGTAGACCGGAAGAACCGGGAAACCTACGACGTTTTCCTCTGTGCGTCCAGGGCCAGGATATTGAGTGTGCTTGTGGATGATCACGAACATCAAGTGAATCGCGATGAACGCAATCACAATCAAGGGCAACAGAAGGATGTGCGCAGTGTAAAGACGACCGACGATGTCGTTGCCGGGAAATTCTCCACCGAATAGGAGGAACGAAATCCAAGTACCAACTACCGGAACGCCAACGACCATGCCATCGATGATGCGCAGACCGTTGCCCGAAAGAAGGTCGTCAGGAAGCGAGTAGCCGGTGAAGCCTTCAGCCATAGCCAAGACGAACAGCACAAAACCAACCGACCAGTTAAGCTCACGGGGCTTGCGGAACGCGCCGGTGAAGAACACGCGCAGCATGTGCAGACCGATAGAAGCCACAAATAGAAGAGCTGCCCAGTGGTGCACCTGACGCATGAGAAGTCCACCACGGATATCAAACGAGATATTGAGCGTGGAGTCCATGGCAGCAGACATCTCGACGCCCTTGAGGGGCACGTACGAGCCGGCGTACTCAACTGGGGTCATCGAGGCCTGGAAGAAGAACGTCAAGAATGTTCCAGAAAGAAGGATGATGACGAAGCTGTAAAGAGCGACCTCACCGAGGAGGAATGACCAGTGGTCAGGGAAGATTTTGCGACCAAATTCCTTGACGGCAGCCGAAATGCTGGTGCGCTCGTCTAGGTAGTTTGATGCTTTAGCGGTGATGCTCACTTGGTGCGCTCCCAGAAGCTCGGTCCAACAGGTTCAGTAAAGTCGCTCTGCGCACGCAGATATCCCTCATCGTCAACATAGATTGGCAACTGGGGGAGCGGACGAGCAGCCGGTCCAAAGATAACTGCCGATTCGTTCGAGATATCAAACTGCGACTGGTGGCACGGGCACAGAAGGTGATGTGTCTGCTGCTCGTACAAAGCAACCGGGCATCCAACGTGCGTGCAGATCTTCGAGTAGGCCACGATTCCTTGGTAGGACCACGACTCGCGCTCAGCAGACGACCACTTGAGGTCTTCTGGCTTGAGCCGAACGAGCAGAACAGCTGCCTTGGCCTTTGCATCAAGCTTCTCGTGCTCAGGAAGGTCAACGAGGTCTTCAGGAATAACCTGGAAGGCGCTTCCAATGGTGAGGTCCGAGACCTTGATGGGAACGCCTGTCGGGTCGTGAGCCAGACGGCTACCCTTCTTCCACATGGTGTGCTTCATCAGGTTGTTCGGGTCTTCGTTCATCGGAGCGAGACCACGGAACAAGGCAATCGCTGGCAATGGGAAGGCAACAAGAGCCCCGATAAGACCATTACGAATGAGCGTGCGGCGAGAGAACCCAGACTCCTCGTTGGCTTCCTGGAAGATTTCTACTGCGCGAGCGCGCGTTTCATCGCTACCACGGGTTGGGTGGCGGTGGTCCACGCCTTCGTGGTCAGCCATGACGGCCTTACCCCAGTGAACAGCCGCAATACCGATGGCAAGCAAAGCAAACGCAATACCCAATCCAATGAATAGGGTGTTGAGTCGAACACTCGTTGTGTCGCCGTCTTCGATGGGGAAGTACATGTAAGCGAAGACCGCAAACACGCTACCCAGAATGGACGCATAGAACAGAGTGAAAACGATGCGCTCGGCGCGCTTCATGCGCTTGGGGTCTACATCGGTGATGCGCTGACGGTGCGGCGGGAGACCGGGGTTTGTGAACTCCTCAGGTCCCACTACAGCAGTGCCCAACTCGATAGACGAGTCAACCTGAGACGCAACCACTGCGCCTTTGGCTTTATCGTTGTTCGCCATGTTTCTCCTTGGTGAATTTCTAAATCGTGTTGGTGCTAGTTGGACTTGGCCGTGATCCAGATGGTGAATCCTACGATTGCACCAAGACCGATAATCCAGATGAAGAGACCTTCTGAGACAGGGCCGAGAGAGCTGAGCTCGATTCCTCCGGGTGAAGGATGCGACTTGTTGTACTCGAGGTAGGCAATGATGTCTTTCTTATCTGAAGGCGTCAGGTTCAGGTCGTTGAACACGGGCATGTTCTGCGGACCAGTGAGCATTGCCTCGTAAATGTGCACGGCGGAAACGTTCTTGAGCTCAGGTGCGTACTTACCCTCGGTGAGTGCGCCACCGGCTCCGGCAACGTTGTGGCACATCGCGCAGTTGATACGGAAGAGCTCGCCACCCGCAGCGACATTGCCTCCGGTCAGTTGCGACTGGCTGGGAATCGAGGGTCCAGGTGCGAGGCTGGCCACGTAAGCAGCGAGCGCCTTGACCTGCTCGTCTTTGAATTCAACGGGCTTTACTGGGGCCTGTGCGGAGTTTGCTTCCATGGGCATGCGTCCGGTACCCACCTGGAAGTCAACAGCAGCCGCGCCCACACCGATGAGTGAAGGACCGTTCTTGGTTCCCTGGGCCTGCTGACCGTGGCAAGTTGCACAGTTGGCTGCGAACAACTTGGAGCCTTCTTCAATCACCTGGGGGCTCTTGAGATCAACTTCAGCTGACGCTGTGGTTGCAGTGAAGGCAGCGTAGATGCCTCCGGTGAGGCTCAATCCAATTGCCAGGAGGGCTGCCGAAACAATCGGCTTGCGACGACCCGTGCGGGATGAATTCATCTTGTTTTTACGAATAAACACAGAACTAACCGATCGATTACTTGAGAACGTAAATGATGAGGAACAGGGCGATCCAGACGACATCGACAAAGTGCCAGTAGTAGGAAACTACGATCGCACTTGTTGCTTCTTTGTGTCCGAAGTGCTTGACCGCATAGGCGCGACCAATAACGAGAAGGAACGCGATCAAACCACCCGTCACGTGTAGACCGTGGAAACCGGTGGTGATGTAAAACGCTGTTCCGTATGCATCGCCGTTGAACGTGATCCCTTCGGAAACGAGGTTTGCGTATTCAAAAACCTGACCGGCTACGAAGATTGCGCCGAGTGCGTAGGTCAGGAAGAACCATTCCGTCATGCCCCACTTCGTGGGTGCCCAGCCAGTGCGACGCGACTGCAAGCGTTCAGCAGCAAAAACACCGAATTGAGCGGTGAACGACGAGGACACCAGGATGAGCGTGTTCGTCAGCGCGTAAGGGAAATTGAGCTTCGCGGTTTGTTCTGCCCACAGTTCCGGCGATGCTGCACGGAGCGTGAAGTAGATCGCGAAAAGTCCGGCGAAGAACATGACCTCACTACCGAGCCACACGATGGTGCCGACCGCAACAACGTTGGGGCGAGACACAGAAACATGACCGGTTGAGGGGGAAAGAGATGCAGTACTCACAAGTCCATTATGTCTGATTCGCGTTGTATTTCTGGAGTTAGACAAACCCAGTTTCCGCTCACGGGTACTCTAGAAAACATGACCAGCACCTTTTCTTGGGCAGATGTTCTCGAGCGACTTCTTGCAGGCGGAAACCTGTCGGTTGCGGAAGCGACGAGCGCCATGGATCAAATCATCGGCGGCCATGCAACGGACGCTCAACTTTCTGCCTTTCTCATTGCTCTGCGTGCAAAAGGTGAAACGGTCGACGAGGTCATTGGTTTTCGTAATGCAGTACTCGCACACGCTGTGCCCCTCCAGGTTTCGTCGCGTGCCCTTGACATCGTTGGCACCGGGGGAGACAAGCACCGAACGGTTAACGTTTCGACGGCAGCTTCCATTGTTTGTGCATCGCTCGGCGTTCCGGTCCTCAAGCACGGTAATCGGGCTGCGTCGAGTGCGAGCGGTTCATCCGATGTCTTGGCTGAATTGGGCGTGTCATTAGACGCGGCACCAGAGCGTGTTGCATCGACATTCGAACAGCTCGGAATCGGCTTCGCGTTTGCTGCGGCATTTCACCCCGGTTTCAAGCATGCGGCCGCCGTCCGTTCACAATTGGGCGTTCCAACAATCTTCAACATCCTTGGTCCGCTATGTAACCCGGCTCGGCCTGAAGCTTCAGCTGTTGGAGTTGCATCGGCAGCGCGCATCCCTCTTATTGTTGGGGTTTTTCAAAGCAGGGATGCCAACGCCTTGGTCTTTCGTGGCGACAACGGGCTGGATGAGCTGAGTACATGCGGTCATTCGCGCATTTGGGAAGTTTCTCGCGGAAGCGTCGTTGAACACGACTTCGATCCTGCCGAAATCGGCATTCCCACTGCTTCCATGGACGATATCCGGGGTGGATCACCCGCAGAGAACGCTGACACTATTCGCCGGCTTTTTGCAGGGGAGACCGGGCCCGTGCGCGACATTGTTGCTCTCAATGCCGCGGCTGGTCTCGTTGCCTTCGATTTGATTGACAACGCCGCGGCCACAGACATTGCGCTGCGCACTCGTCTCAAAGACGCATTCGACCTGGCCTGCGATGCCATTGAGAATGGTGCGGCTGCAGCCAAGCTCGATGCCTGGGCGGCCGCCACGCAGGCCTAGTCCTCCCAGTCGAGGCTCTTCGTAACAGCCTTGTGCCAACGAGTGATGAGTTGTTCTCTTTTGCTCTCATCAATCGTGGGTAGCCATCGCTTGTCCTCGTGCCATAGCTGTTCGAGCTGCTCCTGAGAGCTCCACACACCTGTTGCCAAGCCGGCACCGAAGGCTGCGCCGAGAGCAGTCGTTTCAGCAATTGCCGGGCGCACAACTGGGATGCCAAGTAAATCAGCTTGAAATTGCATGAGTAGATCATTGCCAACCATGCCGCCATCAACGCGTAGTTCGTTGAGGTCTAGATGGGCATCTTTCTGAGCAGCATCAATCACGTCCCACGACTGGAATGCCGTTGATTCGAGAGACGCTCGCACGATGTGCGCCTTTGTGACATAACGAGTCAGACCGACAATGACGCCGCGGGCGTCTGGTCGCCAGTAAGGAGCAAAAAGGCCACTAAAAGCGGGCACCACGTAGACATCCCCATTGTCTTCCACGGAGCGCGCAAGGCTTTCGGCTTCATTAGCATCGGAAATGAGTTCGAGGTTGTCTCTTAACCACTGAATGAGCGAACCAGATACGGCGACCGAGCCCTCGAGGGCATAATGCGGTTGCTCTCCGGATATTTGGTAAGCGATTGTGGCAATGAGTCCGTTGTGCGAGATCACGCGTTGCGTGCCGGTGTTCACCATCAGGAAATTGCCCGTGCCGTAGGTATTTTTGGCCTGTCCAGGCTTGACGGCGCACTGGCCGAAGCTGGCAGCCTGTTGGTCGCCCAGTATGCAGGCCAGTTGAGCTCCTGGGGCCGGGGCGACACAGGGTGCAATAACTCCGATAGAAGGCACAATCTCAGGTAGCCAGCTGGGGGAGAGGCCGAAGAGTTCGCAGAGTTCTTCCGACCAGCGCAGCGTCGACATGTCCATGAGCGACGTTCTTGATGCGTTAGTGACGTCGGTAACGTGACGACCTCCGTTGATACCGCCGGTGAGATTCCATGCAATCCATGCGTCTGGCGTTCCGAATGCCAGTGAGCCATTTGCATCGTGGGCCAGTTGCTGCACAGCCGGTACGTTGTCGATTAGCCAACGCATTTTTGATGCTGAAAAATAGGCAGTGACCGGAAGCCCGGTGAGCTCGGTGATGCGTTCGCGCTGGGATTCAGAAAAGGCGGCGTCGAGCCAATCTTGGGTTCGCGTATCCTGCCAAACGATCGCATTGTGCAGCACTTCGCCAGTGGTCTTATTCCAACAAATAGTCGTCTCACGCTGAGTTGTGATTCCTAAGCCACTGAGCTCATCCGCAGAAATTCCTGCTTGTGTGAGCGCCTGTCCAATCACTTTGAACGTGTTATCCCAGACTTCCGCTGCGCTTTGCTCAACCCATCCGGGGGCCGGAAAGACCTGTGCTGTCGGCAGTTGTGCTTGAGCGATCCCTTGAGCATTTTCGTCGAAGATGATGGCACGTGTGCTTGTTGTGCCATTGTCGATTGCCAGGACGAATCTGCTCATGCTGAATACATTGACACACGGCAACAATTTTGTGTGCGCCGGCGGACAATAAAACATCCACCGGTTGCGCAAAGCTACGGACAATCGTTCAAAAACGTAAGGCATCGCATGACAGAGCAGTCACCAAATTTGACCGAATCAAGCCAGTGGAAGGCCATGGAGGACTTCTCGGCGGGCATTGATACCAATCGATTACCACAAACGGATGCCCTGACCGGACAAAGCATCAGCATTACGTGTTCCGACGGCGGCTGTCTCCGCTTTCAGTTTGACGCCGACCGAACGGTTACTTGGCAGGCCCACGGGTTCGAATGGGATGGAACGGGGCGTGACTCCTACGACGGCGTCGCGATTGGTGAGGGCGCCTATTGGGTCGATCTCAACCTGGCAGAACGAGCAAAGGAGTCAATTACTGCTGTGTTTCACCCTGAAATGGGATGGGCGCTCATCATTCACTCGATTATTCACGAAGCCGACTTTGACACTGAGACGCGTGTAACCCAGACTTTTCACCCTGGATATGTGGGGGAGAAGAGATCGGCGACGCTCCCCACTGAAACCCGTGACTTGATCGGCAAGCGCACACTCTTTAGATACAGCGTCAATCACCTCTACGAACACATCTACCTGAGTTCACGACGCTTCGTCTGGCACAATTTGGTGGGCGAACAGCGCGGGCATGCGGCGGCTGAACTTGCTACAACGTGGAAACTCGAAGACGGGCTGTACGTTTTTACCTGGCGTGAAGAAATCATTCCCGTGGGTACTGTGTTTGTTTTTGATTACGCGCGCGGACGTTCAACTGGCAAGTTCATTGGACTATCCAGTGACGGGCGCATTCAAAATGATCGTGGTGGCGCTGAGATCATCGAGTTTGGCTATTCGAACTACGGGGAGCACCAAGAGCCGGTCTAGATTTCAGTTAGCTGACATAATGTGCATTATCGGATAGTTTCACGCGGGCTGAACTGAGAATAAACGTCTTGTGGCACCCTGTCGTGCCTCACGGGACCGCGGTACACGCTGCAGTATCGTGATGCCGAGCGCACCGCGCGCGCAAAAACGCAAAGGAATATATTTTATGTCTCAGCAAAGTACTCAGGGCTTTGTCTTCTACGGCGACGGTGACGCTGAGAACAAAGCGGCCGTCGGTGCTATTCGTACCGGACTCATCATTGGTGCCATCATCACTGCTGTTGTCGCTGGCATCATCTTTGCTTGGCCCGGCGTTACCCTGGCCATTGTCGCAGTCGTATTTGGTCTATTCATCCTCATCCGAGGAATCGTGCGACTGATTGCCGGCATCTTCGCCCCCGGGTTCTCAGCTGGAGGTCGCGTCATTAGTATCATCATTGGCGTCCTCTTGGTGGCAGCCTCGATTTTCATGTTGCGCAACCTGGAAGGCTCGCTTCTGGTCCTGGGCTTGCTTATTGGTTTGTCCTGGATCATTGATGGCATCGCAACGCTTATCGAGTCTTCGCGTGATGGAGCGCGCGGATTTAGCATTGTCGCTGGAATTATCGGCATCCTGGCCGGTATTGTCGTGCTCTTCGTGCCAGTTGGTGGAGTCGTCTTCTTGACCTACTTCACGGCATCAGTGCTCATCGTGCTCGCGATTCTGCAGCTCATCGGTGCAATCATGGTCGGTAAAACGCGACGCTAATCTCCAAGCAAAGTTGTGGGTTCGGTCGCTGAGATCGGACCCACAACTATTTATGGGTAAAGAACTTGTTCAATCAGTTCGACCAAGTTTCCGGGAGCATACGGTTGCTCCCCTGCGATCAGTTCTTCGATAGAGAACCAGCGAACTTCATGAATGTCTTCATGTTCGTAATCGAGCCAGTTTGTGCGATCAATTTCGAAACGCTGAGAGCGATGGAGGAAAAATTCGGCGTAGGACGACTGCACGGCCCCATCGGCCAGTTCTACCGTGGTATTTAGCGTGTGTATCGGGCCTTCAAGGTCATCAACAACCAGCCCTGTTTCTTCGAATAATTCGCGGATAGCACCCTGCACATGCGTTTCATGATCCTCGACTCCCCCGCCGGGTGTGAGCCAGCGCGGTCCCCGATTTCTTGTCTTCGGGGACTGCGTCAGAAGCAGGAGAACATGCCCGGTCTCGTCGATAACGATGATACGAGAGACACGCCGATGTTTTGGGCGCATCTACTCGGAGACGAAATCCGACGTGTCACCAATAAGACGCGTGTTGTCAGCCGGAATTGCGTCCACAGCTGCGCGGGCAATCTCGGCGGCAAATTCGCTCACGTTATACAGCTTGCCCGCGCCCTCACGACGCGACTCAATCGCGCCGGGGTTGGCTCGTTCAAGAAGTGTCGCAGTAATCGTGCCCTCAATCATGTCCCCCGAAACGACGACAAAACCTATGTTGCGGTCGCTCAGTGTAGGAATCATCTCCCGCAGGGCGTCTTCACCGGCGCGCTTTGACAGTGCCACGGGCACGTACTCCGGCATTGTCGGGGTTGTACGGATGAAGTGGGCTTGGTGACTCGTAACGAAGACGACACGCGCGTCGTCGTTCAAATAGAGCAGAGCTGTCGTGAGCAAGTCAACCTGTGAGTCACGGTTGAGGCGCATGGCATAGTCGTCACCCATGCCAGCTTCCATGCCGCCTGATGCATTCATAACGAGAATGTCTACACCGCCAAATGCTGCCTTGGCAGCTTCAAACATTGCTACGACGGAATCGTGTTCTGTCAGGTCAGCACCAACGGCAATAGCCGAGCCCCCGGCGGAATTGATCCCGTCGACGATTTTCAGGGCGCGAGCTTCTTTGTTGCGGTAGTTCACCACGACGTTCGCACCGGCCTCAGCAAAGAACTGAATAGTGTCTGCGCCAATTCCACGAGACGAGCCCGTGACAAGCGCGGTTTTGCCAACAAGGCTGGATGGTTTGAGCGGATTGGTCACGAAGGGCTCCTCGACTGCGGAAAATTATGTACTCACAGAGTATCAAGCAGCAGGGTCGCGCCCTCTTCGCTAACCTGGCGTGTGTGACGTATGTGCATCCCTTCCTTCAAGGGCCCACTCCCCTCATTTTCGCGCATCGAGGCCTACATACGTCGACTCGTGAAAATACGCTTGCCGCCTTTGACGCAGCTATCGCTTCAGGCGCCACGCATTTGGAGACCGATGTGCAGGTGACCGCTGATGGCGTTGCAGTTCTCTACCACGATGACACCCTGATCACGCCTGATCGAGGGCGCCAATCCATTGGTCAACTCACACGAAGTGAAATTGAGAACGCCTTGGGCGGCAGCAATCAACTTGCGTCGCTAGTTGACGCGCTTGCACACCTTCCACATGCCAAGTTCAACATAGACGT
>Ga0228701_1002690_pt1 | contig 10155 bp, 10 predicted proteins | sample McNCre117_Aug_MG_2_FD_178017 | JGI IMG/M metagenome (GOLD analysis project Ga0228701, IMG submission 178017) | Freshwater microbial communities from McNutts Creek, Athens, Georgia, United States - 11-17_Aug_MG | ecosystem: Environmental > Aquatic > Freshwater > Creek | place: USA: Georgia...
CTTCGAATACCTTGAGGCGATGGCCGCGCTCGAAGCGGTCGAGGAAGGGCGGCGCGACGGCGAGGCGTTCCGCCCCGGCGGGCTCGATGTGCTGGCCCAGCACGTGATGGCCTGCGCCTGTGCCGGTCCGTTCGACGAAGCCGCCCTCCACGCTGAAATCCGCGCTGCTACGCCCTATGCCTGGGTCGATTCGGCCGGGTGGCGCCGGGTGCTCGAGTTCGTCGCGACCGGGGGCTATGCGCTGAAGGCCTATGACCGGTTCTGCCGGATCGTGCGTGACCGGAGCGGTACCTGGCGGCTCTCCCACCCCGACCAGGCGCACCGCCACCGCCTCAATGCCGGGATCATCGTCGATGCCGAGATGCTCGATGTACGGTTCCGCAATGGCCGCTCGCTCGGCAAGGTCGAGGAAGGCTTCGGCGCGGGCCTTTCGCCGGGTGATACCTTCCGCTTTGCCGGCATGGACCTGGAGGTCGAAAGCCTGCGTGACCTGGAGATCGTGGTGCGGGCGGCGAAGCGGGGCGGGGCGATCCCGAGTTACATGGGCGCGCGCCTGCCGATTTCCTCGCATCTGGCCGAGCGGGTGCGCCATCTGCTGGTCGACCGGGCGGGCTGGGCGCGCTTTCCCGATGATGTGCGCGAATGGCTCGAAGTGCAGGACTGGCGCTCGCGCCTGCCGGGGCCGGGCGAACTGCTGGTCGAAAGCTTCGCCTGCCGGAACCGCGAATACTCGGTGTTCTATACCTTCGAGGGCTGGAACGCGAACCAGTCGCTCGGGATGCTGCTGACCCGCCGGATGGAAAGCCTCGGCCTGTCGCCGCTTGGGTTCATCGCCAACGACTATGCGCTGGCGGTGTGGAGCCTCAGGCCCGTTGCCGACCCGGCCCCGTTGCTGTCGTCCGATATCCTCACCCATGAATTCATCGAATGGGTGCAGAACTCGCACCTCTTGCGCCGCGCCTTCCGCGAGGCCGCGGTGATCGGCGGGCTGGTCGAACGGCAGCATCCGGGCAAGCGCAAGTCTGGCCGGCAGGTCACCTTCTCGACCGACCTGATCTATGACGTGCTCAGGAAGTACGAGCCGGACCACGTGCTGATTGAGGCGGCATGGGCCGATGCCCGCACCCGCCTGACCGACCTGGGGCGGGTGGCTGATCTGCTGGGCCGCGCGGCGGCCCAGCTGGTCCATGTTCGGCTCGACCGGGTCAGCCCGCTGGCCGTGCCGGTGCTGGTGATGATTGGCCGGGAAAGCCTGCCCGCAGGGGCTGCCGACGATGAACTGCTTGTCGAGGCCGAGAGCCTTGCCGCCCAGGCGATGCGGCCGGACCCGCCGGAAGCGGAGGAGTGACCCGCAACGCTGCAGGAAGCGGCCAGGGATGGCGGACACGAAAAAGGGGGCGGATCGCTCCGCCCCCCGTTCGAGACCTGCAGGAAAACCTGCGTGCCTGCTTGGCCTGACCCGGTTGTTACTGGGCCTTGCCGGCGTTGGCCGCCTTGGTGAATTCCGAGTACATTTCGTTGCCGACGAACCCGAACTTGGTCACGCCCGAGCCCTTGATGATGTTCAGCACCTGGACCGAGGTCTGGTAGCTGGCACCCTGTTCGGGCTGGTACTGAAGCTCCGGCTCGGGCTTCATCTGCATCGACTGCTGCAGCAGCGCCACGAGCTGGCCCGTGTTGATCTCCCCGCCGTTCCAAAGGATGGCATCGGCATTGGTGATCACGAGCTTGTTCTTGATGGGCTCGACCTTGATGTCCGACGGCGGCGGATTCGGCGACGGAAGGTCGATGTTGACCGCGTGGGTGGCGACCGGAATGGTGATGATGAACATGATGAGGAGCACGAGCATGACGTCGATGAGCGGCGTCGTGTTCATGTCCATCATCGGCGAGCCATCATCCTTGCCGCCTGACATTGCCATGGGAATTACTCCTTAAAAACCGGGGGAAGAGGCCGAAGCCTCAACCCTTCGGATCGACCGGGTTCGAGATGAAGCCGACCGTCGGATAGCCAGAGATCTGCACGTTGAAGATCGCACCGGCGATGCAGCGCCACGGCGCGTTCACGTCGCCGCGGATATGCACCTGCGGGATCTTGTCCGGATTGGCCCGCAGGGCTTCGGGACCGCCTTCGCGCTTCACGATCGTGTCGAGACGCTTGAAGGCCATGTCGCGCAGTTCCTGCGAATCGACCGGGGTGATATTGTTGAAGTAGATCCGGCATTCGCCATTGCGCGAAGCGCCTTCGTAGCCCGGATCGCCTGCGGAGCGGCCGCCCTCGTCGGTGGTGCTCACAGTCAGCAGCAGGTTCTCGACCTTGTCCTTCGATTCCTGCGAGACCATGATCGGGAGGCGCAGCTTTTCGATCGTCTGGATCGCGACCGGAACCGCGATGAGGAAGATGATCAGCAGCACCAGCATCACGTCCACCAGCGGGGTCGTGTTGATGTCAGACATCGGGCGTTCTTCCCCGCCGCCGCCCATCGAAATCGCCATAATTACATCCTATCCTGTCTTGGAAGGCCGGGTGGGGCGGACCTGCATGCTGCGATCCGACCCCCGTCCGGCTTGGCGGGATTCCCGTCAGGGAAGCCCGCCGAGTGCAGCCAGGCTTACGGCTTCGCGGGAGCGGCCGCCGGCTTGGCCGGGGCAGCCTTGGCAGCGGCAGGAGCCGCAACCGCCGGCTTCACGACGCCCTTCGAGTTGATGTTGGCGAGCACGTCGGTCGAGAAGCCCTGGAGCAGCTCGGCGATGCGCTTGTTGCGCGACTGCAGGTAGTTGTAGGCGAGCACGGCCGGAACCGCGACGAGCAGACCGAGCGCGGTCATGATCAGGGCTTCACCGACCGGACCCGCGACCTTGTCGATCGAGGCCGAACCGGCAAGACCGATGGCGATCAGCGCGCGGTAGATGCCGACGACGGTACCGAACAGGCCGATGAACGGCGAGGTCGCGCCGACGGTGGCGAGGAACGGCAGGCCCGAAGCGAGGCGGGCGTTGATCGAGGCTTCCGAACGAGCCAGCGAACCGTGCAGCCAGTCATGGGCTTCCATCGCGTCGGTCATCTTGCCGTGCTGGTCTTCGGCAGCAAGGCCGTCGTCCACGATCTGGCGGTAGGCGCTGTTCTTCTCAAGCTTGGCGGCGCCTTCCTTGAGGGTGGCGGCGCGCCAGAACGAGGCGCGGACTTCGCGGCCCTGCTTCAGGATCTTCGACTGTTCGAACCACTTGGTGAACAGGATGAAGAACGAACCAAACGACATGATGCCGAGGATGATGACGGTGGCGTAAGCAATGAAACCGCCCTGCTGCAGCGCTTCGGCAAAGCCGAACTTGTTCTGCGGAGCGGCGGCGCCGGCCGCGAGAATGTTAATAAGCATGCGATAGTCCTCTCAAGAAAGGTGGAAGCAACAAGCCGGTCGTCCCGGCAAGGAAATCCGGCCCGGCCGGACTCCCGAGAAAGTGATCAGTCCTTGGGAATGACCCAGCGGGTACGGCTCGAATACGAACCGGTCGTGGGATTGCCTTCGCCGTCGGTCGCCGGCGTGAAGCGGGCGCGGCGGCGCAGGTTGTCGCAGGTGGCCTGGTCGAGATCGGGACTGCCGCTGGGGCTGGTGATCTCGCAATTGGTGACCTTGCCATCCGCGCCGACCGTGAGGCGGAACCCCGTGGTGCCTTCGCGTTCTTCGCGCAGGGCGCGCGAAGGATAGTCGTTGGTGGTCACCCATTCCTGCGGACGACCCCTGGGAGCCGCCTGCTTGGGCGGAATCCGGGGCGCCGGGGGCGCGATCACTGGCGCCGGCGGCGCAATGATCGGGACGACGGGAGCCGGCGGCGGGGCAACCTGCACGGTCTCGATCGACGGCGGCGCAACGGCCACGTTGATCTTGACCGGCGGGGCAACCGGCGGCGGCGGTGCAGCTTCCTGCTTCGGCGGCGGCGGCGGCGGTTCCTTGGGCTTTTCCGGTTCCTTGATGTCCACGGTCGTCAGCTTCTTGATGACGTTCCGTGCACCTTCATAGGCAAGGCCGGTGACCAGGGCATAGCCGACGGCGACGTGAATCAGTGCAACGATGATCAGTGCGGTAATCTTGTTACCGCTCATCTGTTGGTCAGCGTAAGCCATTCAGACGCATCACTCCATAGCAACGCCCCGGAAAACCCGAGGCATCCCGGATCCATGGCAATGCGCCGCAGATCCGAGTAAAATTAATCTTCCACCCTGCCGGTCGATCCGGGACGCCGGATGCGGCGTTGGCCGCATTGGCGAGGTATTGTTGCCACCCTTGGCGGGCGTGCCTGTTTTCCGGGAGCATTAGCGTCGCTTCCCTACCCGTGCAACGCCTGAATCCGCCCCGGGGCGGGTTAACGGTCAATTCATAAGCGTTAAGATCAAAACTTGGCCTCCTCCCGGCAATACGTGCAATGCAGCATACCGTCGAAATCGAATCGGAGCCTAGGTGATGTGTCGTGGTAATGGTGGCCCTCTGGCGATGGCCTTCGCGGTTGTTGCTGCCGTATCGGTGGCGTTCGCCGTCCCGGCCGCCGCCGCGCCGCCCGCGCCGCCGCCAGTATTGACCTATGCCGACTTTGCCGACCTTGCCGACAAGGCGCCCGTCGTGCTGCGCGCGCAGGTCCGCAAGGCCGTCGTGGTCGAACCGGCGCGCGCCGCCGGTGTCCGGCCCGGCTGGGTCCGACTCTATATAGAGGCACGAGCCACGGTACTGCTTTCTGGCCCTGCGCTCACCGGGGATGCGCTGCGCTATCTTGCCGACGTTCCACTGGATGGGAAAGGCAAGGTGCCAAAGCTGGTCAAGCGCGAGGTGCTGCTGTTCGCACGGCCGGTGCAGGGGCGGCCCGGCGAGCTGCAACTCGTGGCGCCCGATGCACAGGTGCTGTGGAGCGCCGAGGGCGAGTCCCGGCTGCGCGGGGTCCTGGGCGAACTGCTCGCTGCCGGCGCGCCGGGGCCTATCCGCAAGGTTCACGAGGCGATCTTCGTTCCCGGCAACCTCGTGGGCGAGGGCGAGACGCAGATGTTCCTCGAAACCGCCGGTGGCGAGCCGGCCTCGATCACCGTGGTCCATGCCCCGGGCAGCGACCGGCGCTGGAGCGTATCCTTCTCGGAAGTGGTCGATTCGTCCGGGGCGCCGCCCCGCCGCGAAACGCTGGCGTGGTACCGGCTCGCCTGTTTCCTTCCGCGCGCGCTGGATCCTGCGGCCAACGTCTCGTCGACCGATGCCGATCGTGCGCAGGCGGGGGCGGACTATGCCTGGGTGCTTGGCGAGATCGGCCCCTGTCCGCGGCTGCGGGGCTAGGTGTCCGCGGCTGCGGGGCTAGGCGCACCCGCAGCGGCGCTGCGAATCGCTGCAGCGATTCGTTTGCGCGAATCAGGGGGCTCTGGCCTTTCCCCGCCGCTTGTCCTAGGGGCGCGGCCGAAAGGGATGAACATGGCCGAACCGCTTCGTATCGCGCTTGCAGGACTGGGAACCGTGGGGGCAGGCGTGATTCGCCTGATCGAAACCAACGCGGCCCTTATCGCCCGGCGGGCCGGCCGGCCGATCCAGATCACCGCGGTCAGCGCGCGTGATCGCTCCAAGAAGCGCGGCGTGGACCTGTCGTCCTATGCCTGGGAAGACGACATGGTCGTCATGGGCGAGCGCGCCGACGTCGATGTCGTGGTCGAACTGGTCGGTGGTTCGGATGGCCCGGCGCTGGCCCTTGCCCGCACCACGATCGAGGCCGGCAAGGCGCTGGTCACCGCCAACAAGGCGATGATCGCCCACCACGGCCTCGAACTCGCCACCAAGGCTGAAGCCGCGCATACCGCGCTCAAGTTCGAGGCTGCGGTCGCCGGCGGCATCCCGGTGATCAAGGGCCTGCGCGAAGGCGCGGCGGCCAACGCGATCGAGCGGGTCTATGGCATCCTCAACGGCACCTGCAATTTCATCCTCTCCACGATGGAAGACACCGGCCGCGATTTTGGCGACGTCCTTGCCGAAGCCCAGGCGCGCGGCTTTGCCGAGGCTGACCCGACCTTCGACGTCGAGGGCACCGATGCCGCCCACAAGCTCTCGATCCTGGCCGCGATCGCCTTTGGCTCGAAGATTGATTTCGCCTCGGTCGATACGGCCGGCATCTCGCAGCTGCGCGCGGCGGATATCGCCCAGGCCGATTCGCTCGGCTACGTGATCCGGCTGATCGGCATGGCCGAACCTGACAGCACGGGCGGCACGCCCCGCTTGTTCCAGCGGGTCCAGCCGCACCTCGTGCCGTTCGACCACCCGCTCGCCCATGTCGACGGCGCGACCAACGCGGTCGTCGCGGAAGGCAATTTCTCGGGTCGCCTGCTGTTCCAGGGTGCGGGCGCCGGCGACGGGCCGACCGCCAGCGCGGTCGTGGCGGACCTCATCGATATCGCCCGCGGCGAGATCGGTGCGCCGTTCTCGGTCCCCGTGGCGGAGCTCGAGGTGCTGGAGCCGGCCGAATCGGGCCACCGCACCGGGCGCTGCTATGTCCGCTTCATCGTCGCGGACCGTCCCGGCGTCCTGGCCGAGATCACCGCCGCGATGCGCGATGCCGGCGTTTCGATCGAAAGCCTGATCCAGAAGGGCCGGGCCGAGGCAGAAGGCGAAGTGCTTGTCGCGATGGTCACCCACGAGGGACCGGAAAGCGCGGTCACCAAGGCGCTGCGCCTGCTTGAAGGGTCGGCCAGCCTCGCCAGCCCGCCGCTGGTCATGCACATCCTCGGCGAATAGGCCCGCTCCCGCATTTCGCCTTTTGGCGAATTGCGGATCAGGCCTCAGCGCTCGGCCATCTCGCCCCGCGCGACGCGATCGGCGTCCGATTCCGCCGGGGCCTTGGGCATTTTCGACAGGTCGATCGAATAGACCCGCGGCGGAGCCTTGCCGAACCCGATGCAGCCGCGGCTGCAGTCCGGCAGGGCGCTGACGTTGGGCGCGCGGGCGATGCCGGTGCGCTGCGCCTCGCGCGCGGTGGGGTCGCTGTCGGTGGTTGAGGGTACGCGCCAGCGTTCGCCCCGGTCCGCGCCGCAGACCACGATATCGGTCTTGTCGCCCGCCTTGTCACTCGCCTCGCCGCAGGCCGGCTGCCGTTTGCGCGCGGTGGGCGCGCTGGACAGGAACAGGCCTTCGGCCACCTGGCGGTCGCTCGGCGGCGGGTCGGCGGCATCGGCTGCCGGCGCGGCATGGCCCGCCAGAGGTGCAAGCGCGGCCAGCCCTGCCAGCAGCGCCATCCCGGCATACCGCCATGTCCGGCTCGTCACACAGATTTCCTCTCGTCCCACGCAGTGGATGCCTAAACGTCGCGAGGCCGCTTGACCATACTCGACAGAACCGGGCGCGCTCTCTAAGCGGGCCCGTGCATACGTAGGCAATCAGGGATTCCCATGACCTCGACCCCCGCCAGCAAGGTACTCGACCGCGTTCTCGTCCTCGAAATGGTCCGGGTGACCGAAGCCGCCGCCGTCGGCGCCGCGAAGCTGATCGGCCGGGGCGACGAAAAGGCCGCCGACGCCGCCGCGGTGGAGGCGATGCGCAACGCCTTCAACGAACTCTACATGGACGGCACCGTCGTCATCGGTGAGGGTGAGCGCGACGAGGCGCCGATGCTCTACATCGGTGAAAAGGTCGGCGCCGCGATCGGCACGGGCCCGAAGATCGACATCGCGCTCGATCCGCTCGAAGGCACCACCATCACCGCCAAGGCCGGCCCCAACGCGCTTGCCGTGCTGGCCGTCGCCGAAGAGGGCGGCCTGCTCAACGCGCCCGATGTCTACATGGACAAGCTCGCGGTCGGCCCCGGCTATCCCGAAGGCATCATCGATCTCGCCAAGAGCCCGAGCGACAACGTCAGGGCGGTCGCTGCCGCCAAGGGCGTCTCCCCGGGCGAGATCATCGTCTGCGTGCTCGACCGGCCTCGCCATTCCGACCTCATCGCCGAACTGCGCAGCCTCGGCTGCGGGGTCCAGCTGATCCCCGACGGCGATGTCGCCGGCGTGATCGCGGTGACCAACGAAGACACCAACGTCGACCTCTACATGGGTCAGGGCGGCGCTCCCGAAGGCGTGCTGGCCGCCGCCGCGCTGCGCTGTGTTGGCGGACAGTTCAACGGCCGCCTCGTCTTCCGCAACGACGATGAACGCGCCCGTGCCCGCAAGTGGGGCATCACCGACCTCGCCAAGATCTACAAGCTGGAAGAGCTGGCCAAGGGCGACTGCATCTTCGCCGCCACCGGCGTGACCGACGGCTCGCTGCTCAAGGGCGTGAAGCACCACAAGAACGGCATGATGACCACCGAAAGCGTGGTGATGCGGGCCTCTTCGGGCACCGTGCGCTGGGTCAGGGGCGAACACCGCAAGGCGCGTTGATCGGTTGGGCGGCGCAAGCCTGCGGCCTATGCCGCAGGCGCACCCCGCCAAAACCCGACAACAAACCGCCCAGCCATATTGCATTTCGATGACTGCTGGCTAATGCCCGTCGGCATCCTGCAGGGAAGGGAACCTCACGATGAAGATCATGGCCGGCAACGGCAATCTGCCGCTCGCGCGCGCGATTGCGGGCTACCTCGAAACCTCGCTGACCGACGCCAGCGTGCGCCGCTTCGCGGACGAGGAAGTCTTCGTCGAAATCCATGAAAACGTCCGCGGCGAGGATGTCTTCATCCTCCAGTCGACCAGCTTCCCCTGCAACGACAACCTGATGGAACTCCTGATCTGCATCGATGCGCTGCGCCGCGCCTCGGCCAAGCGGATCACTGCGGTCGTCCCCTACTTCGGCTACGCCCGGCAGGACCGCAAGCCCGGCCCCCGCACGCCGATCTCGGCCAAGCTCGTCGCCAACCTGATGACCACCGCCGGGGCCGACCGCGTCCTCTCGGTCGATCTTCACGCCGGGCAGATCCAGGGCTTTTTCGACATCCCGACCGACAACCTCTACGCCGCCCCCGTCATGGCGGCCGACATCCAGACCCGCTACGGCGGCCAGCCGCTGATGGTGGTTTCGCCCGACGTCGGCGGCGTGGTCCGCGCCCGCGCGCTGGCCAAGCGGCTCGACAATGCCCCGCTCGCCATCGTCGACAAGCGCCGTGACAAGCCCGGCCAGTCCGAGGTGATGAACATCATCGGCGACGTGAAGGGCCGCGCCTGCATCCTGATCGACGATATCATCGATTCGGGCGGCACCCTGTGCAACGCGGCCCAGGCGCTGATGGATGCCGGGGCCGTCTCGGTCACCGCCTACATCACCCACGGCGTCCTCTCCGGCGCCGCCGTCGCCCGCGTGAACTCCTCCGCGCTCAAGGAACTGGTGATCACCGACACCATCCTGCCGACCGAAGCGACTCAGGAATCGGACCGTATCCGCATCCTCACCATCGCCCCGCTGATCGGCGAAGCCATCCGCCGCATCGCCGACGAAAGCTCGGTCTCCAGCCTGTTCGACTGAGCTGGGCGAAAGCGTAACAGCGGGAATGAATGGCGAGGGCCATTGCCCTCGCGCTCCCGGCTATTGGCTCGCGCGAAAGCCGAAGCGCATGACACCGCGCGACGGCATGGCTTGTCCATCGCTGCTACGAAGAGGGCGAAAGCGGGCACGACGCATGACCAGCCGGCAAGGGACCTCGTCGATCCGCGAGTAGCCGCTGCTAGCGGCCACGGTGCAATTGTGCGCTCTTCCGCTGGTATTGATGTCGAAAGTGATCGAGACGATCCCCTCCATGGTCTGTCCGACCACTCCTTCGGGGTAATCGTCGGAAGTCACCCAGTGTTCGGGTTTGAGCGCTTTGGCGCCGCCGAAGCTCTCAGGTCCTATGCGATAGTCCCAAGCCCGCACTTCGCGCGCCATCGACTTGTGTGGGACTGCGATTAGGCAAGCGCAGATCACAGCTTCGGCAAAGGCGAGGCCAACTGTCGGGCGGGTCATGACGTGCGAGTATAGAGTAAACCGCCAGTCTCACGACACCAAAAAAGGGGCCGGATTTCTCCGGCCCCTTTTCCTGTTTCAACCTGAAGTTGAAGCTTAGTTGCCGGAGCCCGGCCCGTAGGTGATTTCCACGCGGCGGTTCTGGAGTTCGCGGACGCCGTCGGCGGTGGGAACGCGGGGGTTCGCCTCGCCGAAGGCCTGGGCGGTGATGGCGCCGGCC
>Ga0228701_1002692_pt1 | contig 10153 bp, 10 predicted proteins | sample McNCre117_Aug_MG_2_FD_178017 | JGI IMG/M metagenome (GOLD analysis project Ga0228701, IMG submission 178017) | Freshwater microbial communities from McNutts Creek, Athens, Georgia, United States - 11-17_Aug_MG | ecosystem: Environmental > Aquatic > Freshwater > Creek | place: USA: Georgia...
TAGCCGTATGCCGGTGCCAGCCCTAGACGTGCCAAACCGCGTGTTCCGTGTGGGCAAAGCTGAAATGGTGCGAGGCGGCAATGACGTGACCTTGATTGCCTGCGGCACCACAGTGCATCTGGCGGTCGCTGCGGCCAAATCATTGGCAGACGATGGTATCGACGCGCGGGTGCTGAACATGGCCACGCTGAACCCGCTGGACGACGAGGCGGTGGCGGCCGCTGCGGCAACCGGCGCCATCGTCACCGTCGAAGAGGCTTCGGTGCGCGGTGGATTGGGTGGGGCGGTGGCCGAATTTACAGCCGCGCACCAACCCGTTCCGGTAGAGCGGGTGGGCTTTCCGGGCTTTTTGCCGACCGGGTCAACTGATTGGTTGTTCAAGGAATTCGGATTGTCGGCCGAAGGCATTTCGGCCGCCGCGAAACGTGCGCTGCAACGCAAGAAGGGCTGATAAATGCGGGTATTGGCGATTGATCAGGGCACAACCAACACCAAAGCGGTGCTGGTTGATGCAACAGGCAAGGTTCTGGCCCGCGCGTCACAGCCCCTGACAACCGCTTATCCGAAGCCCGGCTGGGCCGAACAATCAGCAACCGACATCTGGGCTTCGGTTCAGGCGGTGATTGCCGAAGTGGCGGCACATAACGGTGCGCCCGATGCAATCGCCATTGCCAACCAGCGCGAAACGCTGGTGGTCTGGGATGCCGACACATCGACCCCGATCTGCCCTGCCCCAATCTGGCAATGCCGCCGCACGGCGGATGAGTGTGCCGCGCTGATCGCCGCGGGCCATGACCCCGCCGTGGTGGCTGCAACCGGGTTGGGGATCAACCCGCTGTTTCCGGCATCAAAACTCGCATGGGTGCTGCGTCATGTGCCGCAAGCGGCGGCGCTATTGGCGCAAGGCCGGCTGCGCGCAGGCACTGTCGATGCTTGGCTTTTGTGGCAACTGACGGGCGGCGCGTCTTTTACAACCGACCATTCGAATGCCTCGCGCACCCAATTGTTCGACACTGCAAAACTTGAATTTTCACCAGAACTCGCGGCGGTGTTTGGCGCATCGGTGGCCTGTTTGCCCGCCGCGATGCCCTCTGACAGCCTGTTTGGCACCACCGCCGCGGGTGCCACCGCTTTGCCAGCCGGTGTGCCAATCCGCGCCATCATGGGCGACAGCCACGCGGCACTTTATGGCCACGGCATCCGCAAACCGGGCGTTGTGAAGGCGACTTACGGCACCGGATCATCGTTAATGACACTGACCCCGTCGCGCGTCGCGTCTGATCACGGGCTATCAGGCACAATCGCCTGGACCGACCGTGCCGGCACCGCCTATGCGCTGGAAGGCAATATTACCGTGTCGGCGCAGGCCGCAGCTTTTATGGCGCGTTTGCTGGGGGTTAGCGATGCTGCAGCCCTGTCCGCGCTTGCCGAAACAGTAACTGATAGTGGCGGCGTCAGCTTTGTGCCGGCGCTGGCAGGCCTTGGCGCCCCCCACTGGGACGACCATGCTACCGGCACCGTCACCGGAATGACCCACGCCACCACCCCCGCCCATCTGGCCCGCGCCACTTTCGACGCAATCTGCCACCAGATTGCCGACGTTTACGACGCGATGGCACAAGACATCGGCCATCCGCTGACCGGCCTGCGTGCTGATGGCGGTGCGTCCGGCAACACTTTTCTGATGCAACTTCAGGCCGATGTTCTGGGGCAAACCGTTCAGCGCATGGCCGTGGAAGAGGTCGGCGCGCTTGGCGTGGCAAGAATGGCGTTTGCGGCGCTTGGTTGTCAGGTTGCGGAGATTGCTGAGTCCCAGAGTTTCAGGGCAAAACGTAAGGGAGCCGAACGCATGGCAGGCAGACAGCAATGGGCCAAAGCGCTTCGCAAATCGCAGCTTTAAGCAAAAAGTGGTGCCCTATTGCGAAGTTTGGGAAGCACCTTTCGGGAACAAATCTGTAAACGCTGGGTGTAAACGGCCAGAACAGCCCGACAAAAACATCGCTAAGTTATTGGTCTATTTGGTGCCCCCAGCAGGACTTGAACCCGCGACCCCCTGATTACAAATCAGGTGCTCTACCAGCTGAGCTATAAGGGCAGTGGGGTTCAAATAGCGATTGGGCGGCTTTGGTGCAAGTAGGTCTTGCGCAGGTATTTAGCTGTTTTTGGTGGCGCGCGCCAACAGGGCGACGGCGGCAAGGCCCATTGCCACAACGACCAACGCTGCCGGAGCGGCCTCGCCAATGCGTTCAAGGCTTGCCAGTTCGTAAACCCGCGTCGACAGGGTGTTGAAGTTAAACGGGCGCAGAAGCAAGGTTGCCGGGAGTTCCTTGACGCAGTCAACGAAGACAACCAGCAGCGCCGAGGCGATCGAACCGCGCATCAGCGGCAGATAAACATCGCGCAACGTCCCGGTTGCCCCGCGCCCCAAGCTGCTGGCAGCCATCGGCAATGACGGTGAAATTCGGCCAAAGGCGGTGTCTACGGCGCCTTGCGCGACGCCGAAAAACCGCACGATATAGGCCAAGACGATTGCAGCGGCCGTTCCCGTTAGCAGTAGCCCCGGATCATAGCCTGTCACCGCCAAAATTCCGTCAGCAAGCCGATGATCAAGCGCGGCAAGCGGCACCAACAGGCCAACCGCCAAAACTGCGCCCGGCGCCGCGTAGCCTAAAGTCGTTACCGGCAAGACCAATCGCGCCAACCGCCGACCTGCCAGCCGCACGCCATAGACCAAGAACAACGCCGCACTAACCGTGAGTATCGCCGCAATTCCACCGACCACTGCGGTATTCAAGGCCGCCGCTGCAAGGCCGGGAGCAAGCCAGACTTGGGGTTTGGCAATCGCATGCCCCATCATCACCGCAACCGGCAGCAAAAATCCCATCGCAAATGGGATCAGACACAAGCCAAGCGCAGCCAGGGCTTTGACACCGTGAAGCTGGGTCGGGCTCACCGGGCGGCTGGCGCGCGATTGGCGATGAAAACGCGCGTTGCGCCGACTGATGTATTCGACGCTTAACAAGACCAATATCAACGCCAATACCACACCGGCGATCTGCGCAGCGCCACCCGCGTTGCCACCATTCAGCCAGGTCGAAAATACCCCGGTGGTCAGGGTTTGCACGCCAAAGGTTGCAACCGTGCCAAAATCCGCAACAGTCTCCATCATCGCAAGTGCTACTCCGGCGGCGATGGCCGGACGAATGAGTGGCAGGCCAAGCCGCCAGAACAGACCAAACGGGCCCAGGCCCAAGGATCGTGCAACCTCGTAGGACGCGCCTGACTGTTCGCGCAGCGCCGATCGGGTCAACAAGTAGACATAGGGGTAAAGTGCGGCCGACAACACCACGATCGCCGTGGGTTCAGAGTGGATTTCGGGAAACCAGTAGTCGCGCGCCGAAGTCCAGCCAAAGGTGCTGCGCAGGGCAATCTGCAGCGGCCCGGCGTAGTCAAGAAAATCAACCAGCGCATAAGCGCCGACATAGGCGGGAATAGCCAGCGGGAACAGCAGCGCATAGTCCATGATGCGACTGCCCGGAAAGCGAAACATAACCACCAACCACGCGGCACCCGTGCCCATCGCGGCGGTCAGCACCCCGACCCCAAGCATCAGCCGCAGCGTGGTCGCAAAGTAGCGTGGCAATACGGTGGCCATCAGATGCGGCCAAATGTTTTCGGTGGGATGAAACGCAATCCACAGCACCGCAAGCATCGGGGTCAACACGATGGCCGCCACCAACAGCGCCCCAATCGACCAAAGGTCCAAACGAAACCCATAGGGCCGCTTCAGTATCCGAGTGTTTTGCTGGGTCATCATAGGCTTGCGATACAGGAAAGCGGTTTAACTGTAAAGAAAACCGACTATAGTCAGGGCAACAAGAGTAAGAAGTCAGGCCAGTAGTTCATGCGCATCGTGTATCATTTGGGCGCGCACTTCACCGATGAAGAGCGCCTTTTGAAGTGTCTTTTGAAGAATCGGGAAGTGTTGTCGCAATATGGTGTCGTGGTTCCGGGGCCGAAGCGCTATCGCAACTTGCTGCGTGATACCGCGATTCAGTTGAAAGGCAGCGCTGCAAGCCGGGACACGCAAGCGCTTATCCTTGACAAGATCATGGAAGAAGACGTGGCCGACCGTATGGTGATGTCTTGGGACAGCTTTCTTTCGCTGGCACCTTGGGCGCTGGATGGCACACTTTATCCGGCGGCTGGTGACCGGGTGCGGGCGTTTTCGCAGATATTTCCAGAGATCGAGGCAGAGTTTCATCTGTCTATTCGCAATCCGGCCACCTTCCTGCCTGCGCTGTTTGAAAAGCTGCCAAACAAGACTTATGAAGATTTCATCGGCAAGACCGACATCTTCGATCTGCATTGGTCTGATGTGATCGAGCGGATTTTGGCGCAAAACCCGGGCACGCCGCTGACGATTTGGTGCGATGAAGACACGCCGCTTATCTGGCCCGAGGTTTTGCGCATCGTGGCAGGCTTGCCCGATGATGCAGCCCTTGAAGGCGAAAATGATCTGCTGGCGTCGCTGATGTCAGGCGAAGGCATGTCGCGCATGCAGACCTATTTGCAAAGCCACCCACCAGCATCGGTGATGCAGCGCCGCAAGGTGGTTTCGGCATTTCTGGATAAGTTCGCGCTGCCAGAGCGGATCGAAACCACCATCGAAATGCCGGGCTGGACCACTGAACTTGTGGATGAATTGACCGCCACCTACGAACAAGACGTTCATCGCATTGCGAATATGCCGGGCGTGACCTTCATCGCGCCCTGATCATGGATTTAGGCGCAGGGTAGCCCTGCGCCTTGGAACTGTCTGGTTTGTTTACTGCATACCCAGCGCAGATTTATACATCTCGATGATTGCTTCTTCTTCAGCAATTTCATCAGGTTTGCGCTTCCGCAAGGCGATGACTTTCTTCATCACCTTGGTGTCATAGCCACGGCCCTTCGCCTCGGCCATCAGTTCTTTTTGCTGTTCGGTGACATCTTTCTTCTCAGCTTCAAGCTGTTCAAAACGCTCGATGAACTGGCGCAGTTCATCGGCGGTCACGTTATAGGCAGAGGTTACGTCATTCATAACAGATCTCACTTTGGCTGAGGGCGCAGGTCAAGGACAGGCAAGCTTGAATTGCGTCGTTCCTATATGGCGCAGCCCGCAGGATCAAGCGCGCGGGGTTGCAACGACGGGACCAACACGATAGCCAAACGGCTGCAAAAGACGTGGCATCGCGGTGGGGACAGCATGGAAATATTGATCTGGATTGGCACGGCGTTGACGGTTGCCGGGATTTTGGGCCTGCTGTGGTGCGTCAAGCTGGTGCTGGCGATCAAAAAACGCAATTTGCCGGATGCAGAAACCAAAACCGCAATGCAACGCGTCATCGCATTGAATATGGCCGCGCTGTTTATTTCGGCCATCGGTTTGATGATGGTCGTTGTGGGCGTGATCCTGGCCTAGAAAAATCGCGCCTACTCTGCGCGGTTCAAATCGCCAAACACCCGGCCATCGGCGATCAACCGATCAAAGATAGGGTCAGGTGCGTAAATTTGCGGGGCAGTTTCGGCACGGCGTTTCAGATCGGCCCGCAGCACCAAAAGACCGCGACGGTCGGCCTGAAACATCGGCCCGCCCTGCCAACGCGGAAACATGCCGCTTAAAATCGCGGCAGCGTCGATATCCGATGGCCTGCGCGCGACGCCTTCGCCCAAGAGCCGCGCGCCCTGATTTGCCAAGGCGGCAAGGCAGGCATCCAGCACCAACTTTGCTTGCGGTGGTGGTGCCGGAAGCGGCGCGCGCGCAGCACCGCCCATCCCAAAAGACGCAAGCGCCGCCGCCAGAACAGGCCGTGCAAGCCCGCCAGTTTCCAATGCCGAAATTGCGGCGGAAAGGGCTGCCCGCAGCCTGCGATCAATCGAACCGCCCGGCCCGGTAAACAACAGTTTCCACCCCAAACGCCGCGCAAACGCAGCACCTGATGCCAATAATGCCTGCGATACCTCTGCCCCTGCCGCCAGTTCCGCCGCCAAACCCGCAGAAACGGCGGGATGCAAGGCGGCGCGCCCTGCCCCAGCGCGTGCGGCCAAAGCCCCCAATATCAGCACCGCCGCAGGCGGATCAAGCGGCACCGGCCCGGCATCGCTGCCCGCCAAAACCAGATCGGCACCAACAAGCGCCTCGGGGCTCATATTCGAGGTTAGCCGCGCCCAATCGGCATCGCGGGCAGCGGCGCCCAGGCGGCCATCTGCGACCGCAATCTCTTGCCGGGTGGCGATTTTTTGCAACGCGGCCACCAGAGCATCGCGTTTGGGATCAACCAAGGTCACACGCAATCCGGCCGCAAGCGCCTGGGCCGCAACGTCGGCAGCCGGATCAGCGGCCCCCCAAAAGCCAACGTGATTTAGCTTTACAGTGCCCTGCGCGGCCACGCTTGCAGGCAGTTGCGTGGCCCGACGTTCGGCAAACTGGGCATGGCGCAACGCTGCGGCCTCAGGCGTTCGCACCAAATCGTCGAACGCGGCCTGTTCATAGGCAAGGCCCTGATCAAACGATAAAAGCTGTGCCGCCTCGACACAATCGACCAAGCGCGCGGCGGCGGGCACCGGCAGATCTTGCACTTTGACACGGGCGACAGAGACTTCGGCGAAATAGGTCTTTGCATCGCGCAATCCATCGCGCCGATCTGATGTTTTTGGCAGCGGCGCGCCACCCATTTTTGTAGCCATAGCGCAGGCGGCATCGCGCAGATCGCTTGCAACCACGGCATCGAGCAAGCCAATCGCCAAGGCCTGCACGGCCGTCAGCGGTTGCGGATCCAACATCAACTTTAATGCGGGGCCGGCCCCGATAAGCCGCGGCAAGCGCTGCGTCGCGCCGCCAGCCGGAACCACACCCAAACTTACATCGGGCAGCCCCAATACCGCCGTTTCCAATGCGATGCGACCATGTGCGGCCAAGGCAAGCTCCAACCCGCCACCCATGGCGCTTCCGTTGATAGCAACCACGACTGGCTTGGGGAAATTTTCTATTTGCCGACAAAGATCGGAAAGCTTGGGCGGCGCGGTTGGCTTTCCAAACTCTGAAAGATCGGCCCCTGCCGAAAATTGTGCGATGTCAGAACAAATGACCACGGCATCAATCGGTCTGGGGTCGGCAACAACCGACGCCAATGCGGCAGACAACGACGCACGCAGATCGGCAGTCAACGCATTGACAGGCCGCCGCGCCATGATCAGCAGAAGCACCGATCCGCACAGCTCTTGCCGCACCGCCCCAGTCCCTGCCGCCCTGCCGTCCATACGCAAGCCTCGCCGATCGCCCTGCAGCCATTAAGCGGAACGCCAAGGTGATTGGCAATCCCGCCTTACGTCAGATGCAATTCACCAGCGAAAAACGCCGCCGCTTAAATCGGCATATTATCAAAATCTGCCTCGACTGCCGCCTCGTGCTTCAAACGATCAGCCTCGGTTTCATTGGCGGCACCGGGGATAACCTCGGTCAAAGCCTGCATTTCCGCCAACAGCACCTTCAGGCCCAAAGCCTGCCCGGCAACCACCGTTTCAACCATCTGGCCGGCCAATTCAGCCATGGGGTCTTTATTGCTCATCTTCCCCTCCTTTATGCCGCGCAATTGCGGCAGAATGGTGTGTAGGGCAGCACGTTCAGACGTTCCTCGCCGATATCGGCGCCGCATTTAACGCAGGCGCCGTATTCATCATCGGCGATGCGCTGCAATGCGGCTTCGATCATCCGAATTTCGAGCTGACCACTGACGCCCATGCCTTCCAGAACCTCATCGCCCTCGCGCTCGGTCGCAAGTTCTTCCCAATCGGCGGATTGATGCGAGTCAAGCTCTGTCTCGATGCCTTGCAGGCGGCCTTTAAGGTCGGCCAAACGTGCTTCAAGCTGCGCTTTGCGGGTGGAAATCGGGGTCATGAGGTCCTCCATCTACTGCGTTCAGGCTATAGCGCAGCTTCAATGATGTCTTTGATACAAATCAATAGGCGGGTGCAGCTTGGGCCAAACATTCCCAGATTGAAATATATTCATATTGCGCTATCCTTGCAGCAGATTAGGAGTTCGCCATGCGCCCCCTTGTTCGTGCATTTTTCGACGAAGCGACCAACACAATCACCTACCTGGTCCGCGACCCGCAGGGCACTGCCTGCGCAGTCATCGATTCCGTGCTTGATTTCGACTATGCCTCGGGGCGCACCGACACCCGCTCGGCCGATGCAGTGATAGCAGTCATTCGTGAAGAAAGGCTTGATTTGCAATGGGTTCTGGAAACCCATGTCCATGCCGATCACCTGTCGGCCGCGCCCTATCTGCAAGAGGCTTTGGGCGGCAAGATCGGGATCGGCAACCGCATTACCGTGGTACAGGAAACCTTTGGCAAGGTGTTTAACGAAGGCACCCGATTTGCCCGCGATGGATCGCAGTTTGATCGGCTGTTTGCCGAAGGTGACAGTGTGATGATCGGTCAAATGCGCGCCGATGTGATGCACACGCCGGGCCACACGCCTGCCTGCCTGACCTATGTGATCGGCGACGCGGCCTTTGTTGGGGACACATTGTTCATGCCGGACTTCGGCACGGCGCGCTGCGATTTTCCCGGTGGGTCGGCCGAGGTGATGTTTGATTCCGTGCAGCGTATTCTGGCGCTGCCCGACGATACCCGCATTTTTGTCGGGCATGACTACAAGGCGCCCGGACGCGAGGTTTATGCGTGGGAAAGCACCGTTGGGGCACAAAAAGCGCTGAACGTGCATGTTGGCGCGGGCCGAAGCCGTGCCGATTTCGTCGCGTTGCGCCAAAAACGCGATGCGACGCTGGCGATGCCGCGTCTTATTGTGCCGTCGTTACAAGTCAATATGCGTGCGGGCCAGATGCCGGAACCCGAAGACAATGGCTTGAGCTATCTGAAGGTCCCGATTAACGGTCTGTAAACCTTGATCGGAGGATAGAATGATCTGGCAAGACTGGGCCTGGGGCTTTGCGGGCGGGCTGATGATTGGCTGCGCGGCCGCAATATTTCTGCTGTTCAACGGCCGGATCATGGGTGCATCGGGCATCATCGGGCAACTGATCGACCGGACCGGTCTGGGCAATTGGACCGAGCGCGTGGTGTTTCTGGCAGGGTTGATCGGTGTGCCGGCGCTTTTGGCTTGGGGCTTTGGCGGCAGCCAGACCCACCTGACCGGAAATTGGCTGGTGATCATCGTGGCTGGTGTTCTGGTTGGCGTCGGCACCCGGCTTGCCAATGGCTGCACCTCTGGCCACGGCGTTTGCGGTATTTCGCGCCTGTCACTGCGCGGGATTGTCGCAACCGTTTTCTACATTGTTGCGGGCGGCCTGACGATGGCCCTGCTGCGCCACGTTTTGGGGGTGATCTGATGCAGCGGCATGGATTTGCGTTTCTGTCCGGCAGTTTGTTTGGCGCGGGGCTTTTGGCATCGGGCATGACCAACACATTGAAAGTGCAAGGTTGGCTGGATGTGTTTGGCAACTGGGATGCCACCTTGGCCTTTGTGATGGGTGGGGCAATCTTGCCGATGATCGTGGCGTGGCAGGTCGCGAAGCGGCGGAAAGCTTCGTATCTGGGGCTGCCACTGCCGGCAATGCCGCGGCGTGAGGTCAGCGCCAATCTGGTGATCGGATCGGTGCTGTTTGGCATGGGTTGGGCATTGGCGGGGCTCTGCCCTGGCCCTGCGATGGCGTCGCTTGGCTTTGGCGGCCTGGGTGGTGTGGTCTTCCTATTGGCAATGGTCGGCGGTATGGTTGTGGCTCCGGCAGTGCGTCGCCGGATTGATCAAGCCGCACCCGCCGCCAGCCCGAGGAGCAAAATGGATATTCGCGCCCTAACCCCGAATTATGCTGTATCGCCACAGATCGACCCGTCTGATTTGCCCGCGATCAAGGCTGCAGGCTTTACCACGGTGATTGACAACCGCCCGGATGGCGAAATTCCGGCACATCTGCACACCGCGCAGATGCGCGCCGCAACCGAAGCCGCCGGCCTAGAATTTATCGCCAACCCGGTGATCGGCGGCGCACTGACCATGGACAACGTGCGCATTCAAAGCGAAGCAATGGCGGCCGCGACTGGCCCGGTATTTGCCTATTGCGCCAGCGGCAATCGCTGTTCAA